>FWWM01000024.1_pt1 | contig 49075 bp, 49 predicted proteins | sample 2228351 | NCBI WGS metagenome assembly FWWM01 (sample SAMEA103939774, study PRJEB20133) | metagenome | reverse complement strand
GAGGAAATTGATGGGTTCTCTTCGTGCGGCAGGGAAGAGTGTAAATTCCATCGAGTCTCTCTGTCCGCCCCTGAACCCCTCAAGGGAGAGGGGAGAAAAAGGAACGCACAAAAACAAGCTTGACAAGGCACTAGGTGATACTAAAAAATAGAGAGCAGAGGAGAAGTGATGAATACCCAGAGTCATGCAATTGTGAATCTGTTTCTCTTGAATAGAGCGTTCGCAGGGACAACGATCGAGCATCAGAATAATATTAATATTCCCATTGTCTTAGGATCGATTCTCCCCGATCTCCCTATAGTCTTTTTCTTTGCCTGGTATACCTGGATTGTTCCTACTCCCCAGCGGGTTATTTGGGGTACGCTCTACTTTACAAAGACCTGGCAAATGTTCTTTGATCTGTTCAATTCCATTCCCCTCTATTTGTTGCTGGCCATAGCAGCGTATCTCTTATCCCAAAAAACCGTGCTGATCTTTGCCCTGGCCAATTTACTCCATTTTGTCGAAGACTTTTTTGTGCACCAGGAAGATGGCCATGCCCACTTTTTCCCTTTGAGCGATTACAAATTTATGTCCCCGGTCTCTTATTGGGACTCGAGATATTTCGGTCAGTATTTCTCCATGTTTGAACTGATAGTGACCCTGGTATTGTCTGTATGTATTTTTCGCCATATCACGAGCTGGTGGGGAAAGGGAGCCTTAATCCTCGCCAATCTTTTCCTGATATTTAATCATAGCTTATGGTTCATGATCTTTTCTCTCTTTCGGTAGTCCTCCTTCCGCGCTCAATACCCAGAGGCACCTTCCTTTCTCCTCCCTTACATACATCGAACTCATGGTGACTATTTCTCTCGTGTCATCCCGAAGCGTAGGGAAGTTCATTGGTCATCCTTGACAAAAACAAAGGGCTCAGCATGATATGCTGAGGTTTACTCGCTAGGAGTTCATTCTCCAAATTAAGAGTTGACACCCAAAAGTTCCCTTGCTAAAGTCTCCGCATCTAAGGTCCCTTTTCTTTTACAGGGTGCCCTGTTTCGCTTTGCTCGGGCAAAGGGATAGAGAGGATTGGCCATACCCTCACACAATAAGGGAGGAACGAACTATGAAAAGAATCTTTTTGCTTCCTCTAGTAGTGGTTTTTATCTGCAGTGGCACCGTCTATGCTGCCGAACCGATTCGTATAGGAGTAATTACCCCTTTAACAGGATCCGTCTCTTTTGTAGGAAATGAATCACTCAAGGGTGCAACATTAGCCGCCGAACAGATCAATGAAGCAGGAGGACTTCTGGGCAGACCCATCAAAATTTACGCCGGGGATAATAAGTGTCTCCCCGCAGAAGCAGTCTCTGCTACCCGTCGATTGATCTCTCGGGATGAAGTGATTGCTATCATCGGTCATGTGTGTAGTTCGGCGACCCTGGCCGCTATGCCGATCAATCAATCGGAAGGGGTTCCGTTGATGGTAGATGCATCTACCAATCCCAAAATTACCCTCAATGCTGGTGTCGGAGGTAACGAATGGGTCTTTCGGGCCAATCTCCCTGATGACATCAACGCGCTGGTATTTGCCAAGATGATTGTCGAACTGGGTGGGCCAAAAGTGAGTATTCTTGCCACTAACGATGATTGGGGGCGTGGAGTAGCCGAATCTTTTTCCAAGGTCATCGAACAAGAAGGGGGAGAGGTTCTCAGCACCGACTTCTACGAAGAAGGGGAGACCGATTTTCTTTCCACCCTGACCAAGATCAAAGGGTTGAATCCTGATGCTATGCTTGTGGCCTCGCGGATGATTACCGGTTCAGTAATTATGAAACAGTATGGGGAATTGGGGATGAAGATTCCCGTCTTTAATCAAGGGGACATGGTCAATGCAGATTTTATAAAGCTGGTTGGTGCAGAGATCGCCGAAGGACTCATGGGGTCTGAATCCTGGTACCCAGGGGCTGATGATGCGATGAATCAAAAGTTTATAGAAGAGTATGAAGAGCGATTGGGTATGGAGCCCATTGAATCCTCTGCTTATGGCTACACCGCCATGCAACTGATTGCGCAAGCGATTCGTAACACCGGAAAGGCTACACGGGAAGGGGTACGTGACGGATTGAAGATGATCGATATGGATACCATGGTAGGTCATGTCAAGTTTGACGAACATAATCAAGCCTGGACTCAAGTGGTCATTGCCAAAATTACCAATGGAAAGATCCAGGTGGTCAAACGGGTAAATGTCTCTCGCCCAGAAGGGTATTGGGAAAAAGCAATGCAGAAATAACGAGGAGAGAGGATGGGGGATCGGAGATCGTAAACCCCTCCACCCTCTCTCCTCTATCCTCTCTCTTCGTTGTTCGATGGTGTATATATGGACGTGTTCTTACAACTTTTGGTGAATGGTATTGTGTACGGAGCCATTTATGCCATGGTGGCCATAGGCCTTACCCTGGTGTTCGGTATTCAAGAAGTGGTGAACTTTGCCCAGGGGGAGTTTTATATGGTCGGGGCCTATATCACGTATCTGGTCTATATTGCCCAGTATCCCTATCCGCTCGGGGTAATAAGTGCTATTGTAGTGTTGGTTGTCCTCGGTGTGCTGATGGAAAAGTTTGCGGTCCGCCCTTTTATCGGTAAAGCCTGGCAACTGCCCATCATTTCCACGCTAGGGATTTCGATCATTTTGCAGAATGGGGCCATTATCTTATGGACTCCTACTCCCCGCTCACTCTTGCTCCCCTTTGCCCGAGGGACTATAGAGCTTTTTGGACTGGTAATCACCTACCAGCGGCTTGTGGTGCTTGGTGCTGCCCTGGTGCTCTTTCTCTTATTAGACCTCTTTATCAAAAAAACCAAAACCGGCAAAGCTATGCGTGCGGTCTCTCAGAACAAAGAAGCCTGTCAGGTCCTGGGGATCGATGTGGCCAGAATCTCCAGTATTACTTTTGCCCTGGGCGCTGGGCTTTCTGGCTTTGCCGGGGCGGTGGTTGCTCCGATATTGAGTATCCATCCGGTGATGGGACTCCTGCTGGTAGTCAAATGTTTTGCCGTGGTCATCATGGGAGGCTTTGGCAATGTCCAGGGGACGATCTACGCCGCGTTTATCCTGGCTATTGTAGAAAGTTTAGCCGTCGGGTTTTTAGCGCTAGAATACAAGGATCTCATTTCATTTGCCATTCTGATCATCATCTTGCTCGGAAAACCGGAAGGGATTTTTGGGAAGAAAGTAGGGATATAAAGACAACGGTAGGACATGATGCAAAAAGTGCAAATTGGTCTTGTGCTGATGTTCGCTTTGCTGGCGCTTGTGCTGCCAGCCCTTGTAGAATCAAAGTATACGATGCATATCCTGATCATGGCTGGCGTCCATATTATTTTTGCCCTCAGTTATGATCTGGTGGTAGGGTATCTTGGGTTGCTTTCCCTGGCTCATCCTGCCTTCTATGCAGTAGGGGCCTATGCTTCGACCTTATTAGTCATGAATCTGAACCTCCCCTTTCTCCTTGCGATGTTTCTCGCCGGAGTGATCGCCATGCTCTTTGCACTCAGCATCGGTTACCCGGCCTTCCGGCTTTCCTATCACTCTTTTGCCATTGTGACCCTGGCCTTTACTCTGATGACCCGTATTGTGCTGAACAATTGGGTAACGGTGACCAAGGGACCAATGGGAATTCCTGGAATACCCAAGCCTGTCCTTCATATCCCCCTGCTTCTGGAGATGCGGATCACTACCATTACCGGGTACTACTACTTTATCCTGGTTCTGGTTGCTTTGACCCTCTTGTTCATCTATCGCCTCATTCATTCGCGAATTGGGAGAGCCTTTCTCTCCATCCGGGAAAATGAAATCCTGGCTGAAACGTTAGGAGTGAATGCCTTGAAGTATAAGATGATAGCTTTTATTACTGGAGCATTCTTTGCCGGGATTGCGGGGAGTTACACCGCTCATTATGTCACCTTTATCAGCCCGGATCTGTCAGGGTTTTATTATATCACGATCCTCCTGATTATGGTCATCGTGGGGGGATCGGGGACCATCAGCGGGGTAATCCTGGGTGCAATACTGTTTACGGTGATTCCCGAAATGCTGCGTATCACTCCAGAGTTTCGAGAGGTGATTTATGGATTCATCCTCCTGTTGACCATCTCCTTTATGCCAGAGGGATTAGGAGGCAAGTTACAGCAGATGTTTCGTCGTATGGAGAAAAGATTGACGTGAAGCTCCTGGAGATTGTTCATCTCACCAAAAACTTCTTTGGGATATGTGCTCTGGATAAAGTCAGTCTGGAGATCGAGCCAAGGGAGATTGTGGGGCTTATTGGACCGAATGGATCTGGGAAGACGACGTTATTTAACTGTGCTACCGGGATTCTGCCGGTTACCAGTGGTCGAGTCAAATTTAAGGGGGAAGACATTACCCATCTCAAACCCCACAAAATAGCTCTGAAAGGGATTAGCCGAACGTTTCAGACTATTCGTCTCTTTTCAAAGATGAGCGTGCTGGAAAATATGATCCTGGCGATGCAACAGCATCAAGGGGAACATTTCTGGCGTGCTATCTTCGATACCCCTCTGATCAAAAAACAGGAACAGGAGGCGCGGGAACGGGCTTTAGAGCTCCTCCATTTTATCAATATTCCGCACTTGCAGCATGAGATGGCCGGAAGCCTCTCTTATGGTCAGCAAAAGCTGTTGGAATTTGCCATTGCTCTCATGCCCAAACCGGAGATTGTCCTGCTCGATGAACCAGCCGCCGCAGTGAATCCCACCATGATCCAGAAGATGATGAACCATATCCGGGAGCTGAACCGAAAGGGACAAACTTTTTTTATTGTGGAGCACAACATGGATGTGATTATGGAACTGTGTCACCGGGTGATAGTCTTGGATTATGGAGAGAAAATTGCGGAAGGCTCTCCAGAAGCTATTCGAAAAGATGAGCGGGTAATCGAAGCCTATTTTGGGAGTTGAAGATGATCCTGGAAATCGAAGATCTGGTGGCTGGTTATGGGGAAATGGATATCCTGCAGGGAATCTCCATGACTGTCCAGGAGGGGGAGATTACCTGTATTATCGGACCGAATGGAGCGGGGAAATCGACGCTCTTTAAGGCGATCTTTGGCAGTATAAGGATCAAACGCGGCCGTATTCGTTTTCTGGGTCAGGATATAACTCGGAAAAGCCCACTGGAAATTCTCAAACTTGGGATCTCCTATGTCCCTCAGGGCCGCTGCAATTTTCCAGCGATGTCGGTACGCGAAAATCTGGAGATGGGAGCCTTTATCCGTAATGATGATCGCATCGAGGCAGATATTGCCGAAGTTTTTCGGCGGTTTCCAGTGCTTGAAGAGAAGAAACATCTGATGGCTGGGAATCTGAGTGGTGGGGAGCAGCAGATTTTGGAAATGGGGAGAGCTCTCCTTTTGCACCCCAGGCTGATTATGCTCGATGAGCCTTCGCTTGGTCTTGCCCCAATGATGTCTCAACTGGTCTTTGAAAAGATCAAAGAGATTAATGCCAGTGGTAATGCCATTCTGATTGTAGAGCAGAATGCCAAAAGAGCCCTCTCTATTTCGCATCATGCAGTGGTTTTAGAACTCGGAAAAAAACGGTTTGAAGGCACGGGAGAGGAAATCATGCAGAATCCGCAGGTTAAACAACTCTATCTGGGGGGATAAGAGACCGAAAGTCAAGAAAGGCCATGTTTCTCTCGTTACCATGAGGTGAAAGGATTGATACAATGATCATCGATTGCCATGCACATGTCTTCAAAGACCTATCCACGGCTTGTGATTTAGAATCGACGGCAATCCATTTGAAATATATGCAGAAAAACTTGACCCACCCGAATGCCCTGGTCAAGAAAAAGAAAGATGGATCAGCGGGAGATCCCAAAACCCTGTATCGGTTTCCGGACGAACATTGGAGCGGGTTGCGTGAGGACATTAATTTTCGAGCAGGTCCATTTGGGCGTTTTGAATGGACTGTAGAGGGAGAAGACTATTTTGTCCAATATCTTCCAGTTAATATGGTGCGATTGGAATGTCCTCCAGAGCTGTTACTGGCGCACATGCTCTATGCTGGTGTGGATCATTGTGTGCTACAAGCTGGGCCAGCCTATGGTTTCATGAATGACTATAATGCTTTGTGTCAACAACAATATCCAGATCGTTTTACCGGACTGTTTCATGTGGACGAACCCCGTGCAGATGAAGAGCGATGGATGAGGGAAATTGATCGAGCAGTTGAACAGCTCCATCTCAAAGGGTTATACTATCAACTAGATAGCTTTTACCGGTATAGTTTTCAATGGGAGTTTACCGATAAACGCTTTGAAGCGTTTTGGGAGAAGATTGCCTCGAAAAATATTCCGGTATTCTTCGAGTGTCCCCCTGCTCCAGGCTATGATGAAGCCTCTTATATCCGAAACATGCAACAGCTTGGCAGGCTCTTGCAGAGACATCCGCAGGTGCGCTGGTTGTTAGTCATGGGGCCTCCGGTACGTTTGTTTGCTAAGGGTGGAGTATGGAATTTTCCTGCAGAAGTAGAAAAGGTCTATCGCCATCCCCAGGTGCAGGTAGAAGTGATGTTTCCCATCAGTCTGGGCGGGAGATGGGATTATCCCTATCCGGAAGCACAAGCTCTCCTTAAAGATTTTCGAGACCGGTTTGGAGCGGAAAAACTGGTCTGGGGGTCGGACATGCCTATGGTCGAACGGTTTTGTACGTATAAGCAGTGTCTGGATTATGTTCGGCAATATTGCCACTTTCTCTCCCCAGATGACCTTGAGCGGATTCTGGGACGCAATTGTCAGGAGTTACTGGGGATTTCTCCATAAATATCTGTTTCTGATTGACCACGAACAGTTAACCACTAATCACTAACCACTGCTCACCTTCATGAGGTGTATATGCGTATTGCGTTGCTAACCAACGAATATCCTCCGCATATTTACGGCGGAGCAGGAGTCCATGTCGAATATCTGTCTCGAGAACTTGCCTATTTAGGGAAAAATGGTGATACTCTCACTATTTTCTGTTTTGGTGAACAGCAGGAACAGGGTGTTAATACCATAGTGAAAGGATTCAATCCCGGACTTCCGATACCTGTTCAGGATCCTCGCCATCGAAAATTCTTCGATGCGCTTTTGCGCAATATTCTGATGGCCGGCTCTCTCCAGGAAGCGGACCTTGTGCACTGTCATACCTGGTATACCTATCTGGCCGGTTGTTTACTCAAACAACTCTTCAGCATTCCACTGGTCCTGACCACGCATTCACTGGAACCACACCGCCCCTGGAAAGCAGAACAGTTGGGATCCGCATACAGCGCCACGGTCTGGTTAGAGAAAACGGCTTATGAAAATGCCGATGGGGTGATCGCTGTTTCCCAGTCTATGCGCAGAGATGTCCATGAACTCTATAACGTCCCACTGGAGAAGATTCGGATTATTCCCAATGGGATAGATATCGATCGGTACAGACCCACCCTGAATTCGGTTGTACTGGAAGCCTATCAGATTGACCCTCAGAAACCGTTTGTCCTCTTCGTAGGGCGCATCACCGAACAAAAGGGGATCGGGTATCTTTTAGAGGCGATACCTTATATGGCTTCAGATATTCAGGTCGTCTTATGCGCGAGTTCACCGGATACGGAGGCCATAGGAAAGGCTATCGCAGAAAAGATAACCGAGATACAGGAGAAAAGCTCCCAGAGAATTATTTGGATTTCAGAGATAGTCCCCAAAGAACATATCATTTCTTTATATACCCATGCGGCTCTATTTATCTGTCCCTCGATTTATGAGCCCTTTGGGATTATTAATCTGGAAGCGATGGCCTGTGGCACACCAGTGGTTGCCTCGGCAGTAGGAGGCATTCCGGAAGTGGTGAAGCATAATGAAACCGGTGTGTTAGTCCCTTTTGAACCGATCAGCTCCACAAATGCAGCACCGAAGGATCCGGAACAGTTTGCCCGGGATTTAGCTGCTGCGGTCAACAGCCTCCTGGCAAACCAGGAGAAAATCCAAATGATGGGTCTTCAGGCACGCAAACGGGTAGAACAATACTTTAGCTGGAGAAGAGTAGCAGAACGGACATGGGAGTTGTACCGAGAGTTGGAAGAGAAGTGTACAAGCCCATGAAGCGTTTTTCTAAAGAGATCCTTTTGCTCGTTCAGATTCACAGGCATAAGTGCTGAATTGATTCTCACAGATTACCCTTTTAAAAGATAAACGTTGAGGTATAACGATGTCTGCAGTCCTAGAACCGACCATGGTGTGCATCCCTGAAGGGGATTTCCTGATGGGAGAGGAGAGCGAGGAAAGCCGAGAGAATGAACGCCCTGTCCATCGTGTGTGGGTGGATACCTTCGCTATGGCCATCTATCCGGTTACCAATCGCGAATACGCCTGTTTCGTAGAAGCAATCGGACATCCTCTCCCCAAAGAATGGAAAGAACCGCGGTTTAATCATCCCGATCAACCGGTCGTTGCGGTCAGTTGGTTTGATGCAGTTGCCTATTGTGATTGGTTGAGTCGAATGACCGGCAAAAGGTACCGCCTGCCTACCGAAGCCGAACGGGAGAAAGCGTCTCGAGGGGGCATAGAGGGGATACGGTATCCGTGGGGGAATACTCTTCCAGACTGGATGGATCCGTATGGCCGTGGTGAGGCGCTAGATCAACCAGATCGGGTCGGGCAGGATCCTCCCAATGGCTATGGACTGCACAACATGGGTGATCTGGTCCATGAGTGGTGTCAGGATTGGTATGCACCTGATTATTATCGGATATCTCCATCCCGAAACCCTCAAGGGCCTCCCACTGGTAAACGTCGAGTCTCTCGGGGAGGAGGCTGGCGGCACAAAATCAAAGTGTCTCGTTGTGCAGCCCGAAGTAGTATCCCACCCGATCGCACCTTTAACGATTATGGTTTTCGGGTGGCCATGTCTCTCCCTTAACGAGTGGGATACGCCTACCACAAGAGAACCGGTAGGTAGAGTCTTCCCAACAAAAGCGTAGTATCATCGCATTCTTATTAGATGGTGGTGTACAACCGGTCAGAAAGATCGCTTTCCATAGACTCTCCGGGTTGTGGTCCCTTCCCTAACCGAGCAGCCCTTGCCACCCCTCCATTTGGGGAAAGCGTGTACCCTGGGACCGCGGGTGTCTCGCCCGCTGCAGGTCAGAGGCGTGGGCTCCCCGAGCGCAGCGGAGGGTTGTCCATTTAACCCCCACGATCTCTTTATTTCCTCATCGACGTGGGCAATACCAAAGGGCTCTGGGGATATGCACTGGCCTCTTTCGTGCTTGACATCCTTATTGTCCTTTTGTTAGTGTAAAGCAGTAATATTTCAGTAATTATTGCTCCCTCTTCGTCCCAAGAGATCGCCAAGTAAGCGAGAAAAGACCGATTATGGAGATGCAGGGTCATGGAAACTCCAGCCACTCCACAAACGAACAACGTCAAGCCACGTTTGACCGTTGAGGTGGCTGACCTTTATCCGCTTCAGGGACAATGGACCGAGGCTGACTACTTCCTTCAGCACTGCTTGAAGACTTCCAAATAGCTGTGGATACTCTCTCAGCATTTGTCAGGAAGTGAAAAAGAAGGAGGATGTAAGAGATAAGATGGCGTCAATAGTCTAATATATGCAAGAAGAACAGGTCGTCATGATCACGCTAGACTGGCCAGACCTATTCCGGCTTTTGACGCTTTACTGCAGGAAACACTGATCAGACGTAGGCCTCTTCTCGCTCCGGTCATCCCGGCCATAGTATTCAACAAGATGCCGCTACGCGACGCGATTTAGGTGGTCAGTCTGGAGATGGAGCAGGTGGTAAAACAGATGAAACAAGGGGTAAGTTGGAAATAGAACTGACAGACAGAAGAGGTTTATACAGGAGATTTCTATGAGGAAGCGACAGATGGAGAGGGTCACGAGCAGCACTCTAACAGCTTTCCCAGAATTTATCCTAGAAAGACGGATATTTTACTCGCTATGCGCCAGAGGCCTGTACTCTCCGAAGATTTATACCCGTCTCCGGGTTTTTACAAAGCCAAAACTCTCTCTGCAATGGGCAGTAGGGCCTGGGTTGATTCTTGGCCTTCTCTCGGCCTGTACCTTCCTTTTTTTTGACGCTGGATATCCCCAAGCTTTTAAACGTCCCCTCAAAGTGGCTCATCGTGGTGGAGCAGGGTTGGCTCCTGAAAATACTCTGGCTGCATTTCGTAAGGGATTGGAATATCATCCGGATGCGGTGGAACTCGATTTACACCTGAGCAAAGATGGAGAATTAGTGGTCATGCATGATCCTGACGTGCTCCGGACCACGGATGGGATTGGGCTGATCAGTGATCTCACACTAGCGGAACTGAAAAAGCTAAATGCTGCCGCCAAATATAAAGGATCGATGGTAGAACCAGAGCCTGTTCCCACTTTGCAGGAAGTGCTCGATATAGTCAAAGGGCGGTCCGGAGTCCAGATTGAAATCAAAATGCGCGCCGATGGCCAACGGTATCCGGGGATAGAAAGCAAAGTTATAGAGGTCGTGAGAAGTCGCAGCATGCTCAGAGATGTCGTGCTCATCTCTTTTGACTTTCCGACCTTACAGGAGATCAAAGCCTTGGAACCGCAGATAGAGACCTGCGCGCTGATCTCCTCGAAATATCTCTCCCGCTTTGATGTGCGACAGGACGCTACCCCAGTGGCTGAGGATCTTGCGGCGCAGGGTTTCCGGTGTGTAGGCGTTAACCAGAAATGGATGACCGATGCTCTGGTGAGTGCTCTGCGGACGCATGGGTTCCGAATGGGGGTTTGGACAGTCAATGATCCATTCTCCATCCAGAAGTTCGCGAAGCTGGGAGTCGATTTTATCACATCCGATCGTCCAGATCTGTTAAACCAGATACTTGGTACCCAGAGTCCTTAATGGCCTCCTTGGTAAACCTTCTCTGGGAGCGCGGGCGCCCCGCCTGTTGCGGGTCAGAGGCCCCACCCCCAGGATAGCCATATTCCTTCCTGGGCTTGGACTACCCCCAAGAAATTTTTGTAAACGACTGTCTTGTACTTTGGGATGATTAGAGAATGATACACGTTATGAGGTTTCTAGTGTCTGGTCAAGGTTAAAATGGTGAGTTGTTCCCTCTTTTCACCCTCACCCTAGCCTCTCCTCTCAAGGGTTCAGGAGCGGACAGGATCACGCAGTGAAGCATGCGCTTCTCCCTCCAGCACGGAGGGACACCGTCATTTTCCTCCCCCTTGGTGGGGGAGGATCAAGGTGGGGGGTAAAAAGCACCCTTTTCCCCTCATCCCAGCCTTCTCCCACCAGGGGAGAAGGGGAAGGTGTCCGCCCCTGAACCCCTCAAGGGAGAGGGGAGAAAAAGGCACGCACAAAAACAAGTTTGATAAGGCACTAGGTCAGCACTTGAATGGTATCTCTTTTCACCAATTCCCAGTTAATTTCATACCCCAATCCTGGCCCTTCTGGCGCGTAGACCATACCCTTATCATCCACCTCAATGTCCTGTATCAGTCCATATTTATTGGCCCCATTCGCTGGAAATACCTCGTAATAGTCACAATTGGGAATGGCCATGGTGACGTGAAGATTCGCCACGTTATTGAGAGAATTCCCTCCGTGATGGATTTCGCACTTCATATGGAATGCCTCAGCCAGATAGGCGAGTCTTACCAGTGGTGTAATACCTCCAAGCACCGCGACATCCCCCCGTAAGATGTCGGTGGCCTGTTGCTGTACCCACTGAGCCATGCCATAGAAGCCACCAGGAGCGTATTCGGTGCACAGGAGGGGGATATCGAGTTTTTGACGCAGTTTGGTATAGCTGTACAGATCATCTTCGGCCAGAGGATCTTCGTACCAAAAATAATTCAACTCTTCGATGGCTCTGCCCACTCTAACAGCCTCTTCATAGTTGTAAGCCCACATCGAGTCCAGCATCAGCACCATATCATCCCCTACTGCTTCCCGAATAGCACGGCAGATCTTCACATCCTCCTGTGGTATACCGTGAGGGTGTACTTTGTAGGCCGTCCAGCCCAGCGATTTGAAATGCAGTGCTTCCTCACCATACGCTTCCGGTGTCGGAAGCCAGGCCGAACTGGCATAGGCGGGCACCTGGCTCTTACATGATCCGAGCAGACGATGGATAGGCAGACCGGCGGTTTTGCCTGCTAAATCCCACAGAGCGACGTCTACCGCTCCAATCGCTCTCCAGGAGACCATACGACGCATCTTCCACATCTCCTGCCAGATCGCACCGATATCCAAGGGATTCCGTCCTATAAGCATCGGTTTGACCAAGGCCATTAACGGTCCGACAAAGACATCTGCGCCTTGACTAGGAGAGCCCAGAAAAGAATGCCCTTCGACTCCTTCATCAGTTTGCACCGTAACCACACCAAGTTGAATGTCTCCACCAAAACGGTTTTTTCCCGTCTTCCATGGTTCGATCGCCCATTTGAACAAGGTCACGGTAAGATTGGTAATTTTCATTGCTACCTCCTGAGGTTATGAGATTGCGGGTTACTTACTGTCTCGGCTAGAAGCTCTTGCAAAGCATTGGCCATGTGCATCTACCTATAACTATACCAATATCCTTATACACAAATCCACTAGTAAGTATGACTAAATTTCTTGCACTCCTCACCGCCATCAGTTATTCTTCCTGTCATGCTGAGCGAAGCGAAGCATCTCACCTCTTTCAAGAGACCCTGCGCGGAGTTTATCCCAAAGTAGAGCGGAGGGAAGTCCATTCGTCATCCGTTTTTCGAGTAGGGTGAAGCGAATGGGCTTTTGTCCAAAATTCGGCGTTCGCTCCGTTTGAAAGGGAGGAAAGACTGTAAAGGCTTACCTATCCCTGCCGCCACTTGAGTCTTACGACTGTGTATGCTATATATCAAAAGATGTATTATGAAATCATCAAAATACTAGAGGAGGGTAGTCTCATTTTTTGGTTTCATAGCTACGATGCTCTCTATGAGGACCGAGCCAGTGTGCATGTGAGCAAAGGATCGCAGGACGACCACAATGATGCTAAAATCTGGTTGGAGCCAGAGATTGAAGTGGCAAGGCCTGGTCGCATACTGAGGAAGCATGAACTAAACCGAGCTATCAAAGTCATTAAACAGAATCACGATTATTTACGGGAGCAATGGTATGGCTACAAAGGAAAAACGGATTGAAGAACAATTCGAAGTCAAGTGCTACAAAGTGCAATATCCCATTTCGGCCTATACTTTTCCCAAAGAAGCTCGTATTCATCAAGTGCGTTTTGACGATGAGTATATGCATGTGGAACTGACCGATGGCCGGAAGCTCTCTATTCCACCATGGTGGATTCCAACGTTATATAATGCACCGCTTGAAGAACGGGAGAAGTACGAGATCAATCGGAGCAGGACAATGATTATCTGGGATCCAGACAAGTGTGGCATTAATGACGAATTGCGTATTACAGACTACCTTGGACCATGCAAGGACAGTGAGTAACGTGTCAAGCAATCTCTGACGTTAAGTGTACCTCCGATAAGAAGAAAAGCTTGTGAGTAAGACGGAACCAGCCTTTGGCAAGTACATAGTCCAGTATATGACCTAAAAAGAGTGGATTTCCTTCCGTCCGTCGATGCAACCAGTGTACGAACTCTACTGGCAACTTCTGGGTGGGAAATCGTGTGGTCAGATAGCACTCTACTTCTGTGTCAGAGGACAAATGGAGTGGGAGTTCCAAACTGTATCCATGCAGGAATAACTCCTGACTCACGGTCTGAAGCAGATGTTGCCTCTCAATCACCTCTACAAGGCGATATGTACCCAACAGCATGAACCGTGCTACATCTCTCCTCTGGCCAAGCATCGCCACTAAATCTATCGTCTCCTCATCACTCCAATGCAAATCTTCCAGCACCAGGACAAACGGTCTCCTGGCGGTCAGCATCTCCACTACCTCAGCGAATTCCCGGATCATGCGCTCTGGTGTTGTCCCGCTCATCCTTCGTTGCAGGGTGTCATATTCTGATTCATTCAGCACCCACGGCATCTGGACTAACCAGGGGGGCAAAATGTCTAAGTAAGGCAAGCAGATTCTATCCGTAGTATAGGGAAGGGAAGTCTATTTGTCATCCTTGAGCGAAGCGAAGGGCTCAGAATGACATTCTGAGCCCTACTCGCTACGAGTTCTCTTGCACTCTTCCTGTCTTCTCCTGTAGAATAAACAGAAAATGAGAAGAGCACCATGCTCGTCATGAGTTTGTTTCGTTACAAAACTTATTAAAAAGCACCAGGGATAACTAAGTAGTCAAAGAGGACTCTCAGTCAGAAAAGGAGGTGGGGTTAGTTACAGAATAGAGTGTATCACGATTAAACCATCGGTGCCCATGACGAAGTAGAACGGACACGAAAGTTATGCAAAGCACAGCCGATTTCCATGACCAGATCGCGTATCCCTGCTTTCAGAAGGCGGATCGTCTCTTTCAGCATACGCAACCGTTTCCCACTGCTCGTCACCTGCTCGATCCCGACTCGCCGACGCGACACTGCCTGATTGCCCTCCTTCTGCTCTGGGATCAACGCTTTTCCGCGGGGCTTCTTCACTGGTGGAATGAGCTCGATATGCTCCAGCGCGAATCCTGGAAAGCCCAGATCTTGGAGCAAACGGCTTCCCGGGGGCAGGGGATACGGGGGGTGATCCGCAATGTGCTTGTCCTGAACGCTTCCTGCATGGGTCTCACGCAGAAACACGATAGTCGGCTGCGCAGTGATCACCAGGACATTTTGCCCCAGATGTCGCTTCTTCTTACCGCTATCATACGTTTTCTGCTCCGTCGCGTCTGTGGGGCGCGGAATGGGGCGCTCGGTGCCCTCAGGACAAAAAGGGGCCGCTGGCGCTGCAGCGGTCTCGCTGGTGTCTCCTCGGGCGCCTTCCGCCTCCAGGACCTCCTCCACACCCAGTCGTTTGCTCAAGTCTGCGACGCTGCGACTCGGGGCATCTGCCATGATGCGCAGCGTGTCACGAAATATCGGGAGGAAGACATGCAACCACTGATTTGCTTTCGACTGACGCATCCCAAAGACGCGGCCGTGGAACGCTTGCGTCGGATTGTGTTTGCGGGAAACCCAAATGACCAACAAGCGATCTTCAGGAGTGGGGAGGGGACAAGCGCCTCAAACTCGGCCACAGTCAAAGACGTCAAATCCAGCAGTTCGGGGGGATGTTGTGGGATATCGCTATACCGTAGCAGAGTCAGTGCCTCCTTTCTGTGAAGGCACATTATAACATAAATCGTGATAAACTCTATTACATCCAGTAAGTTTTGTTATGATGCTTCTATGGTCTCAAAGTTTGTTTTCTCTACGCCGCCCAACACGCGCTTGCAGCGGACGCTCGCTCCGCTCGCGCCGCTGAAGCACAGGCCGTTAGACCCTGTTCCATCTTTATTGTCCCATTTTGGGAGAAAAATCCTCGCCTTTCGGCGATCACTTCAGTTATACTGCGGGGTATGGAATAGTATCGAACCACCAGCCATACCCGTTTCGATATGAAGTTGCCCTTTGTCTGGATCACCACGTATCGCAAACCAATCCCCTCTGGAGCAGCCGTCGCCCATCGCGTACGGGAGGTGATCCGAGAGAGCTGTCGAGCCAATGGGGTGCAAATTCTCACAGGGCACCTCTCTAAAGATCATGGCCACCTGTTCGTCTCGGTGCCCCCACATCTTTCTGCGAGGAACCTCATGCAATCGGTGAAGGGCAAAACTTCTCGAAAACTCTGGCAAGAGTTTCCCGACCTCCGAAAGCCATGCTAGGGCCAGCATGGCTGGGCTCGTGGCTATTTCGTGGCCAGTGCTGGCAATGTCACGGCTGACGTCATCATGCAATATATTGAGCGCCAGGGCGAGCAGGAGGACTCGCGGGATGATGACTTTCGGATTACTCCCTAAATGCCAGCCGGCTTGCAGCCGACCATCCGTATCGCACCATCGTGGTAACAAGAAAGTTACCGGCTTGAGCCGGTAGTAGTTTACTTCTAATCGTTAGCAAAGGTATTCTACACTATAATACCTTGAACCTTATACTAAAACGAAAGAAAGAGGCAACCAAGTATGATAACGATTCACGCTCAACTTATCGGTGACGACGCGCTTCTATCACGTAGCGAATTGGAGCGCCTCGTGGAGCTGGCCCGACAAAGTGAAGAGATTGAGTTGCAAATGCACGAAGACGATGCCCCGACTCTAGGCATCATGCGATTAGTGGAACAGGGTGGGGCTTTCGACTTCTGGAAACAGGGAGGGGAAGATATCTACTCGGTAGAGGATGGTGAACCGGTGTGAATCCTCCCATACTTTCACGCGGCGATGTTGTGTTGACTCGGTTTCCGTTCACAGATTTGACGGGTGCCTCGTTACGTCCAGCTTTGATTATATCGCAGGGGCAAATTGGTCAGGACGTTGTGCTAGTGGCGATCTCCAGTGTCTGACGAGGTGCTCTTGCTCCTACTGATTATCCTAATAGATTCCACACATCCTGAATTTGGGTTGACGGGTCTGCGTGTACCATCGGTCTTTCGGATACACAAATTAGCGACCGTGGAACGTTCTGTCATTGTCCGCCGTTTAGGGCGGATTTGGGAATTCCGGAATTCCGCGGAATTCCGGGGCCACCATACAGAATTCTTCCCGTTGAGGTAGCAGTGGCATAGTATTATCGCCTGGCAAGGAGTGCGCGAGTGGGAGGGCTGGCCCTTCTCCCTCACCGTATCCCCCGCAACCATTTTCAGCCGGAGACGGTTTTCTGTTAAGACCGGCGACAACCCCTTGGATGCGATGGTTTTCTGAGGAGACTCACCGAAGGGTTTCAGCCTATCCTGCAGCAGTAGAAGCCAAGGTGAAAGCGAGAGCCTAGGCAGAAATAAGTATGGTGTCCCCAGATTTCCCCTTAAGGAGCTTGATTGCTGAAGGTCTGGAGGTGCACGCAGCCATTCGAGATCTTTTGGAGCAGGTCTCTGAGCCCTATCGTGCCCGCTTGGCTTGCGAAGGGAAGCTGGATCAATCGCCCGACGCCATGCGGCAAGAACTCGGTGCCCTACGGGAGCCGATCGCCCGTGCCCTCTATCCGTGAGGAGCCCGTGGCCTTGGACACCAACGTGGTCATTTTTGCCCTGCGGAAAGAGGCTGACTATTCGGCGTGCGAACCGCTGCTCTTCGATAAGCTACACGAACTGCAGGTCTATATGCCCCTGCAAATCTTTTTGGAATTGCAGCGTAACCTTACGGGTAACGAAATGCGGAGCGTCTTGTGGGCACCCGCTCGAGCGCACACGGTCACCTGGGATTATACCCTGGCTCCGGTGGAGCGCATCAGGCATTGGGAACAGCAGGGTGTGAAAAAAGGGGCTGCTGGGATTGCTGCCCACCTGGAAGCCGTCGCTATCCGCTACTTCGTGTCTGAAAACCGTGACTTCCTCGCAGAGTTCTCGATGTTGCCTTTTGCTGTACTAAGAAGTGAGGAAGGTGTGCAATGGTTGAGCTAAGGTGGACGCAGAAACAGAATACGAGTATGGCCTAACCCGGGCATCCAGCGGACGCTCGCCCCGGCTCGCGCCGCTGATGCGGGTCGTTAGGTGATCAGAGAGGACTCGCATATGCTCGACTACCTTACCTATCGCTACAACTACTCGGTTAGCATTGCCGCGGCGACATTGGCGCTCGCGGTGTCCCTCTTTGTCGTCGCTTGTCGGTCAGCGGACGGTGGCGCGCCATGGGCAAGCGGCAGCGCTGACGCGGCGAATCTCGTAAGGCGCGCCAGCGTGGCTTGGAACGAGGCGCACAATGCCGCCGATGGAGGTCGGTTGATGCAGCTTTACACGGATACGGCCGTCTCGATACCATACAACCGACCCGCCCTCGAAGGCCGCGCAGCTATCGAGGCTGACTTCCGCGAGTTTTTTGCCAACTTCACCGCTCATCACAAGACCGCAATCGTTTCCCTGGAGATTCTGGGCGATTGGGCTATTGAGCGGGGACGCTACGAACTCACGGCCACACCAAAGGCGGGCGGCACGCCGTTGAGAGAGTCTGGCAAGCATATCGTCATTCGGAAGAGGGTCGACGGCCAATGGAAAATCCAGTGGGAGATCTGGAATACAGATGCGCCTCCTCCGGCACAGGAAATTGACGGTTCGATTGCTCTTCTGCCGCAACGAGCATTCGGCAGACTGGAGATCTTGTGCTAAACGAAGTCATTGGGCTAGTGAAAAGTGAGGCAATAGATGAAAGTCACAACATTTCAAGGGATCGTGGAAAATGGCCAAATCCGACTGCCTGCCGGTGTCCGTCTACCAGAAAAGGCAAAAGTATATGTGGTTATCCCTGACGTAGAGATACCGTCGTTCGCTTACATTGGCAGTCCTCGATTAGTACACCCTGAGCAAGCGGCAGACTTCAAAAAGGAGGTGATCGAGGAGAGAGAGGATGCCAGCATATGATGACCATTTTTTCGACCCGCCTGCTCTGCAGTCATGAGCATGAGACGATTATACCCGATGTACCGATGCTGTTAGATTCTGGTGCTGATGTCACTTTAATTCCGCAGGGTGCTGTCCACATGCTCGGGGTATGTATTCGCCCAAATGAAAGCTACGAGTTAAGAGGCTTCGATGGCCATACGAGCTTTGCGCCAGTTGTGCAGCTCGATTTGATCTTTCTGAGGAAGACTTTCCGAGGAAGGTTTTTGGTCATCAATCAAGAGTGGGGTATTCTGGGGCGAGATGTGCTCAATCACGTGTCCGTGTTGTTGGATGGCCCGTATTTGATGTGGAACGAGCACCGATCATCTGAGAGCTAAAAAGCTGCCCAACTCTGCATGCGGACGGGGAACCCGCTGCGCGGCTTCCCAGCGGCTGATTCGGGTCGTTCGGCATCGTGAAAGATACTTTGATACGGTGACACGGCGCATGGTGGCGGTGGGACGGCACAGAAACCGGTTACTCCTCGTGCCTTTTGCACAAGAGCATGATACGATCACTCCCGTCACGGTTCATACGATGACTCGTCAACACATTAATGTTCGCCTACGAATGAGGAGATTCATTCTTCCATGAAGAAGCCCAAGATGTTATACTTTGAACAAGAAGACATTCTGCATCTTGTGGTGGCGGAGGAGGAAGAAGCGAACAGTATAGAGCTGAGTCCGAACATTACAGCGGAACTCAACGCGAAGGGGGAGGTAATTGGGATAGAGAGAGTGCAAGCCAGCACGTTTATACGCGATGTGATCCTGCCGGGAGTCCAAGCAAGACTCCTGAATCTGACCAGGAGCGAAAAGTAGCCGAATGCAGTATGCTTGCTAATTCGGGAGAGATGCAAGATAGACACAATGAGCACGAGCAAAAACAGAGAGAATGTTGCCTAACCACTGCGTGGAGCGAACGCGGATAAGTCGCGCCGCTCACGCAGAGCGTTCGTCTGATCAACTGCATTCTACCGGTGGAGTTTGGCCACATGGAATCCTTTGCGGAGAGCGGAGTTCAACCCAAAGAAGCAAATCGGGCCTTAATACTTGTAGCCTCAGCCGTACTCCTGGCCTCCTCCACCTGGTTTTCCGGTACCGCGGTAACCCCTCTGCTCAGTCGAGTGTGGAGTCTGAGTGAGGCGCAGAGTGCTTGGTTGACCATCTCGGTGCAGTTCGGTTTCATCCTGGGTACCTTCCTGTATGCCCTTTTCAATCTTGCGGATATTTTTAATGCGCGCCATGTCTTCTTTGCTTCAGCCTTACTGGGAGCAGTATCTAATGCCAGCTTTGCCTGGTTCGCACCGAATCTCGGTACAGCTCTCCTCTTTCGCTTTCTCACTGGTATAACGCTTGCTGGAGTCTATCCTGTCGGCATGAAAATTGTGGCCTCCTGGTTTCGTTCTGGGTTAGGCTGGCGCCTCGGTGTGTTAGTAGGAGCGCTGACCCTTGGTACCGCTTCACCCTATCTGATTCGAGCCTTGGGTGCGCAACACTTTGATTGGCGGATGCTGGTGAGTCTTGCCTCTCTTTGTGCCCTGTTGGGTGGTGCCCTGATGGTAGTGGGATTGTCTGATGGTCCCTATCTTCGCCAGCAGGCTCGTTTTGATAGTCGCATGCTCTGGAAAGTTTTTCACCATAAACCATTCCGCTACACGGCATTCGGCTATTTTGGCCACATGTGGGAACTCTATGCTTTTTGGTCCTTGATAACTTTCTACTTTGGTGCTCGTCTGCAAACAGATGCGTCTGAAAGATTAGAACTCTTACCTTTCCTCGCTTTCTGTACCATCGGTATTGGTGCTCTCGGTTGTATTTTGGGGGGATGGGTCTCCCGTACAGCAGGCGAACGAAGAGTAGCTCTTGTTTCTTTGGGGATAAGCGCAATCTTATGTATCCTCTCTGGCTTGCTTTTTTTTCTTCCTTCCCTTTTCCTCATTCCACTGGTACTCGTCTGGGGGTTTTTTGTGGTCGCAGATTCTCCGCAGTTCTCCGCTTTAGCCGCCCGTTATTGCCCACCAGACTATACGGGAACAGCTCTCACTGTCCAAAATGGCATCGGGTTTGCGATTACTATCGTATCTATTCAACTCTTACCCTGGATAGCGGGAGTGGTGGGCTGGCAATGGGCATTTAGCTTTCTCGCCGTCGGACCACTCGTGGGGGCCTATTTCATGAGCCAGCTCGACTCCACCCCATCCTCTCAGAATAAGGTTTGACATTCCACAAGGGGTGGCTTATGATAGCTACCAGCAGAAAAATCCCCACTGAACACTTACGAGATATTATAGAAAAAGGAGACTCTTGGGGAGGAAAGAGGAAGCGTATTTATGGTTACCAATGCCCAGCTTATTGCTCAGTTGTTGCAGGATGCTGGCGTCAAGTATGTCTTTGGGATGCCAGGCCTTCAGATATTGGCTCTCATCGAGGCCCTGCACCAGGTGGAGATCGAATATGTACTTGTCAGCCAGGAGATGTCAGCAGGGTTTATGGCGGATGTGTATGGTCGGCTCACCGGGCAATTGGGAGTATGCCTGGTTCCTCCAGGCCCTGGAGCAACAAATCTCCTCACCGGTATAGGCAGTGCCTATCTCAATCGCTCACCGGTCCTCGCCATCACCGGACAAATGTCCACCGCCACTCTGTATCGACGTGGCCGTATGCCAGTTGATCATCAGGCGTTCTATCAACCGATTACCAAGGCTTCTTACCTCCTCCAGAATGGCTCAGTAGCCTCAACCCTTCGTAAAGCTATCCGCTTGGCTCTCGAGGAACCACCCGGTCCCATACATCTCGATCTCCCGGAAGATGTCTCTACCCAGCAGGCGATAATCGATACGGGCGAAGAGGCGGAGACTATGCCACTTCCCTTGCCGCAAGTTTTTGATCCTATGGCACTCCACAAGTTAGAACATTTCCTGCGCCAGGCCAAATTTCCACTAGTCGCTTTGGGCTCCACTGCCATGCGTAGTGGAGCATTTCCAGCCATACAACGCTTTTTGGAACACCAGCATCTCCCTTTTGTCACCACCCTGACGGCTAAGGGGATCATTCCAGAAACTCATCCGCTTTTTGCTGGTGTGCTGGGGCAAGCTCGCCACGATATGGTCAAAGCCTTCTGTCACTCTGCCGATCTCATCCTCGGTATTGGGTATGATCCGGTCGAGCTCAGCTATGAAGAATGGATCCCGAAAGTCCCTCTTATCCATATCGATGCCGAACCGGTTCATCTTGATCTGACCGTGCGTATCTTCTATCAGATTATCGGGAATTTCCGAGCTTCGTTACAAAAACTGGCCGATCTTCCTGCTCTACCCAACCGATGGACTGCGGACAGGATTCAGGCGCACCGTGAACGGGTAGGAAAGGCTCTTCGTCCAGAGTTGAGTTCTTTTGCTCCGCATACTCTCTTTGATATTCTGCGTGAAGAATTTCCCGCTGAAGGAATTCTGACCTGTGATGTCGGAGCCCATACCCACATCCTCGGACAACAATGGCCAGTCTATGCTCCAAACACCTTTCTGAGTTCTAACGGATGGGCGGCCATGGGCTTTGGTCTGGCTGCTGCCATTGCCGCTAAGCTGGTCTTTCCGGACAGACCGGTAGCCTGTGTCATGGGAGATGGAGGATTTCTTATGAGTGCGGGAGAGATAGCCACTCTCCTCCGCTTAGGCTTGACTCTGCCTATTGTTGTGCTCAACGATGCCTATTTGAGTCTTTGTAGAATACAGCAACATCAGCACAACTATGCTCCTGTTGGGGTAAAACTCTTGGAGAAAGCTTCTCTCTCTGCCTCCAAGTATTTGCATATCCCTGTAGTGGCGGTGCATACTCCCGAGGAATTCCGCACCGCTTTCCGAGAAGCATTGTTTCATTCAAGTCCTACCATCCTCGAAGTCTTTATCGATCCAGCAGCTTATGAAGAGGTGTTGATCGGATGGTAGTCTTTGATTGACGCTAATCACCAGGTCGAGGTACCAGAAAAACATCCCAAATCAAATAATTCCGTTCCAGGTCTCGTTGGTACAAGTCTTTCCACGATGCAAGCTGCGCTCGGAGTTCAGGGAGAATCGTTTTAGGAAGCGGTATGGGATGATATACAGAAAGAAGAAAGTATCGTCGCAGAAAAACTTGTCTGGAATTTAGGCAAAGAATATAATAAAAAACAAAGAACGATGGGGGGAGATTAGGGCACTAGCGAACGACGAGGTACCAGCAAGTCTATGGTCACAAAGAGATCCGGAGCACCTTTCACTGTCGTGAAGTTATCCAGAAACGATACAATAATTTGTTATGCCTCTGTGACAAACAAATGCCAGCGTGACAAGTCAGATGCCAGAGATATCGAGGTTCCTTGGTATTGTGATTGCAATGTTCTACCGTGACCATCCGCCAGCACACTTCCAAGCGTTGTACGGCAATTATGAGATCACGGTCACGATAGAAACCGGTGTGGTAACAGGTCGCTTCTCAAGGCGGGCTTTGCGACACGTTCTTGAGTGGTACGAACTCCACAAAGATGACCTGCTAGAAAATTGGGAGCTTGCCCAGGCACGGAGGCCTCTGAAGAAGATAACCCCATTGGAGTAGACCCATGACCCCACGACTCACTGAAGCAAAATATGTACGCGACTACATTCTTCACCTACGGTTTGCCGATGGCACCGAGGGTGACGTGGATCTCAGTCAAGAGCTGGAGGGTGAAGTTTTTGAACCACTTAAGGATCTCGCCTTCTTTCAATCGTTCACCGTAAGCCCCGAACTCCACACGGTGACGTGGCCAAACGGTGCAGATTTTGCGCCTGAGTTCTTATACGAGAAGGCGAAGGTTTTGGCATAACAAGGCACTGCACCTGATGGGGATTCCGCTATGCTTCATTCCCGCAGGTGAGCGCCAGCGTTAGGCCCTGTTTTTGTGAGGGACTCTCCATTTGTAATATGTGACGATAAGAGTCAAAACAGTAAAACGGTACAGATGAAGTAACGGCACGATGGATAAGCGAAGAAACCCAGCGACGTGGGATGAGCATAGAAGCGGTTATTCTTGAGAGGAGTCGTTGCCTATCGCGGAGGGCCAAGAACCCATACGGCGAGGAGTGGAGCGGCGCGTTTGACACTGGGGATGCCCAGATCGCTGCCGCGACAGGAGAGACGCTCCGGTTGGAGTGTGCCACCACCTCAACTCCATCTGCCGAACCGCCGGATACCTGATCCGTAGGTATGATGATGTGGGAAGAAAGAGGTCATGAGTCCTCCCCCTATCCCGATTCGATGAACGGACTTCCCGGCGCTGGGCTACAGGATGACCAAACTCATCCTTCGGCCGAAGCGATTAGTGTACGGCGAAACATAAAACCAAGAATGCGATCCACTAACGAAGGCCAGAAGATGTTCATCCAGATGAGCAGTTTCCCCGATAGGGTTAGAGTTACCTCCCGTTTCTGTTTTACACACGCACGTAAGATATGATGCGCTACGACCTCAGGGGGCATACCACGACGACCGCTCAACAATTTGATTCCTTTGACCGATAAAGAATTATCAAAGAAGGGCGTGTCGGTGCGCCCCGGAGCGACGAGAGTTACCCGAATTCGTTTCGGCCGCATCTCCACCCGAAGCGCCTCGGTGAGGGCATTCATGGCAAACTTGGTAGCACAATAGGCGCCCATACAGGGGATAGCACGTTTCCCTACTACTGAGGAGACATTCACAATCTGTCCTCCACCCTGTTTCTCCATGTGGGGAACAACTGCTTGGATCGCGTAAAGAGTGCCATAGAGATTGATAGCCATTACATGCTCAAAGTCTTTGGGATGGATATCTTGCACTGCTGCATAATATCCCTGGCCGGCATTGTTGATCAAAATATCAATCCGGTTCCATCGATCCATAACCTGGCGTACCATGGCATAGACCGCTTCTCTATCCGCCACATCCGTGGGCAGAGAAATCGCTTCACCTCCTGCTGTCTTGATCTCTTCAGCCAAGCGGAGCAAACGGTCTGCTGAACGAGCCACTAACGCCAGACGCGCTCCTTGCTGAGCAAAGAGTTTTGCGGTAGCCCACCCAATCCCACTCGACGCTCCGGTAATAATCACTACTGCTCCGTTGATCCTCTGCTGCATGCTCGTCTCCCTGTTGCTCCTATTTCCAATGATCAAACCCGTTCTATCCTTAGGTTCGTTTGTGTTTCAAAGCCGCTCGAATAAAATCCCGGAAAAGGGGATGAGGATTTCGAGGAGTCGATTTTAATTCCGGGTGGAACTGGCCAGCAACAAACCACGGATGATCCACCAACTCAATGATCTCCACCAGCGATCCATCGGGAGAAACTCCGCTGATACGTATGCCTGCCTGCTCGAGTTGTTCCCGGTAAGCATTATTTACCTCATACCGGTGGCGATGTCGCTCGGAAATATGCTCAGTGCCATAGGCGGTATAGGCCAGAGAATCGACACGCAAATGGCAGGGATAGGCGCCAAGACGCATGGTCCCACCCTTGGCCTCAATACCTACCTGGTCAGGAAGCAGATCGATTACCGGATGGGGAGTAGACGGATCAAACTCGGAGCTATTCGCTTCTGGCAAACCGCAGAGATGACGGGCAACTTCAATGACCGCACACTGTAAACCGAGACAGAGCCCTAAATACGGTACCCGAGCTTCTCTCGCATAGCGAACAGCTTCTATCATTCCTTCAACCCCTCGACAACCAAAACCCCCCGGAACGACAATCCCATCTACTTGGCCCAGGAGCACTGCCGGGTCCTCCTGTAGCATCCGCTCGGAATCTATCCATTCGGTGTGCACATGAGCATTATTCCCAATCCCTCCATGCACAAGTGCCTCTTCTACACTCTTATAGGAATCCTTGAGATCAACATATTTTCCCACCACTGCAATATTTACGGAATCTTGTGGACACTTGAGTTTGGAGATAATTCGTTCCCATTCGCTGAGATCAGGGCGTTGTCTGGAAGAGAGACGAAGCAGTTTGACAATAATCTCATCTAGACCTTCCCGATGCAATAGTAGCGGAAGTTCATAGATCGAATCGACATCCTTCGCTGTAATCACCGCCTCCTCATCGACATTACAGAACAAGGCAATCTTCGCTTTGAGTTCGCGTTTCAGAAACCGATCAGTCCGACAGAGCAAGATATGAGGCTGAATACCTATTTCCCGGAGCGCTTTTACACTATGCTGCGTTGGCTTCGTTTTGAGTTCATCGGACGCTTTGATGTAGGGAACCAGAGTGAGATGGACATAAATGACATTTTCGCTGCCAATATCAATGCGAAACTGTCGCATAGCCTCGAGAAAGGGGAGACTTTCGATATCACCCACTGTACCTCCAATCTCACAGATAGCGACATCACAGTTACCCTGCAATTTCAAGAAGTGACTTTTGATTTCGTCGGTAATGTGCGGGATCACCTGGACAGTCCTCCCCAGATAGTCTCCACGGCGTTCTTTCATAATCACCGAATAGTAAACCTTTCCGGTGGTCACATTATTATCCTTCCCCAGCTTGGCCCGCGTAAAACGCTCATAGTGGCCAAGATCCAAGTCGGTTTCCGCCCCATCATCGGTCACAAAGACTTCCCCATGCTGAAAAGGATTCATAGTTCCCGGATCGACATTAATATACGGGTCTAGCTTCTGGAGAGAGACTTTGAGCCCTCGACTCTCCATCAATGCGCCAATAGAGGCCGCTGCTAAACCTTTTCCAAGGGAAGAGATCACTCCTCCAGTGACAAAGATATACTTGGTCATTCGTTGATCCTTTCTGGATGGTTGTGCCCGCTAGCGTCCTCCCTCTCTGGGCTTGCACCTGGAAAGGAAGGAGTCGAGGAGGCATACTGCATCAAATGTTTTACTCTCTCTAAATCCTCAGGGGTATTGACCTCGACACTGGTGTATTGCGTAGTGCCTACTTTGATTCGATACCCATGCTCCAGCGCTCTCAATTGTTCCAACTGTTCTAATTGCTCTAAAGGGGTTGGAGACAATCGAGTAAAATGGAGCAGGAACTCTCGTCGATAGACATAGAGACCAATATGCCGGTAGACATGAGGAGGCAAAAACGAAGGGAGGCCTTTTTGATAACGAACCAGATCACCCCACTGATCACGGCAATAGGGTACTGGCCCTTTCGAGAAATAGAGTGCATAGTCTTGCAGGTCTGTTACTACTTTCGTAATGGAGGAATTGAAGATATCCTCAATCGACTCAATCCGATTTTTCAATGTCCCCATCTGTGCGGTTTTCTCCTGGAGCAGCAACGTAACCGCCTCGTCAATCATCACTGGTTCGATAAACGGTTCATCCCCTTGTACATTCACAATAATGTCCTCAGAGAGCGAAGCAGCCACTTCGGCGAGACGATCTGTACCGGTGGGATGCGCTGGCGAAGTCATAACCGCTTCCCCTCCAAAGGCCTGTACTGTTTGCAAAATGCGCTGATCATCCGTTGCGACCAGCACGCGGGAAATCAGCGAAGCCTGTTGCACCCGGCTATACACATGCTCAATCATCGGTTTTCCAGCAATATCTGCTAACGCTTTGCCTGGGAAACGCGATGAAGCATAACGGGCTGGAATGATGGCAATCGCTTTCATAGAACTCCACTATCTTTATAGTAACACTATCGGTCGGAGTAAACTGGTCGGGTAGGCTCTTCATTTGTCTCGTCACAGCAGGAACGGAAATCTTTTAACAAATTCTGTTCACAGTGTCAACTCTCTCCACAATTTTATGGACTGTGTAGCAGAAAAAATTTTTTCTTTTATCCCAACAATCTCTCTTATGGAGGAGGTAACCTTGAGGCGATCTGCTGTTTTATGTGGAGAAGGGAATTCCCTTTTCGGGATGGCCCGGCGAGAGAAGGGTTAAAAATCCAGAATCAATAAGGCTCAAGAGATTTTACGCAGGTCCTTGATTTTCTGCATCGGAAGATATAGTCTACTTGTGGGCTAAAGGAAGGAACTTATACCAGATATAAGCTTAAGTAAATATGACGAAGAATTTTGCCTAAAAGCCAAAAGTAGGGCGGGCTCAGCCCACCCTACATGCGAGATACAAAAATGCAAGAGATTTCGTCAGAGTTACTTATGTGAACTGGGAGTAGTCAAAAACAGTGTATAAAATTGTCCTCACTCATATGCGACGATATCCCCAGATGACCATCCAGGATCTCTATAAACTCTCCCACCAGGCAGCTCTGGGGAATACGCATCTCGGCCAGGATCCGGCCAAAATTTTGCGGGGGTTGCAAGAGGAAATTGCCTTCTTATCTGCCTCTAAGCACGAACCATTCATAGAGGATGTCTCACCTGATGGAAGGGTGGTACGGGTCCATCTCCGCGTTTTCAAAGCCTTACAGGGAAATCTTGAAAGGCTGTGTAGGGCAATGTTGCAGTCTGCAAAAACATTTCCACACTCTACTGAGAATTTGGAAAGCTATTGGCGTATGCTGGAAGAAATGGCTGAAGAAGGGCTTATCCCGTACAAAACCAGGGCGTTACAGATGTTCATAGAGCTGATGCGCACCCGGGGATATCCGGCAGTCCATCATTCTGCCTCCTATCGACAACACTATCAGCCAGCCTATCGGGTCATACTCAGGCAGTATGTACAGACAGCCCTGAAAGCGGAGGACTGAGAAAATCTTATTTCTTCCGGTATCCCGTTTTTCAGAAACGAGGGAATATCTCGCTTCGTGAGCTCTATTACTGAGTAAGTCTAAAGGAGAATAGAAATGACCGAATCAAAAAATGTTCTTCATCCCCTTCCCATTGAAAGACGGAAGGCAACCATTGCCGAAGCCATGGCTCACCTGCCTGGTCCGCAAGGCCAGCGGTCAGCAACGGTGTTGGAGCATGGGAGTCTCATAGTAAAGATTTATGCCCCACGTGGAACTGATCCGCAGCAGCCGCATACACAGGATGAGGTATATGTAGTAATGCAGGGTACAGGAGACTTCGTTAATGGAGAGAGTCGTCAGTCTTTTGGTCCTGGTGACCTCTTATTCGTTCCTGCTGGAGTCGAACATCGTTTTGAAAACTTCACCGATGATCTGATTGTCTGGGTCGTCTTTTATGGGCCAGAAGGGGGTGAAGCCCCATCAGCCTACCGCCCATCTTAGGCCACGACAAACATTCCTGGACCCTGTGGTGGACAGTAAAGAAGATTCTGACCTAAAATAGATAAACCATGGAGCTCTGGATCAGCGCAGGACAGGGTAATCCGATCCAGTTCTTTTCCACTTTGCACCTCAAGCTTGACGATGACAGAGTTTTTCAATTTTTCGAGCCATGGTTTTGATTCCTTTCTAATCGCTCCTCAATATAAGTAAAGAAACAGTGTAAACAGAAAGGAGAGGCTTACCCTGTTGATTATCGCGTATCTGGTGTAGCAGCACGACGTCGGAAATATGGCAATATCTTCTCTCCAAGAAGCTCAATAGCCCTGACGGCCTTCGAAATCTCCATCCCGGGCCAATGCACACGAAATCCCATCAGATTCACTCCTAATTTTTCCTGGTATTTAGTAATCTGCTCTATACAATCATCTGGATCCCCAATAATAAACCGATCCTGCACCAACTCTTCAAAAGGGAGATCCAGAGCATCAGTAGTAGGCAGAGCTTTATCTTGTCCCCAGGCCACATAGACTTTGTATTTGTTCTCTAAGTAAGGACGGGCTTCTTTCCAGGCTGTCTCTCGATCTCTCGCTATATAAAGCTCTTTGCTCATAGGGAAGATCTCGGGGAATGGTTTTCCTGCTTCTGCCAGGGCCTCCCGATAGAGTTGTACCTGTCGTTCAAGGGTAGTGAGATGCGCATGGGGATTAATAATCCATGTATCACCAATCCGTGCCGCTCTTTTGACTGCTGCATCGCTGTTCGCGGCAACCCAAATCGGGGGGCGTGGTTTTTGAACCGGTTTGGTAGTCACTTCCACCTCTGAAAGATGGAAATGTTTTCCAGCAAAACTGACTCTGTCCTCAGTCCAGAGTTTTTTGATGAGTTCTAACGCTTCCACAAAGCGGGAAACTCGCGTGTTCTGTTGAATACCAAAGGCTTCGTATTCTACATCGCGGTAGCCAAGCCCAACCCCAAAGACGAATCTCCCTTTACAGATAATATCGAGCGTAGCGATTTGTTCGGCCATGTCCACAGGATTATGCAAGGTAAGAAGGATAATACTGGTGGCCAGAATCATGTCTCCCGACTCTGCTGCAACTCGAGCCAGGGTAGGAATCGGTTGAAAGTATTGAAAGGGGGTCGAAAGATAGTGCTGAGGAGCCCGAAGATAATCAAACCCACAATCACGGGCGGTGCGTACCATGGTGAGCAGTTCCTCAAAATGTTGCACTGAATTCCCTTGTGGATGCTGTACTGGTAGTCCCAATGCAAAACGCATAATACCTCCTGGAGACAAGGGTAAAGAGTCACGGTAAGTTCGTTCTAGTGCTTTAGGGTCTGGTCAAGGTGAAAATGGTGAGTTGTTCCCTCTTTTCACCCTCATCCTGGCCCTCTCCCCTCAAGGGTTCAGGGGTGGACACCTTCCCCTTCGCCCCTGGTGGGAGAAGGCTGGGATGAGGGGGATAGGAGGCACTTTTTACCCCCTCACCTTGATCCTCTCCCCCAAGGGAGAGGAAAATGATGATTTCCCTTCCTGTGAATGGGAACAGAGTAGTACCACCGAGTCACCCTGTCCGCCCCTGAACCCCTCAAAGGAGAGGGGAGAAAAAGGAAGGCACAAAAACAAGTTTGACAAAGCACTAGTAAATAAGTTCTGACCAGTTGTCATGCTGAAGCCCAAAGCACAGCATCATCCTTTTCAGGAGCCTCATGAGATTCTGCGCTCCTTACCCAATACCGGGCCGGATAGAAGAAGAGCCCTTTTGTTGTAGGGGCCACAATGCCTCAATGTCCAGTGGCTGCTCGCTGAGCTGGTTTGATTGTCGCCAGCAGGTTTTCTATTTCCGTACAGGCACAGGTCAGAGCATAAGCGACTTTGTTCCGTCCTCTGACCAGTGCGGTGCGGAGGAACTTGTACTCGTTACTCTCTGGAGAGAGTGAGGTGAGTTTGGCTGCCGGTTGCAACCCCGGAATGGGATCGACTCTGGTGGCCAGATCATGATCAAAGGGCCCAACCGATGTATAATTGACCGGAATCAAATGTCTTCCCAAAGCCATGAGTGCTTTGTTAACACGGAGGCATTGTTCAGGAGTCCCCTGAGTATTGATCCGTTCTTTCTCTTGTTGCAAGGTTTCGCTAAGTCCTTTCAAGCGTTGCACTTTTTCGAGTAATGGTGTAAGAGGAAAATGGTCTCCCGCTTTGGTCTGGATATCGGTGAGAATCCAAGAGAACTCTTCTGCTACAGCGACATAGTTATAGGGGAGGACCGGTCGCGTGCAGAGCCGGGTAAGGATCTGTACATAAATCTTCGCATCCCGCAGCAGGAACTCGGGATCAATCTTGTCAATCGTATCCTCGGGGGTATGCCACCACCAACCCAGTCCACCAGTTTTCGGAGGCCCACCGGTCAAGAGGGCAAAAGATCTGGCCGCATCTGAGTCGTCTGGTGGTTGCTCAGAAAGTGACATAAATAAGGAGGGAATACCACAGCCCCAGAAGGATTGATCTCCTGCCCGCCCAAATCGTCTCCCGGAGAGGGTTTGTCCGGTATGTTCCTGAATAACTTCCGAGGCAAAATCGCGCATTTCACTCATGGTACAGGCCTCGGACAGGATTGTAGCCCCTTTGGCTCCCACTGAATCCACATTGACATGGGCCACACAGTGGTTATGCAACTCTTCCCAGAAGTGATCAGCATACCAGGTCGAACCAGCATAGCGGCCATGCGAATGGCCAGACCAGAAGGCGAGCCGTAACCCCCGCCGGAGGGATTGACGATGCTGCGCCAGGATGCGTCCTACCTCGAGCATAGTGGCATTGGCTGTCCCATTATCCATGGCTCCGTAATACCAGGAATCGATGTGCCCACTCAACATGACAAACAGATCTTTCTCGATGTTTCCGGGAAGATTGGCGATCAACACTGGAATATTCCGCCATCCGGTCCAGGTCTTGGTCTGTAGACGCATCTGCACCGAGCCCTGTGCAAGCAAAGATTTCAGGTAATCTCCATCCTTTTTTAGAATAGAAACGATTGGGGTATGGGGAAGTAGATGAGCATTGGCCGGAGTAGGTGCTCCCCACACCGGTGAAGCGATCATCTCGTGCAGGTGATCACCACTGATATGGATCTGGGCTATAGCCCCATCGCTCTCTGCTCCAAGTACCTTGACTGGCATAACCCGTCCATCTTGAAGGACTATCTTCCCCTTTACCTCTTTCCCTTGCCCCGGAGAAGAAAGGGGATAGGTCTGGTAGACGAGTTCTCCAGCGATCCCTTCGGGAGGGGTGGAGAGGGAAAAGGAATGAGTAATCGCCTGAATCTCCCTCTGTTCCGGGGCAATAATCTCCAGCGTAGCTTTTTCTGGCAAACTGATGTAAGATTCAGCCTCATAGAGATGGGTGGTGAAACCATAGCTATCCAGCTCTTTCTGGACATAATCAAATGCCTTGCGCTCTTCTGGACTCCCGGAGAGGCGCACCCACTGGGCGATAGTTCTGGTATACTCCATGAGCTTTTCCGAGGAAACTGCTGCTAAAACCGCTCGCTCTAAATCTCCTTGTGCCATACTCGATTCTCCTTTGATGATGTTTTTCTGGAACAGATGATGCTTTATTCATCTCTCAGCATGACAGAGAAAGCGAAGTCTCTATAGTATTCCACCTCTCAAATAGCTGTATCCCCAGTCTAATAAAAGGAGAGAAAGAAAACAAGTAGAATGTAAAGCTGCTCATACCAATTTGCCTTGAACATGAAGCGCAGCGCAGGGAAGGCTATTTATCACACTTGAACAAAGCGAAGGGCTCAGCATGACCAATCAAAACGAAGTTAACAGAGCTCTACCCTTTTACGGAGCGCAGGAACTCTGCGCTAGCATTCCCCAAGAGGGTGGTAAGATGGGTGTAAAGATATAGAACACCTTGCCGTAGATAATTGAGAGTCGCCTGGGCATTCCCTGCAGACCCGGGAACCTTCCCCGCTGCCCCAATAGCAGCAAAAGCTTTGTGCATAGCATCGCGAACTGCAGGGGTATCGGAGCGTCCCGGATATCCCATAGACTGAGAGAGGTCTGAAGGACCAATAAAGAATACATCCACCCCCTCTACCTGCAGGATCTCCTCGAGATTGTGTAAGGCCTCCTCCTCCTCCAACTGAATACAGACTAGGGTTTCCTGGTTTGCTGTTTCGGCATAGTCTGCCATAGACAGGCCAAAGCCGTAATTGGCTGGACGAGTGCCCGCTGCCAGACCGCGTTGTCCCCATGGAAAGTATTTGACAGAGGCCACGGCGCGTTTCGCTTCGTCAGCAGTATTGACATGTGGAACCTGAACCCCCATGACCCCTCGATCCATAACCCGCAAGATGGCTTCCGGACTGTTGGTCCAGGGTCGCGCAATTGGTGTGAGCCCACTCAGTTCAGCAGCCATAGCCATCAACTCTACATTTTCTGGAGAGATGGAGCCATGTTCACAATCAATAAGTACCCAGTCAAATCCCAGTTTTCCAAGCATTTCTACAATCTGCGGGGCCGGAAACATCACGGAGACACCGAACACTGGTTGTCCCGAGAGCAGTTTTTCTTTCATCCTATTCTTTTTCATGCGTTCACCTCAGTTTACCGGTTTTTCCTTAAACTGCTTTGCCAGAAACTCAATCACGGCATCGACAGAATTCGCTTTATCCGTGAAGACTTTTGCCCAGTCCAGCTCAAGAGATCGTTGGAAAAAGCTTTCCGTGCCAGAAGTCATTATCGGTTCCACTCCGAGCTGCTGCATCGTTTCTCGTACCTGCACCATTTCGTGGTATCGTCTTTTGTGGGCTACCGCATGTGTTTGTATCCAGTTAGCAGCCACATGATCAAACCGATTTTGGGTCATAAACTCCATCAAATCCTTCCAGAGATCCTGCTCTATACCTGCCCGCTTTCCGGCAACCAGGAGCTCTAACAGGAGAGCCTCCACTCCCTTGGAAAAGATGCTCCGGAGCATTTTAAACATCGAGGGTTTGCCGATCTCTGCACTATAATAGGATACCCGTAGTCCCAGCCGATTTAGCACCTCGGCTACTTCTTCCCCCCGCTTTCCACCGGTCAAAATATGAGTCCGACTGCCCGCAGCTCCTACTGCCCCCAGAATAGCGCCTTCTACAAAATCAGCTCCAGAGGACTGAATGATTGCTTCTATCTCTATTTTCACCCTCGGTGCAGTGGAATTCAGATCAACATAGACTCGCCCCGGTTCCAGATACTTTACACACTCCTGCGCTGCCGTTTTTGCCATCTGAGTCGTGACTGTGGAAAGCACATAGTCCGCCTCTCTTACGACTTCTGCCAAGGAGAGGAACCGAATACCTTCTGTCTGCACACGCTGTTGCAGTTTCTCTCGTCCCTGATCCTGAGCGAGAAGGATATCGTATGCCACTACTGTAGCTCCATGCTCCGCTATCGATTTAGAAAGAATCGACGCCACTTCTCCAAAGCCGATAAAACCTATAGAAATAGACGCCATAGAATTTTCTCCTAATTCCCAACACACCGTTGTTTCTTCGATACTACAAGACCCGAAGGGCTTTGTCTGATCATGGAATCACATGTGCCTTTCGTCCTGCTCATGAGCTTTTCTCTCTTCCACGCCTGACTCGAGTGTAGCGAAAGGATGGTTCTGAGGAGGGGATTTAGTCCGAAGCCTATTCTGCACCGAAAAGGCCTTAATGCCAACGGAGACAGGCATTTTGTCTATGAACTCATAGCGGGTAAGTCTGTACATGTCATTCTGAGCAGAACGAAGAATCTCGTAGTTCTGCAGCGACTCATGAAAGATCCTTCACTTCGTTCAGGATGACATTCAGGAATCTACTCGCTATGAGTTCTAGAAAAATTTTGCTCAAAGCAGAGAGCGTCCGGTAAGCCGGGTATAAATTTCCAGATATTTTTCACTCGTTTGCTGGACAATGGCCTCCGGGAGTTCAGGAGCGGGCGGACGTTTATTCCAGGATAACGTTTCCAGATAATCACGAACAATCTGTTTATCGTAGCTGGGCTGATTCTGTCCGGGCTTATACTGGTCAGCAGGCCAGAAGCGTGAAGAATCCGGCGTGAGCACTTCATCGACCAGTAAGATTTCTCCCTTACGGTGCCCCCATTCGAACTTGGTGTCAGCGATGATGATTCCTCGTTCCCGTGCGTAATCTCGAGCCTGGCTGTAAATTTCCAGGGTACGACGACGAAGTTCTTCGGCAATGGTGGGTCCCACTATTTCTTGCATACGGGCAAAATCGATGTTTTCGTCATGGCCTTCTACAGCCTTGGTTGCTGGGGTAAAGAGGACCTCTGGGAGTTCTGCGCAAAGGGGGAGTCCGGAGGGGAGTTGATGACCACAAACCGCTCCAGTTTGCTGATAGTCTTTCCAACCAGAGCCGACTAAATAGCCTCGAGCCACACATTCCACTGGATAGACTTCTGCTTTGTGCACGAGCATCGTCCGGCCTTCGAGGATAGAGGCATATTTTTGTACGACAGGAGGCATAGCAGAGACATCGGTCGTTACAAGATGATGTCGGACCTGATCAGCAAAAAAATCAAACCAAAAGGCGGATAATGCGGTCAGCACTTTGCCCTTATAGGGAATTCCATTGGGGAGGACGCAATCAAAGGCGCTGATCCGGTCGGTGGTGACAATAAGCAGAAACTCTTCTCCAACCGCATAAATATCCCGTACTTTTCCTCGAGTAATCCGTTGCAAACCAGCGAAATTCGTTTCCAAAACGATCTCGGTCATCTTTCTCTTTCCTCTCCTCTCACAAACGTTGCTTCATCTAGCAGGTCAGTACTTTTGATTTCTGCGTCTGACTGAGGATGATCCAGCGTAAGCTTGAGTCGCTGGATACGTGGTCCCTCAGTGGCCATAACCTCTAACTTTCCTCCTTCTATAGCCACCACATCACCCACATAAGCAATACGCCCTAATTGTGCCAGGACATAACCCCCAACCGTATCCACTTCTTCTTCGGTGCGCAGCTTAATACCGAACCGCTCTTCGAGTTCATCCAGACGGACTCGAGCATGCACAAGAATCTCACCCTGTTCTCCCTCAACAATGTCCTCCTCTTGCCGGTCGAACTCATCATAGAGATCACCAACAATCTCTTCCATAATATCTTCTAGGGTGATGAGACCGGTAATCCCCCCAAATTCATCGACCACCATAGCCATCTGGGTTTTTTGTTGTTGAAAAACAGAGAGCACTTGAGAAATAGGCAGGGTCTCTGGTACATGTGGCGGAACCCGCCGTATCACCTGACGAAGAGAGAAGTCTTCTTGTCGCGAGCTGACTCGATAGGGGAGCAGATCTTTGATATGCAAAATCCCAATGATATGGTCCACTGACTCTTCATACACCGGAAATCGCGTGTGCGGAGTTTGAGCCACCCGGTTCCACACCTCTTCTAACGGTGTATCTACTGACAGCGTAGCCATATACATGCGAGGGATCATCACCTGACGAGCCACCAGATCCGAGAACTTAAAGACTTTCTGGAGGAGTTTTAACTCTACATCATCCAGGACCCCTCCCGCATGGCTGGCGCGGATTAATATCTCCAATTCTTCTGGGGAATGGACTAAATGATACCCTTCTACCCGGGTCACTCCCAAAAACCGGAGAATAGCGTTACCCGTTCCATTCAGGATCCAAATCAGTGGACGGAAAAGATATACCGCTCCTTGCATCGGTTTGGCAATACTCAGGGCCGTCCGTTCCGGATACTGCAACGCCAGCGATTTGGGGATCAATTCTCCGAGCACGACGTGTAAAAAGGTGATGAGAAGAAAGGCCAGAGACACCGCGACCGAGTGGATGGTAAGACCAGCCCAGGGAACAGGGAGAAAGGCAAAGACCGGCTCAAAGAGGTGCGCTAAGGTACGTTCCCCAATCCATCCCAGAGCAATACTCGCAATAGTAATACCCAGCTGGGTGGCGGCAATAGACCGATCCAGATCACGCATCAAGCGGAGTACAGCTCGCGCTAATAAACTTCCAGCCCGTGCACGTTCTTCAAAATAAGTGCGCCTCGCACTGACGAGGGCAAATTCAGCCGCCACAAAAAAGGCATTGGTCAATACGAGGAAAATAACGGTAAAGAGTTTAAGAATTATTTCTAATGAAGAGTCATCCATGGGTCTCTATATGCTGTATGAAGTCAACTCTATTTCATAAGAGAGTATAGTCTACTCGCCTCTTAAATGCAATGTTTTCTTCAGGAAGAAAACGGGTATGAACCTTGCGAATGCTTTGTGTCGATACCGAATTCTCCCCCCCAAATCCCCTTATTTCCTATCACCTCTTCTGTTATACTTCAACCCTGAGAGAGGCGCTGCACCAGACCGGAAAGGAGGTTCCTATGCCTATATCGTGCTCGCCAACTATACACAACAAGGCATCCAGAATATTAAGGAGAGTCCAGCCCGTTTTGACAAGGTAATCGACGACCAACAGGTCCCACCAAACTTGTTAGTCGTGCACAAAGGCCCGTATACCGTTTCTGGGGTTTATTATGGTTAATAGCAATCCAGAGCGCTTTTTTGGTTCCCACCAGAATGACCAGTTTTTTGGCCCGGGTTATGCCTGTATAGATTAAATTCCGTTGGAGCAAGATATAATGGGAGGTGTGAATAGGGATAACCACTGCCGGATACTCGCTCCCCTGGGATTTATGAATAGACACAGCATAAGCTAGGACAAGCTCCTCGAGGTCAGTAAAGTCGTAATCGATTGTTCGTCCCTCAAACTCCACCGTGACCGCCTGATTTTCGTGATCGATGTATCGGATACGTCCCAGGTCACCGTTAAAAATCTCTTTAGCATAATTATTCTTTATTTGCATGACCTTATCCCCGGTTTTATAGGTTCTTCCTCCGCGGATTAAGGTCTGTCGGGAAGTATTCAAGGCTTGCTGGAGGAGAGCGTTGAGATTACCAGCCCCGAGAATGCCCCGATGCATCGGTGTGAGTACCTGAATATCTTCCACAGGATGTAAACCAAATCGTGCCGGAATACGTTTGGTGACCATTTCTAGGATAGTCTTTGCCGCTGCTTCGGGATCTTCCCGCTCAATAAAATAGAAATCACGAAGGTGTGAAGCGTGTGGAGGAGGTATCTCTGGAAACTCACCCCGGTTAATACGATGGGCATTGGTGACGATGAGACTCCCCAATGCCTGGCGAAAAATTTCCTGCAGTTCCACTACCGGTACTGTGCCGGAGGCAATGAGGTCTTGCAATACATTTCCCGGCCCAACAGAAGGGAGTTGATGCACATCTCCGACCAGGATACACACGGCGGTAGGAGGGATTGCCTTGAGGAGATGATACATCAAGAGCGTATCGATCATCGAAGCTTCATCGATGATGACCACATCAGCCCCTAACGGGTTCTCGATTCCTCGTTGAAATCCCATACTACTAAAATTCCATTCCAGCAGACGGTGAATGGTTTTTGCTTCTTGGCCAGTGGCCTCGGATAGTCTTTTTGCTGCACGCCCAGTAGGAGCACCAAGGAGGATATTGGGGGTGATGTGACGATAGATTTCCAGTATAGCCCGGACAATAGTCGTTTTTCCGGTTCCTGGTCCCCCAGTCAGAATCATGACTTTTTGTTGAATGGCTGTCCGAATGGCGAGGCGTTGTTTATCAGCCAATTCGAGATGCAAACGCTGTTCTGCCCATGCTAAAGCCTTCTCAGCATCTATAGGTCTCAGGTTGGAGGGAGTGGTCAAGAGCAAGGACAGTTTCTGGGCAATTCCCTGTTCTGCTGTATAATAACCTGCCAAATAGACTGCTTTGTTATTAGGAATATAGTCCTTCTCCAAAGTATTCAGATCCTCTACGATAATCTGTTTTTCTTGCACCATCTTGGCAAAGCCCTGTACGACCACCTCTCGTTCTACACCCAGTATTTTTTGACTCTGGGCAATGAGCTGTTCATAAGGATAATAGACGTGTCCTTCATCGGTGAGTTGATGTAACACGTAGAGAAGCCCCGCCTCTACCCGTATGAGAGCATCCGGAGGGAGACCAAGGCTACGCGCGATTTTATCCGCCGTCACAAATCCAATCCCCCAGATTTCAGTAGCGAGACGATAGGGATTCTCTTTAACAATCGTGATCGCTTCTGGTCCGTACTCTCTAAAAATTTTGGCGGCATACGATGCGCTGATCCCATGCCCTTGCAGAAAGATCATGACCTCGCGAATAGTTTTTTGAGCTTCCCAGGCTTCTCTGATCATGCGGATACGTTTTTTGCCAATCCCTTCCACCTCTGCCAGACGTTCCGGCTGGGTGTCGATAATCTCCAAAGTCTCCACTCCAAATTGGGTGACGAGACGCTTGGCCATAATGGGGCCGATCCCTTTTATCAACCCAGACCCAAGATATTTTTCTATCCCGACTACCGTTGCGGGCATAATAGAACGAAATCCCAGCACTTTAAACTGACTACCAAATTTGGGATGAGTGACCCATACCCCGGAAAGCTCGAGGAGTTCACCCGGAGAGACACCAGGCAGGTTCCCTACGACGGTCACCAGATCTCGTTCACCATACACTTTGACCTTCGCAATGACAAAATCATGAGCCTCATGCTGGAAGGTGATGCGCTCGATCTGACCACGAAGATGAATAAGTGTACTCATAATTGAGAAGACGCTGTAGACGATGGCATATATATTTTTCTGTTCATTCTGCCCTTCAAGTCACAAAAAGGCAAGTCCCTTTTCTGACCAGCCAGGGGGATCAGAGTATTATCATCGCATTCACAAACGAAGTAGAGTATAATTATATATAACATAGGGAGGGGGTTTTAGCATCTGGCGTCAGAGGTTCTCTTGCACGTTTCTCCTTCGAGAGTGTAGAAGATGAAGATCCAGGTGATTTTGAACGCGGATGATTTTGGTCGATCGACAAGCATCAATCAGGCAGTGATTCAAGCTCATCGAAATGGTGTGCTCACCAGCGCCAGTTTGCTGATGACTGGCGCTGCAGTGGAGGAAGCCGTAGCCCTGGCTTATGACACACCCACACTCGCGGTAGGACTCCATATTGCAGTAGTCGGAACACGAGCCCTTTCTCCAGTTCACCAGATATCTCATCTTGTAGATGCTCACGGACGATTTTCTCAGGACCTGCTTCGAGTTGGAACATACTACTTTCTGAGCCGTACTGCCCAGGCAGAGCTGAAGCGAGAGCTCGTGCATCAGTTCGATCGATTTGCCGCTACCGGACTACCGCTCTCCCATGTGGACAGCCATTTTCATTTTCATATCCATCCAACGCTATTCACCCTCATACTCTCTTTGGCCCATGAGTACGGGGCCAGTGGTATTCGTTTACCACGAGACGATATCTGGTTAGCTCTAAGCTATAACCCACAGCACGCCGGAATGCAATGTCTTCAAGCGCTTATCTTGCTTTTACTCTGTCGCTGGTATAGGTATCATCTGCAGAAATATCGACTCGTAACCACCCACCGGGTGTATGGTCTGATGCAGAGCGGTCAGATGCATGAATCCTACGTGATAAGAGTATTACGCTCTTTGAGAATCCCTACGGCTGAACTCTATTTTCACCCATCCTTGGCCGACCAGAGAGAGAGGCTTGGGCCTAACCCTGGTGACTTGGCTACCTTGCTTAGCCCGGCTGTTCGACAAGTGATTCAGGAGCGAGATCTTCAGTTGGCCACTTATCCTACTCTGCAGGAGGGAACGTAAGATGATGGTGGAGATGCTGCTCGTGTTTTTCAGTTTTACCAGTTGGCTTTATTGGCTCATAGCCTGGTATCTCACTCGCACCTTCTTTCGGAGCTTCACCCAAGCTCCTCAGGACTATAAGCCATCAGTTTCCATACTCAAACCGCTGAAGGGGGTCGATGCAGAGGCTTACGAGAATTTTGTGAGCTTCTGTCTGCAAGATTATCCGGACTTTGAACTGCTCTTCGGTGTCTCTAATCTCCAGGATCCGCTTATTCCGGTGGTGACCCGTCTCCAGCAGGCCTTTCCCGATCGATCTATCCGGCTCTTTACTGTCCAGACCAGTATGCCGAACAGAAAAGTTGGGGTGCTGCATCATCTGGCTACCTGCGCCCGCAATGAGATCTTAGTGATCAACGATAGTGATATGCGGGTAACCCCGGATTACTTACAAAGGGTGGTGGCCCCTTTGGCCAACCAGGAGGTGGGGTTAGTCACCTGTACGTATCGGGGGGCCCGTCCTCTGACCTGGGCTGCTCGTCTAGAAGCCCTGCACATGGGAGCCACCTTTTTGCCTTCAGTGCTTGTGGCACGAAGCTTCCTCCGCATGCGTTTTGCCCTGGGGGCCACCTTAGCCCTGCGCCGTAGAGACCTGGCTCGACTGGGGGGATTTGCCGCAATAGGGGAGTATCTTGCCGATGACTATCAACTCGGAGTCCGAATAGCACGCCTGGGTTTGCGAGTCCATTTGTCTGACTATGTGGTGACCAGTATCCTGGGCGCCACTACTTTTCGAGAACAGTGGTATCGAGAAATACGTTGGGCCAGAACTCATCGGGTTTGTCATCCTCTCGAGTATCCAGGACTGATACTCACCTTTAGTACCCCACTCGCTCTAGCTCTGCTACTCATGACTTATTTTACTCCTCTGGGATTTGGGGTATTGTCTCTCTCCCTCCTGGTACGCTGGTTTGTAGCCTGGAGAGTCTCTCACTATACTGGCGACCAGGTCGTCCGAAAGTGTCTCCACTGGTTACCATTACGTGATGTGCTGAGTGCGCTAATCTGGGGCATAGGTATGGTGGGGCGCCGTATTGTGTGGCGTGGGGAAGAATTTATTCTGCAACCTGACGGACGGCTGCAGTTTCCTGTTCCGGGTCTCAGTATTTACTCCAGAGCAAGAAGTATAATGTCCAGAGGACAATAACTCTCATAGGCGACAAAGAACCGTGCGGGCACTTATTCGTTGCCTCGATAGATTACTCCGTCGATTTTATGGTATATTCGAATTTTGCGACGATCCAACCTGTCTCTTCCGGCTGCGGATAAGGCGATTATCTCATGTCCTGTCGCTGCCCGAAGGAGAATTACCCGCGGGTGCTCTGATCCTGGAGCTGCATCTCTGGAATGAACATATTCCTCTCATCCCCGCAGAAGGTCTCAACCTGGCTTGGGCCACCCAAATTCGACGCATGCTCATCTATTCTTTCCAGGCTGTGGCATGGGAGATCCAGAGAAATCCAAACCTGGCTGGTGTACAAGCAGTGGGAGGAATCATGGTATTTCCTGATCCTGCCGATGACTATGCCCGGAGACAAAAACTGCTGCAGCGATTGGGCTTCACCGTGCTCCCCTACCAGAATCCACTGGGCCGATTTGGTGAATTTTGGGAGAATCTCTATACCTGGGGACTCATCTGGACCTTTCAGCAAGCGAGTCTACAGCGACGATGGGTCAGATTGCACCGGATAGAGGTATGGATGTCGGTAAACCAGTTCCTCAGGCATTACAATAGAAGAAACAGAAACTGATTACGACAAAGAGGCTGTACTGTCTTTGCATATACTGCCATTTCCCAGTACAATGTATAGAATAAGGAGGAGAAGAGGTATTGATCTCTCCTTGCCGTTGGATACCACAGTGTGATCTGTTGCAGAGGAGAACATGATGAACGAGGCTCTAAAATCCTATCTGGAAACGCATGCCCACGAAGCACAATCTTTGCTCGAACGACTCTGCCGTCAACCAAGTGTAGCCGCCCAGGGATGGGGAATCACGGAAATGGCTGCTCTAATCGAAGAAGTACTCCAGGCAGCCGGGTTTCGTACCCAGCGGCTCCTGACCGAAGGTGCACCACCAGCTATCTATGGAGAGCAGCGAGGACGAAGTCCTTTTACTCTATTACTCTACAACCATTATGATGTCCAACCTGCAGAACCCCTGGAGCTGTGGCATTCTCCTCCTTTCGAGCCTACGGTACGAGAGGGAAAACTCTATGGACGCGGCACTTCGGATAACAAAGGGGAAATTGCCGCCCGGCTGACCGCCATTCAAGCGCTTAAGGCTACTTCTGGAGAGCTCCCCATCACTATTCGCTGGATTATCGAAGGAGAGGAGGAAATCGGGAGTCCTCATTTTGGCGCTCTTGCCGCGCGTTATGCCCATCTCCTGCGAGCAGATGGGAGTCTGTGGGAAGGATCCGGTTTTGATTCCACCGGACGGCCGGAATTGCAACTGGGCACCAAAGGGTTACTCTACGTGCAGCTCGAGGTCAAGGGGACTGGTATCGATGCCCACTCTGGAGCGGCGCCTATTCTGCCCAGTGCCGCCTGGCGATTGGTACAGGCCCTGGCTACTCTGCGTACTCCCAAAGGAAAGATACGGATTCCAGGCTTTTATGATAGGGTACGAAAACCTTTACCAGCCGAACTCGCCGCCTTAGCTGATCAACCGGATCATGATGATGAACTGCGTGAGGCCTATCAGGTAGAACACTTTGTCGATGGGTTAAAGGGAGCGGCTCTGCGAAAACGGTTTGCCTTTGCTCCGACCTGTAATCTGGCTGGGCTAGTGAGTGGGTACACAGGAGAGGGAGCCAAAACAGTCCTCCCCTCCACCGCAATGGCAAAGATTGATTTTCGGCTTGTACCGAATCAAGATCCTCAGGATATTTTAGAAAAGCTTCAAGCCCATCTCCAAACAGCAGGCTACAGTGATATTCGGATTACGGTATTTGGCATGGCTGAACCGGTAGCAACGCCAATCGATCATCCTTTTGTGCAGCGTATTGCTGCCATTGCCGAATCGTATGCCGGACAAAGACCGGTCGTGACTCCACTGGTGGGCGGGACTCTCCCCTTTCTGGGTGTATTCCGCAAATATGTGGGAGTCCCCGGTCTCATGGCGCCTGGAAATCCGGTATATTGGGCTAATGGTGCTCATGCGCCCAATGAGCACATCCGTTTACAAGATTTGCAAGAGGCGGTGCGATTCAATTGTCATTTATTCCAGGCTCTTGGGGGATAACCTCGCCTATCCAAGAGAGCCTTTTGGTATTGCCTAAGTCAATAAGGAAATATAAAGGTTGTGGGAGGAAGAGTCTCGCTTGCAACGGACAAGACGCCTGCTCCCAGGGTAGACCCTTTCCCACTGAAGATAAGATAACTTGGCTTTATGACTCAATCATCTCTCCAAACGGCTGAACGTCTTTTTCCTCAGCAACACTGGAAAAAGCGAGATCAGTATCTCCTCTTCTTGCGACAACTTTTTGCCTATCAGTACGTGGAGCAATTTGTTTCCGGCAAAAGAGTGCTCGATCTGGGCTGTGGATCCGGGTATGGCATTACTGCTCTGGCAAGGCAGACGCGGCTGAGTGTAGGGGTAGATAAAGACTTTACCGGACTCGCTTTTGCGCGCATCCAGGCGTCAAAGGAGCCTTCTCCACTTTTTTTTCTTAGTGCTGATGTGCACCATCTCCCCTTTCCAGAGCAGTCCTTTGATGTGGTCCTTTCTTTCCAGGTTATTGAGCATGTGCGTCGGCCAATCCACTATCTACAGGCCATCAGGAGGATACTCGTCCCGGGAGGACTCGCCATTTTTACCACCCCTAACAGACGGCTGCGACTTCTCCCCTTTCAGAAACCCTGGAATCGTTACCATCTCCGTGAATACAATGAAAAACAACTTTACCGCTTACTCCAGTCTGTATTTGACCAGGTTCAACTGCTTGGGATCACGGCCACCTCGGACATCGTCGCTCTGGAAAAGCTCCGGGTTAAACCAGATCCCTGGTTAGTATACGGGGAGTTCTGCTATAACACGCTAGCAGGCCGGTTACCTGCTCGCGTTATCTTTCCCCTCGAAAAAATTTTGCAACATAGAAGAAAAAAGAAAGCGGAACGACTCGCCCGGGTGCAATATCCTTCCGTCCTGTCTCGTCAATATACCCTTCATGATTACTCTATTAGTAAAGATGATTTGAGGAGCTGCTTAGATCTACTCGCTTGTTGTTGGGCTGCGAATTTTTCTGCCCGCTGATTCGGAGAAAAAGTGTGTCCGGGAAACAAAACCACCCCCTTCCTGCTCTTCGAAAACTACTGTCGGCAAAATTATACACAATACCAATCAGCCACTAAGTGACTAAATTTCTTGCACTTTGGTGTATAGCCTGTAGGGCGGGCTCTGCCCACCCTACTCCTGCCTTTTGTGAAAAATGCTTAGTCATAGTTACTTAGTGCTTTTTCTATGTACCCTAAACATAAATTTTCCCCTCTCCTTGGTTAGGGAGAGGGGCAGGGTGAGGGTTGTTTTTTGGCGAAGTGCAAGACTCATCCCCCTCACCCGTACCCTCTCCCCCAAAGAGGCTGTCCAGATACTTAATTCTGAAACATAGGACGCGACTATTGTGCCACCCTGAGCGGAGCGAAGGGTCTCATCGGAGCTAGGAAGAGATGCTTCGCTCCGCTCAGCATGGCAAGTCAAAATAGATTTTACAGAGCATTAGTATGGACTGTGCAAGCCATGAGGTGAAAAAGATACCCCTCTTCCGGCTACTGATAATTGGGCTTGCATACGGTGAAATTTCTGTGATAGAATCACGGAGAGGTTGCAGATTCTGTGCCTCAGTATCTCTTTGACAAACATCTATGAATAAGGAGGAGAAAACGATGCCCCTATGGAAACCTGATCCCTCTTTTTATCCCTCCCCCAAAATGGCGATGAAAGCGCCCCCCGAACGGCATGGGTATGTTGCTGCGCTCAACTACGGACGGAATGACCGCCCTGACGTGCTCTGTGTGGTTGATCTGGATCCACAATCCCCCACCTATAGTCAAACGGTGAATATTTTGGAATTGCCTTACGTAGGTGATGAGCTTCACCACTTTGGCTGGAACGCATGTAGTTCGGCCTTGTGTCCGTATGCGCCTCATCCCCATCTGGAACGACGATACTTGATTGTGCCAGGCATGCGGAGTTCACGCATCTACATCATTGATACCAAACCCGATCCCCTCCGGCCACACATCGTCAAAGTGATTGAACCCGAAGAAGTCATGGCCAAGTCTGGGTATAGCCGTCCCCATACGGTCCATTGCGGCCCGGATGCGATCTATGTGAGTGCGCTGGGTTCTGCTAATGGAAACGATGGCCCGGGAGGCATTTTCTTACTGGACCATTTTACCTTTGATGTCATTGGTCCCTGGGAACTGCACCGTGGTTCACAGGAATTAGCCTATGACTTCTGGTGGCATCTGGCGGATGATGTGTTAGTGAGCAGCGAGTGGGCCAAGCCGGCCCAGTTTGAAAATGGAGTGGTGCCGGAGGATTTGCTGTCTAACAAGTATGGACATCGTCTCCATTTCTGGGATTTGCGAAAAAGAAAACTGCAGCAGACTATCGATATTGGAGCGGAATATCAAATGCTCTTAGAATTGCGTCCGGCTCATGAGCCTACCAAAACCTATGGCTTTGCCGGAGTGGTCGTGAGCACAAAGGATCTCACCGCTTCCATTTGGACCTGGTACAAAGAAAGAGACAAATGGAAGATGAAAAAGGTGGTGACGATTCCCCCTGTCCCGGCGGATGAGGCGGATTTGCCCCCGCTGCTCAAAGGATTTAAAGCGGTACCTCCACTTGTCACTGATATCGATCTCTCCTTGGATGACAAATTCCTTTACGTGTCTTGCTGGGGACTCGGTGAGCTGCACCAGTACGATGTCTCTGATCCTTTTAAACCCAAACTCACCGGTAAGGTAGAAATCGGCGGCATCGTGAAAAAGAAAGGCCATCCTAAGAGTAGCGGTGAGTTATTGGGAGGCCCGCAAATGGTGGAAATCAGTCGTGATGGCCGGCGGGTCTACTTTACCAATTCCCTCTATAGTACGTGGGATGACCAATTCTATCCGGATAAGCTGGAAGGCTGGATGGTCAAGGCTAATGCTAACCCGAATGGAGGACTCGAGATCGATCCGGGTTTCTTTATTCCTTTCGGAGATACCCGTTCTCACCAGGTCCGACTAGAGGGTGGAGATGCCTCTACCGACACTTTCTGTTATCCCTCTTGAGAGCCTTGTCTCTCATGAAAACAGTTTGGCCTTGGCTAGCAATAGTATTGCTCGGTGCCTATCATGGACTCAACCCGGCCATGGGGTGGTTGTTTGCAGTGGCGCTTGGTCTCCAGGAACAAAGCCGTCAAGCAGTCATCAAGGCTTTGATTCCTATTGCCCTGGGACATGCCCTCTCTATCGGGATCGTAGCTTTGGGAGTAGGATTGGCTCAGTTTCTTCTTCCAGAGCTGATTTTACGTCTAAGCGCGGGTGGAATTCTGACCGCCTTTGGTCTTTACCGCCTCCTGAGCGCACGCCATCCTCGATGGGTAGGCATGCGTGTAGGCTTCAAAGACCTCGTGCTCTGGTCGTTTATCATGGCATCAGCCCACGGAGCTGGGCTGATGCTCGTTCCTATTCTTCTCCAGTGGTCCCCCCAGCACGGTACAGCTCATCAACTCGTATCAGCTACCTGGCAGACTCTCTATGCTACCCTCTTAGATCAAATAGCCGCTTTGGCTCATTGGGAGCTCTTTCTCGCAGCCATAGGCGTGCACACACTGAGTCTCTTTCTGGTAACCGGAGGAGTGGCCGTGCTGGTCTATGAAAAATTAGGGGTCACCATTCTTCGGCAAGTCTGGTTCAATCTGGATTTGCTATGGGCTATAGCCTTACTCCTGGCCGGTGTGCTCTCTCTCGTGCTGTGAAACTCTTTCCTGATCTTCATAACAGACGAGAGCAACCTCTCTCTTTGATGGGATCAGAAGACCATCACCCCTGCCCTTGCACTCCTATCGAATACTTCTCTCTGGTCATCCTGACCTTGCAGCGTACTGGGAAGTCAGTGCCAAGGAAATCTGGGGACACCATACACATTTCTGAGACTCCCTTCTTTCTCCTGGCCTTCTGCCGCCTCCAGGCTTTATCTCTACCCTTCGATGCGCTTCCATACCCAGCAAACCCTCGTATCACGGGTGTCTACTGATCTTACCAGACAACGGCTGGGGCTGGTCGGTACTTAGCTGGATGAGACCAGGGGAAGCCCGGTCCCCTCTCTCGTGTCATCCTGGGCAGGCGACAACGTTCTACCAGACCTCCCTCAAAAACAAGTATTACAGACGGTATTCCTGGAATTAACCGAATTCTCCCAAGACAAGAATTATGTATGGTGTCCCCAGAATTCAGAATTCCTGGTGTCCCCAGAATTCCCGGTCTTTGTTCATCGCCCCGCAGTTTCGGATTGGGCTTCTTCCAGACCCCGCCTCACGACGACGCCCTTGCCCTTCTCCTTGCCTTCGGCTCTGCGAATACCTGGTCCTAGGACTTGCACCTACGAAGTAACGCGCCATGCCGGCGCACACGAAAAGCATCAGCGGCACGCGTTAGCGCGTCTGCTGCATGCTCTGGTCAGGCATGAACAGCTCAACGCGTCGGGTCATAGGCTGAGGAGAAACACTGCAGGTGAACGGAACACCGCTCCGTTACTTGTCATCTAGATGGGCCTCACCGACTCGCTGATACAGTTCCCGTAACGCGGTCACGGCTTGTTCAGCCAATGCAAACCAGTCCTTGTTCTGCACACAAGCGGGATGTGCAAGTACATACCGTTCCACGGTATCGGCTACCAGGGCTGTCCTATCTAGAAGTTCGTGACAACCGAAAGAGCCCAGTTTGTACTGCTCGACCCAATGAGGGCCGTAGTCAGCGATCAACTCCTCGATGAGCTGTTGGCGTTCCTGTTCCATGTCGAGTACCTTGCTTATTTGCCTCTCCATACTTATTTCTCCAATCCCGCTTGCCGGAGAATACTCTTGAGCGTGCCTCTTGACACATCGTCAGACATCTTGCCAGGCACCGTCACCTTGCCGGGTTTGGTGGCATGCTTGAATTGCCGGTGACTGCCTTTCTGGGATGCCTGGACCCAACCATCGTTTGCTAATAACCGCACGACATCCCGGACCTTCATGTCATGCCTTCTGCCTTACATAGTCTCTTTCAGACTTTTCGTTCTTGTCTTCGTGCTCTATCTTAGCCTCGCTCAGCAAGTTTACCGAAGAGAAGCCTAACTTCTGATTAGCCAACAATTTTTAGGGTAGTATACCCTATTGTCAGACAAAAAGCAACAGGAGGAATGGGTCCGAATCACTTGCCCCAAGCTATTGTGGAAATCTGGGAAATCTGCGAAATCTGGGGACACCATACACATTTCTGAGACCCCCTTCTTTCTCCTGGGCTTTCTCCTGGCCTTCTGCCACCTCCAGGCTTTATCTCTACCCTTCGATGCGCTTCCATACCCAGCAAACCCTCGTATCACGGGTGTCTACTGATCTTACCAGACAACGGCT
>FWWM01002245.1_pt1 | contig 49092 bp, 48 predicted proteins | sample 2228351 | NCBI WGS metagenome assembly FWWM01 (sample SAMEA103939774, study PRJEB20133) | metagenome | reverse complement strand
GACGCCCCACAACTAGGCAACAACGCAACTGGTGACCTTGTGGGGCACCGGGCAAGATGCCTAACAACCCCTGACGGGCATCTCACCTACGAAGGTTTCCGAGAGCTTCTTGACAACGCTGTGCAGGAGATCGCCCTGATGGACTATGACACGGAGGAGCTTGAGCCTTGGCAGAGGATAATGGTGCGTTGCAGTGAACTTGTTCTGCGGCTTGAGCGGACCTTCTTCCCGGAACACGCCATTGACGATAACGGCGAGCCCTGGCTCAAGGGCTCCCGCTCCAGGAGACGCAGGCGTAGAAGACGCAGAAAGCACCCCGTGTCATCCCAGGGACCTGCTGACAGAAGTGTCCTGGTCAGCGACCTCGGCGAAGTTGGGGAAGGTCCTTCCCAAGTTTCCTGCGTTCAGGGTGTGGGGGATCTTGGTTCATCGGCCCACTGCACACCCGAAACCCAAAGGTGGGTACTTAATTCCCCTGACCCACCATCGGAAGCAACACAACCGCAAACTAGTGACCCACGCAACCCCTCACCATCCGTCCACCGGAATGCCACGCAACTGGAAACCCTAAACGCGGAAGGTTCCCCCAAGCAGTCCCCCTCCACAGACCGGGATACCGCCCAACTGCAAACCCAAAACGTGCAAGGCTCCCCCACGCGGTCCTCCTCCACAGACCGCGATACCGCGCAACCGTCACCTACCCTATCGGAAGCCACGCAACCGCAAACTGCGGACTCACGCAACCCTTCCTTACCTCGCTCGCCCACCTGACGGGCTTCGCCCGTCTAAGGGATTAATGATTTGATAAAATCCTTTAACCTTTGTGGTGGAAAGTGAACTAAAACGGGTTCTCTTTGTTCGGTTTTCCGCCTACGGCGACATTTGTATGTGTCTTCCAGCGGTGGCGCACTTCAAACGGGAGCGTCCCGATTGCGAGACTCACTTCCTTGTGGCGCATCCCTATGCAGACCTCTTGGTCCATCATCACAACTATGGGATTGACCACGTCCACGTCTACAGACGCGAACCCGGTCCTTACGGATGGTTGCAGATGGCAAGTTCCGCCGGAAGACTCCGCAAGCTAAAATTTGACGCGGTCTTCAACTGGCAAGCTAACCCACGCTCAAAATTACTCCTCGCGGGAGTAGGCGCAAGACCCGTCCTGTCGTACAACCGTTTCCTCAGAATTCATCAATTGGAGAAATGCTACCTCACGCTTAGCAAAGTGGGAATAACCGAGCCCCGGGAGCCTTTTACCATCAACCTTGTCGCCGAACCCGAACTATCGTGGGCAAAGGAGTTGCTAGACCGCCTTCCCACTTCCAGCATACCTTTGGCATTCGGTATAGGTGGGCTATGGCACACCAAGCTCTGGCCCATTCCCTACTATCGTGAGTTGATCCGTAACCTCGCAACTCAAGTTAACGCCCACTTCATTCTCCTCGGTGACAAACGCGACCTTCCCCGTAGTCAACAAATTCAAGCGGTTTCACCAAGGCACGTCCTCAATCTCGTGGGAGCTACCACGATCCTACAAGCATCGGCGGTGGTCCATATGTGTCATCTCACAATTTCAACTGACACGTCCGTTATGCACCTAGCCTGGGTCCAGGGAAAACCCTGCATAGGAATATTTGGCGCTACCGATCCCCTTAGAACCGGACCCCTCGGACTCCGCGCCATAGAGCTCTCGTCCCTTCATTTACCCTGCCATCCCTGCTTCTCTCCCATCTGCCAAATTGCGTCCATCGAGGACACCCGTTGTCTCAAGAGGACAACGCCGGACCTGGTAGCACAAGAAGCGATACGTCTCCTGCTAGACAAACGTTAAACTACTGCAGTTCCTCCGCTCTACCCAGCTCCCTCGCTCTGATCTCTTCGTCCAGCATCTTTATAGTGTCCAAAGCCCTACTGCGCCTAACCACCTCCATCCATCTGCCGATGAGCTTCCTCCCCACCCACTGTAGGGAATATCTCCTCAGGAGGCGGACGTAGTTCACCAGGGACACCCGCCAGGCTGACAAGATCCATTCAAAATGCACAATTGGGTTGACAACACTCATGAAGAACATCCGCGTCCTGGTGCATCTCCCCCACGCGGACACCACTAGTCTAATCCACTCCACGCCAGCGTTAAAGCTCACCAACACCGGCGCAAGGAAGAGAAACCAGGAGAGTTTAAACCCACTGGTCCACGAGTAGAAACGCTTCATTATCCCCGTCCCTGCTTCCTGAAGTTCCGCCAGCCGACCTCCATCCGGCACGAAAGTCATAAAGTTACCATCATACTTATCCCATCCAACCTTGTCCAAAGGCAAAAGCCTGCCCGCATCCTTAAGCCTTCGGAACAACCGCGTGCCAGGAATTGGCACAGCCTTAAGCACTTGAATAGTGTCCAGCTTAGCCCGGCGAATGAAGTCCATAAACGCCCTCGCCTGACCCTTGTAATCCGCCCCACTAACATCCACTTCTCTCGACTGAATAGGATACCCAAAAATAAACATTCCGTGAAGCATAAACCCTTCTCCCCGGAGGGTGCGTATTTGTTTCAACATATCTCCCGCACACACTCCTTTTCGCATTTCCTTCAGGTCCGCCTCAATGGGCGACTCGATCCCCAAACAAAGAACCCTGACTCCAGCCCGCTTCATCGCGGCGAGAAGCTCTTTATCTTCCGCAACGTCAATCCTTACCTGAACTGTGATGCTCGGCTTAACTCTCAGCTTACCCGAGATTCTCGCTATCTCATCGCACAGCTCCAAAGTCTTCTCCCTGGAGCAAGCAAAGTTGTCATCTACGAAGAAATACCGCCTGTATCCATCCGCCAAAAGCGAAGAATATTGCTCAATAGTGTGGCTGGTCGGCGCGACTCTAGGCGGACCGAGCAACCTATTTACACAGCAGAACTCACAACGATAGATACAACCTCTGGAATGGCATATCGGTGCAAAGACAATCCTTTTTTCCGGGTTGGCAAGCATATTGAGGTCAGGATGGGGCAGGTTGCCCAACTCCTTAACCGGGGGACGCGGTTCAGTTATAATGACCTCCCCTCCCTCCATAAAGGCAATGCCAGGTACGGATGTCAAGCTTTCCGATTCTTCCAATGCGGTCAACACTTCTGGCACGCTCTTCTCTCCTTCACCGCGTATGACCACGGTAACCCCAGCATCCAGCGCTTCCTCAGGTAGGGCGTCAACGTGTCCGCCACCGGCAATTGTCAACACCCCCAGTCCGGCGTAGAGACGCGCAAGTTCGTATAGCCTGGGCGCTGTGCTTGTCAAACCGCCGTAGAACCCAACCACATCTGCAGGTCGCGCATTTTGCAATTCAGCGTGGTTAAGCCTTCCCCTATAGTTATTCTCATCAATTATTTCAACGTCCCATCCTAGCGTTTGTCTAACAGACGCGCCAACGTAAAAAGGACCAATCGGGGGCATCCGTATGAAGCTGAAAACGTTTGGGAAAGGGTAACGGGGAATGATTATCCTAAGTAATCTTTTACTCCTGTTTTTACCGACTATTCCCACGCCAAGACATTTTATCACTTTTCAAAACGAAGCAATCAAACTTCCCGCTTTACTTAGCAGAGATCTACTCCCCGCTTCAGAATGTTGGCGCCCGCTTGACTTAAACCTATGAGTGGCTTGCGTCCGCGGTGGAATCCGCTCTGAGCGTCACCGTTACCGCGAGACTTGGACTCTCCGCTATAATCTTCCTATGTGCAGGCTATTTGCTGGAATCGCGGTTGAGGCGCGGCGTTGGAAAGACGAGCTAATCGCGTTCCGCAAGCTCGCGGGATGCGGTCTTCGCGCTCCTCACGGGGACGGCTGGGGAATTGGTTGGTATCCTGCTCCCGCCTCGTCGCGTGCCGATGCAGGCACGGCAACCGGCGCTCCCGTAGGTTGGGCACCGCGTCAACGCGCATTTACCCTCTCCGAGCGGGAAGGTCACAGACCCTCCCCTACAACCGTGGTCAAGGAACCGACATCAGCCAAGGATAATAAGAAATACCAAGAAACCGCATCGGATGTAGCGTCCCGAATAGTCGTCGCCCACGTGCGCAAGGCATCCGTTGGCGCAAATACCGTAGAAAATTCCCAGCCTTTTTTTGATAGGCAATTCATCTTTGTCCACAACGGCGAAATTGATTACGAGCACGCGAAGAGGTCCCTCTCCGCCGAGTGGCAAGCCAAGATAAAGGGGCAATCTGATTCTGAACTTTATGCCTATCTCATTTTTCAGAGCATCCTCGCAGGCAGGAACGTTGATGATGCGGTGAGGGAGGTGAAATCGCACATCACAAAGAAAAAACACACGAGTCTCAATTTCCTGATGAGCGACGGGGAACAGATCTTCGCATACTCCTATGCGAGCGAGGAAGCGTTGCGAAAACGTCGCGAGGAAGCTATGAAGGGCGCTCTAGGTATGGAGCACTATTACACCCTTTACTACGCGCGGATTCAACAGCCCGACCGCGTCCTCGTCTGCTCGGAAAAACTTCCCGCCCTCGCGCCTGACTCCGCGTGGCTCTCCCTTGAGAACGGGGAACTCCTCGCCATTGACGCTTCCCTCGAAGCCCGCACTGGGCAGGTCCTATAACCTACAACCATTCTCACCATTTCCTCTCCTTCAGCCCGATGGAGATTAGGAATTCTTCAACCGCTTTGCCATCGTCAATGAGGATGAGGTTGACGCGCTTCTTGCTTGGCGTGCGCACCATCCACACAGGACTCAGGATTTCACCCTCCGCGAGGCGCCGTGCCTGAACGAGGTTCGCCGCCGCCTGCACCAGCTACATTCCGGTATAAATCGCGTTTCGGCGGGCGTTGTCAAAATCCTGATTCTCCACGCTGTCCACCGGCACCAGTCGCAGGCTGATGACCTTTTTCCCGCCTTTATCGGTGATGCGCACGTCCTCCGCCTTCGTTACCCAGAATCCGTGCTGTTCTGTGTCCCACATCGTGGGCTCAGCGAACCAGACTCGGATCTCGTCGGGTCCCCCTCCTTCCATCTCGGTAACAAAGTCCGCACAGCCCGGGGACACTTTATGCGTCCAGAAGGGACCGCTGAGCGCGTCAGTCGCAGGGTCGTAGGCAAGCTCCACAGTCGCGGTTTCTAGTCGTTTGCCCTGCGCCTTTTCCACGTCGTAAAGAACATAAGGTGCCAGCTCGCCGTTTGCGGTCAGCTTCATCCGCTCCTCCACCGACAGCCCGCAGGATGCCAGAAGAAGAAGAATGAGGCAGTAGGCTGTCACACGTCCCACTTCAAGAAGGTTCACCTTGAAAGTCACTCTCATTCTTGTGCACTTCGCCAGTTATCATACTCTGACAAACCGCGTCTAAACAACCTGTGGAAGCTTTGCGGCTAAATCAGGCGCTCCCTGGGATTGGCGTCGCCAGTAGGCGCAAGGCGGACGAAACGGTGATTTCAAGGTATAATGATAGGACATGGCGCTAAGCGGAATCAAATACATCGTTGATGAGAAGGGAAGGCGCACAGCGGTCGTCATTGAGCTCGACAAATACGCGGAGGAGCTAGAGGAGTTCCTTGATTACCTGGACTGCTTAGAAAGGGAAAAGGAACCGGACCTGAGCGCAAAGGAATTCAAGAACAAACTCTGCGTTCGTCGTTAGTCCTCTTAGCTTTGGGGCAGATAAAGTTTATCCGATTTTCACCGCGGTTTCTTCTTACACGGCAATTATCTTCGGGCTAGAATAGGGGAGTGTAAAAATATCAGGTTCTTTACAAGCCTTCCGCTCTAAAGGACTTAGAACACATACCGAGAGACCACTCGAACCACATCGTTGAAAAAGCTGACGAACTTGCGGACAATCCAAGACCGCGGGGCGCGAAGAGACTGAACTACGGCAAGAACCTCAGGCGTTTAAGGGTTTCGGATTATCGCGTGATTTATTCCATTTACGATGCGGAACTTATTGTCCGTATCCTTAAGGTGAAGTAACGTTCCGAGGCGTATAGGCGATGAACGGGTCAAGACAACTTCCCACCAGTATTCGGCTAAATCAGGCGCTGGCAAGACTTCGAGTGGCGTCATCCCGCAGAAGGGCGGATTAGAATCTCCCTCGCGCCGCATTCCTCAACTTCAGGGGGGTATAATATTTTGATTTGATATGTCGCTAAGCGGAATCAAGTATGTCGTTGACGAAAAGGGCAGGCGCACTGCGGTCCTAATTGAGCTGAATGGCAACGAAGAAATCTTGGAAGAGTTAGAAGCACTCCTTCTCTACCACGAGCGTAAAGACGAACCGTTGATACCGATGGAAAAGGTTCACCGAAAGCGGAATAGGCGGCCCTCAGTTGGGAGACAAAAGAAATAAGTATAAAGTCTTCTACCGTTCCTCCGCGGCAAGGGAATTAAAGGCTTTGCCAGATGCAGTGCGCGACAAGGTGGAGGAGGCAGTTCGGTCATTATCTTGCGACCCCAGACCGCACGGATGCAAGAAACTCAAAGACCGCGAGAATATGTGGCGAGTCAGAGTGGGCGATTACAGGGTTTTCTACACGATTGACGACGCAGAAAAAGTCGTAATCATCTATAGTGTTAAACATAGCGGTAAAGCATATAGGTGATGGGAACTAAAGATGATGACTCGCGCTTGCTTCGGCTAAATCAGGCACTTTCACGGCTTGGCATTGCCAGCAGACGCAGGGCGGATGAGCTTATCCGCGCGGGACGTGTCGCGGTGAACGGGAAAGTGGCCACCGATTTTTCCACCCGCGTGAATCTCGTCAAGGACCGCATCACTATTGATGGCAAACCTGTAGGGGTTCAATTTATGAAACCCCCACCTACAAAGCGTGCTGGCACCCTGCTGAAACATCTCTATTCCGCGTTTTACAAACCCAAGGGTGTGATTAGCACCTGGAGCGATGAGCGCGGGCGCAAATGCCTCGCGGATTACTTTGGGACAAGGCAAGCTTTGATCACAGTCGGCAGGCTGGATAGGCGCAGCGAGGGCTTGATGATTATCACAAGCGATGGGGAACTGGCAAACAGGCTGATGCATCCTCGCTATCAGGTTCCACGAACGTATGAAATTCTCGCGTCCCCCCCGGTGACGGAGGCACTTTTCGCATTAATTGTTGAGGGTTTCAACGTCGCGCCAAAGGTAAGTAATAGTTATGAGGTTAGCTCAGACAGACAGAAGCCCGTGAGAAAGGAACAGACGATATTCTTCTTTAAGCCGAAGAACACGCGTATTCTTGAGGAGAGGAGCGACGCAACTCTTCTTGAGCTTACCCTTACGACGGGAAGGTACCGCGAAATCCGTCGGGCGATGGAAGCGTTAGGGCTTACCGTTCTTCGCCTAAAACGCACCGCCTATGGCGTTGTCAAACTTGGCTCACTGAAGTCAGGGGGCATAAGGAAGCTCACCAAGTCGGAAATCAAGGCACTGCAAGGGCTGATCCCGGTTGAGGATTAGCGAGCTGAGAATCGCTAACCGCAATTTAAGCGTAGAGCTTATTAGGATTTCGCTAGGCTATAAAGCCCTGTCGGCTTCACCCAGGGGCAGAACCTTTCACACTCCTACGGTGGAAAACCCCCAGCTACCTTCGGAGGAAGAGGAGGTCCGCTTGTTTGGCTTGAAGGAAGGTAATCCTTATGATTTCTAGCTAGATGCATTGCGCTTACAGAAAAATGAGCTAAAATAGTGGTGATGCTGAAGGCAAGAGCGCTCATAATAGGCGAAAAGCACGCTCTAGAGGAACTCTGCTTAGACCGTTCCGCGAGGAGAGCGTGGTCCTTTTCTGCGGTTGAGGAGACAAACGTGGAGAAGCTCAAGGACTTGGTCGCCAGCAATTGCAAGCCTGAGATTACCGCGATTATCGTGGATGGTTCCGAGATGCAGGCAAAAGAATTAACGAATGCGCTCAAAGAGCTAAGCCAGCGAGGAGTGACTATCATTGACATAGACGACTTTTACGAAAAGTACCTTAGGAAATTCAACATCTACTCCAAGAACGGAAGCGCTATTCTTGAAAAAGAGGCTCGTTCTCCGCTCTTTGAGTTCACCAAGAGAGCCTTGGACGTTCTCTTTGGGCTGATGGCGCTCGTTCTACTTTCCCCCGTCTCTGTTCTAGTTTCAATCCTAATCAAGTTGGACTCGCCCGGAAGCATACTTTATCTGCAGAGAAGAGTTGGGTTGAAGAATAAGGAATTTACCCTCTACAAGTTTAGGACTATGATTCAGGGGGCGGAGAAAGACCAGGCGGTGTGGGCTGACCAGCAAGACCCGCGAATCACCAAGCTAGGCAAGCTTTTGCGCAGGCTTAGAGTTGACGAGCTTCCACAGCTAATTAACGTTTTGAGAGGTGACATGAGCATAGTTGGGCCCCGGCCGGAAAGGCCTGAGTTCGTTCAGGTGCTTAGGCAGAAGATACCCCATTATGACGTTAGACACCAGGTTAAACCCGGATTGACTGGCTGGGCACAGGTGAATTTCAGATACGGGGCAAGCGTAGACGATGCCGCGGAGAAGTTGAAATACGACCTCTACTACGTTAAACACCGCACAATTCTCCTTGACCTCTTAATTATGCTCAAGACTGTGGTGGTTGTCATTAAAGGGCGTGGTAGGTAACTTCGGGCTTTCAGTAAAGTCGGTTAGTTTTTCATCCAAAGTATCAGGACCTTCGGGGAGAAAAGAGCCACCCAAACAAGGTGCCTCGTATTGAACTTGGACAACTTATCAGGGGCTTCCCCTTGCTGGCTGACGTTGATTACACAGGCAAGCATCCGCATCCGCATAACAGAAGGCTTACGGGTTCTTGGAGGTACTGAACTTTTCAAGATTTTCCAAGTCTAAGGAAGCGGAAGGAGGGAAAGATGAAGATATCAAGGCTACTGGTTCTCTGCGCTGGGACGGTGTTTTTTGCAGTTTTTCTGGGGGTAAGTGGTGAACCAGCCAAAGCTAAGACGAACTTCAGGGTAAAGCCATTTCAAAACCCATCAGCCTTCAAGTATGAATTGCCACAGAAATGGAGCAAGGAGCCTAAGCTAGATTCATCAGCTCTTTACTCTTGATTGACGGGGGTTTACCACCTACGTATAATCTGATGCACAGGGAAATGACCTACCAGCTTCAGGAAACCTCACTCTATTAGGAGTTTGGCAAATACCTCGCTGAGCGCATCGGTAGCAATTGTGCACCGCTTTTGAAGGTCGCGGGAACAAGGAAAACTCCAGATATTCTTTGGAAGGTTGACAGCTATCAAGTGATCCTTGAAGGCAAAATCGGTCCCTGTCTAAAGACCCTTCCCGACGCTATCCTGCAGATTTCAGTTCTCATTTATTCGAAACGATACTGGCGTGCGGAAACCGCTTGAAGATAAGACGTACAACTGCTAATATCTTAGAGGGACTTTATTGAATAGAGAGGCAAACAGACTTTTCTTGGAACACCCTGCACTTGAAACGCGCACCCAGACGGAACCCACCAGAGAAATCCACATTCTGATGCGGAACGCGGTTCCTGAAATCCCACCAAGCCTGAACGGAGCTTTCGCCATTTATCAGTATCCCGCCAAGTTTATACCGCAAGTAGTAGCCTTCGCGCTGAAAAAATATGCTCAACCGGGAATGACTATCTTTGACCCGTTCGCGGGATATGGAACAGCAGGAGTTGTATCTAGGCTCTATGGAATGGAGTATATCTTGTGGGACCTGAATCCAATGCTTGAGGTCATTCACAACACAGTCCTTCTGAGCCCCACCTTGCCATTTGGAATGAAACCCCGTCAACTTCTTAGTGCTTTAAGGGAGTCTAAGAAAGAGTATGTGCCGACCTGGTCTAATCTTGATCACTGGTTTCCGGGAGAATTTCTACCTATACTGTCCAGGACTTGGGGCGCGGTGCATGACCTTCCGAAAGAGTTGAAATACTATCTTCTGATCCCGCTGGCAAAGACGACTAGGTATTTTTCTTATGGAGACGAGAAGGTTCATAAGCTTTACTCATCTAAGAGGGCAAGGAGCAAAGTCGAGCGCTTACTTCAGGGGGACTGGAAGAAGCTGTTCTATTTGCGGTTAGAGGAAGAGTTGTCTTCGTTGCTAGGGAAGCTAACTGAATATAATAGACTTAATCCAATGCAAGTTGGTCACACGGTGTGCGCAGGGATTGACACACTTGAGACGAATCTAGACAAGGATGTAGATATTCTCATTACTTCACCACCCTACTTGCAGGCGCAGGAGTGTATAAGGTCTACAAAGTAGGAGCTTTTCTGGATTGGACATGAAGAGACCGCGATCAGGGAATTGAGCAAGAAGGACATCCCCTATAGATTGGTAAAGAAAACCAACATTTCTTTCCCAACATTCCTGAGGTTCAGGAGGAGAATCAAGGAAGCTCATCTACTTCACCTATATGATCGTTACTTTCACGCTGTGCTTAGCGCGTTTGAAAGGCTTGCAAGAAGAGTTCGCAGTCATCTGTGTATCTTTGTAGGCCCAGCTAAAATCAGGACGATATCAATCCCTATTGACAAGATTGTCGTAGAGCATTTGTGCTCCGCCGGATGGAACTACGAGGTTAGGTACATTGACAAGATAGTAGGCAGGGTTATGTTTCAGCCTCGTGTTAATCCGGCTTCCGGGCTTGAGGATAGGCGGATCCCGACAGAACACCTTGTGGTTCTTAGTCGGGGCAACTGATGTGCAGACTACAGAAAAAGCATCTCCGAAGTCCGTCTAATTTCATTCAAGACTATTCAGATTATATTCGGCAACTGCACGGAGAACTATCGGGCGTCGCTAACCTAATTTGGAACGAAGAGGAATTAGCCCAGCTTGTATTGTCTGCGCTTAGGTCCAACGATTTCAACACCGTGCATCCTGAGGGTGTTACACAGCTCTCCGTCGATGAGAACGCGCTTAGAACGTGGTGCCTACATAAGCTCTTTCCAAGCTCTGTGGCGATTCCGATGGATGACGTTGATGTCGTTGGGCTATTGCTCCTTTCTATTTAGATTACCCACCAGATGTTTGCCGGGGGAACTAGACCCACCGTTACTCAAAAGGGCTTTCGCGATAGAAGAAGGACATTTGAGGGCATATTGGCCGACCAGTTTGTCGGGAAACTTGGTGAAGTTGTCTTAAGGAAGTACCTGAAGAATATCTTAGCGATTAAGATAGAACTTGATTGGGAAATATCCACCGACCTTGAACAGTTTAGAAATGATATTCCTCATGCCCAGAAGAAGGTTAGCATAAAGTCATCCCCTACGTTGGCGGGGGCTTGGGCGGAAGCTCCTTTAGGATACGATTATGGTGTATGCGTTAAGTGCTCGGTCCCACAGGCAACCATTATGCAATTTTTCATTGAAGCTTGTGGGTTCAGCAGGCTCCTGGATTTCGCCGGGTCCAGAATTCCTCCTGACGATGAGCGCTTTTCATCTTACTTACAAGATATGAGAGAAAGAATCCGCAGATATAAGTGTGGCGAATTCCAGACAACACTTAAGGGGATAGTCTGCGGATACTTTGAGACGTCTGATGCGTTGCTCGTTCCAAAGGGAACCAAATTAGACTATTTGGGGGAAGTGAGAGAGGAAAGATATTTTGCGAAGATATCCGACTTAAAGTGGCGCTCCAATGATTGGGAAGTCTTCAAATCACAAAACGGGCTGTAACATTTTGAATTGCCGAGAGGTTTCCCGCGAGGGTGGAGTTGGATACTGAGGTGTTGAAGGCGATGGGGTATTCGGAGGGCCAAGCGAAGGCGATAACTGACGAACTCTACTCGCCTCAGGCGAGCAAGCCCCGTCATCGCAGATGAACCACGCCAGATCGCCAGGGGCGATGAAAAGGCGGGCAAGCTAACCCAGAAGAAACAAGCTATGAGCGGGGTATGAAAATCGCTAGTCTACGGTTAGTCAGTGGTTACCCCTTCATCAGCTTTCCAAGCTCGCCCAGGGTAATTTTGTGTAGCCTCAGCTATTCCTAATCTTATCCCTGATGAAAGGAGCCCTGGCTATTCCTAGTCTTTCCCCCATTCGTGTTATAATAGCAGGGTTAAGGGAAACCATAAGTTTCACGGAGGAGAGTGTATGGCGGTTGATATTCATGAATTACTGGACCTAGTAATAGCCAAGAGGGCGTCTGACCTCCACCTTGGCGTGGGAAGACCGCCCTACATCCGCGTTGACGGCGATCTTATGCCCACCGATTACCCACTGGTGGATGAGGATGCGATTGAGCGCCACTGCAAAACGCTCCTAACCCCCAGGCGCGAGTATCTCCTTGAGGAAAGAAACGAAATTGACGTCTCCTACCAGTACGGGCAAAAGGGAAGGTTCCGCGTTAATATCTTCCGAGCCCGCGGGCACCTCTGCGCCGCCCTAAGACTGGTGCCAGATAAGATACTCACGTTTGAGGAATTGAACTTGCCATTGATTCTTGAGGAAATCTCCCTTGAGAGACGCGGTATCGTTATCATCACGGGCACGACCGGCTCCGGCAAGTCCACTACCCTGGCGTCAATGATTGAGTACGTTAACAACAGGCGCCCCGTCCACATTATCACCATTGAGGACCCTATTGAGTTCATCTTCTACGACAAGGAAGCCATCATCAACCAGAGAGAGATGGGGATAGATACCAATAGTTTCCTGGACGCCCTTAGGGGCGGTATGCGCGAGGACCCGGACATCATTATGGTGGGCGAGATGCGCGACCGGGAAACCGTTAACGCAACGTTCCAAGCTGCGCTAACCGGACACCTCGTCCTAACCACCCTGCACACTCTGGACGTGGTGCAAACCATTAACCGTATCATTGACTTCTATCCCGACATTATGCAGAAGCAGGCGAGGCTGATGCTCTCCGAAACCATCAAGTCAATCATCTCCATGAGACTGTTGCCGATGGTCGGAGGTGGACGCGTTCCCGCTATGGAAATTATGAAGACCACCGGTAGAATCAGGGAGTACATTGAGGACCCCGAGAAGACCGCAGCGATTAAAAACGCGATGGAGGAGGGAACCGGCGAGGGAATGATCACCTTTGACCAGTACTTGCTTGGTATGTTCCGCAGAGGCTATATAACATACGAGACCGCGATAAACGCCGCAAGCTCGCCACACGACTTTAAGCTCCTTGAGCAGAAGGAAACCGACTTCTCCGAGCGAATTATGCAGAGAAGGGAACAGTGGGAAGCGGTTGCGGGCGTGTCAAAGGTGGGCGAAGGGATTTAGCCCAGAGCGGTTTCGCTGGAGCTCAGTTTCACAGTTACCAGGCGCAGGCATTTCAGAGGCTGGCGATGGGAAGTGGCGTACTTCGCGCATTCTTCGGACACAGCACTTCAGACGTGAACGTGTACTGAAAGCTAAGGTAGAATCTAAGACGTCCATATGCTCGCGAGGATAATTTCAGGGGTAATTGGCGCGGTATTATTACTGACAATCCTCGCGCTTCCCGAACCAATCCCGACTTTCCTCATAACGTTTCTCTTCGCATACTGCCTTTACGAGCTGTGGTTCGTGACGGGGAGAACGATTCCCGGTGCGGCGGGCGCAATCATTTGCGTGCTTGTTTATTCCCTTTGGGTTGGCTTTATCAGCTCTCCCGCCCTACCGACCCTCTTTAAGAACCAGCCCGAGAAGGCTTACATCCTTAATAACCTGCAAAGCGCACTATTTGGGGGGCTGTTTATACTTCAGGTAGTTCTTGGCTACTGGCTAATAAGGGATTTCTCAAAGGGATTGAAGAGGCTAACGGGATGGAAGGTCTTCCTAGCGGAGCTAATGCTGGTAACTCTGCCTTTCATAGCGATTTGGATGCTTTACCGCATTGAGCCAAAGCCAATCATTCTTGTTCTAATTCTGGCCCTTGCGTGGAGTGGAGACATCTCCGCCCTCTATGCAGGAAAGACCTTTGGCAAGACTCGCATTACACCTACGCTTAGTCCGGGCAAAACGCTAGAGGGACTGATTGGCGGGGTCGCGGGAACCATTGCCTGCCTCTTCACCGTTGGATACTTCCTGCGAGAACCTGTGAAAGTTGGCTCAATCTTAACGGGTATGCGTTTTGAAGACGCTGGTTTCCTGCCTGGGCTTATCCTAGTGTCCATCGCGCTTGGAATGGGCATCGCCATTTTTGGGTTCTTCGGGGACGTAACCGTTTCCGCGGTGAAGCGCATCTATGGGATGAAGGACACAGGGACGTTTCTGCCCGGTCACGGCGGATTATGGGATAGGGTTGACAGTTTGCTGTTCATCGCCCCCCTCGCCCTCGCCCTGCACGGGGTGCTGGATTACGCCACGTCGATTGGCTAATTTTTAATCGGAGGCACCGCATAACAAAGCCCTCGTTGTCCGACAGCTTCCATTATCGCTCTAATCCTGAATGTGACTATAGATGACTTCCGTGGACAAAACCCACATAGATGATTTCGGATGGTAAAAGGACTGTGGAAGGACGGTTAATGAGATTGTTCGCGTTAGTGATCCGGGTAATTCTATTTGCCGGGATTGGCTCGTCGCTTTCGTTTGCCGGTAACAAGCCTGGGCTAATTCGCAAAGGGTAGTTTGATTCTATACCGCTGACAATCTCTAGCTTTGAGTATAGGAAGGAGTGTTGGGTTGAACTCTCCCCAGTTGTGGCGAGAACCGTTCAAGGTCTAATTGCTAAACCCTACCGACTCGCCCACTTGGATACTTCTGGATACGGGACGAACGAGCGTCTTTACAAATTCCAGGATTGGAGCAAAAGAATCAGGGCGCTTTTTGACTCCCCCGCAACAACCCCTTGGGAAGCCCTTAACCTTCTCTGGTTCTACCAAGTAGAAAACGAGGAACTGCTACCGAGAATGGTTAGGCATATTCCGCGAGGTGGATTGTTACCCGCTCGGGCTATCCTTACAAACAGTTGATTTCAATTCCAAGGGTAGCCAGCAATAAGGAGAGCTTAGTGGGGTATAATGAGGGTGCGGGGAGAGCCACGCCCAACCCGTGGAGCCCAGGTGTCGCCTGTTGCTGGTCGTATGGTTCCTCCCGAAGACCAAGCCATGCCCTGTGATGGCAGGTCTAGCAGTTTCTGGAGTAATCGTGGCAAGTATTTATCCGATAATTGCGCTGGTTCTTGTATTCGCCCTGGTGATACTCGTGCACGAGTTCGGGCATATGATCGTTGCGCGGCTTAATGGGGTGGACGTTACGGACTTTGGCATTGGGCTTGGACCATCCCTCTTGTCCAAGAAGATCGGCTCAACACGCTACCACATTTGCGCCTTCCCCTTGGGCGGGTTCGTGAAGATAAGCGGGATGGAGCCAGGAGAACCTGAAACTCCGCGCTCCTATAGGGATAAGAAACCTCCCGCCAAAATTGCAATTCTCTCCGCAGGCGCGCTAATGAATTTTGTGCTGGGGGTTGTTCTTATATTCGTGCTGGCGTTCATCGGATTTCCAAAGCAGGTGGTTCTAGTAAGGGCGGTGGTTCCCGAGGGACCCGCTTATGAAGCTGGCTTACAACCCGGCGACATCGTTACGACTATTAACCGCAAGAGGGTCAAGGATGAGATGAGCCTACGCTCAGCGGTTAGAAGCGCTGGTGATACGCCGCTTAACTTCGAACTAGAAAGGAAAGGAGAGCATTTATCCGTAACGGTCACGCCACGCTCCTTTGAATACGTCAACGAAGAGGGCGAGAGGGTCCCCTACAATCAGGGCGAAGCAAGCATCGGAGTTATCCACTCCGTTGAGGTAATGGTTACGAACAAGGTTTCCGTGGTGGTCCCCGGGTCGGTGGCGGGAACCGCCGGTATTAAACCGGGCGACGAAATCGTGGAGGTGAACCGAAATCCAATCTCCTTCGGGAGCGACCTTTACTACATGGTCGCGGATCCTGAGGGCGCGGAAAATCCGCTGAGCGTCAAGGTTAGTCGGGGGCAGGAGATACACTCTATTATACTGCCTGCCGGGACGACGGTTAACTCCCTCGGGCTACTCTTTGAAAGCGAGATTGAGAGATTACCCTTTACAGAAACCATTACCAGAGCGCTCAAGAACGTTTACGTAACCACCGTTCTGTTCATTGAGAACCTGAGGCTTCTCGGGACTAAAGAGGGACTAAGACTGCTTTCGGGACCCGTGGCAATAGGTAGCATAATCGCCCAATCCGCTCAGAGCAGTCTTTACACACTGATACAGATCGCGATGGTAATCACCATAAACCTTGGAATAATCAACCTCTTCCCAATCCCGCCCTTGGACGGTGGCAGGATATTTTTCGTGCTCCTGGAGGCGGTAGGACTCAACGTTCAAGAGCGAAAAAGGCAGTTCGCGGACGTGGTTGGTATGGTTCTTTTGGTGTCCCTAATCCTGGTGCTAACCTTCAAGGACGTGCTTGGACTCCTTAGAATAACTTTGTAGGAAGGCGTAGCTTCAATGAACTCTTCTTACGGGCTGGTGAGTTGTTGCTTTTCCCCGTGGCTAAGGACTGGCTGGTAGAATGCGTCTTGGGGAAAATTGGGAACGACTAGAAGGGAAGTGGGCAAATTCTCCCAGGGAAAGCCAAGCGAAATTTACTTCCTGAAAGCTCTTTACAACTTCAAAAATTATTGCTTAAACTTTCACTATGCTCTACTGTCCCAAATGCAACGCGGAATACCGCGACGGGTTTAAGGTATGCGTTGATTGCAGAGTGGCTTTGATTTCCCGGGCCAGTGACAACGGCCAGGTGGACGACAAATCCGCGGAACGGAGTGCGCAGGAACAAGCCCTGCAAAGGGAGTTTGACGAACTTTATGGAAAGGGCGATGAGGCTTACGAGGCGGAGCGTTTCAAGGATGCCCTTAAGTTCCTGAACAAGGCTTCTCAAATCTACGGCGACGACCCGGAAGTGTGGAACCTGCTCGGCCTGACCTACGATGCTTTAGGATGCACGCGGGAAGCCTGGAGAAGTTTCAAGTTCGCCCTGAACGCGGATCCAAACTGCCTTAACACGCTCTGGTATTCCGCAGAGTTTCTCTACGACAATGAGGATTACGCACTTGCCCTCACTATGATTGAAAGGTATATTGAGCTTGAAACAGACCCCGCGGAGAGAAAAGAGGCGGAGAGCCTGAGAGAGGACATAAAGTATCACCTTTCCTCCGATGACCCGGGACCACCAAAATTCGGCGCGACAGTGGACGCGGCGGAAGAGGAGGAAGAAGAAGTTCCCGAGGATGAGTTTACCGTAATAGACTCGTTTGATGAGGAAGACGTTAGCTTGGAGGAGGAGGAGGAGGAGTGGGAGGACGAGCCAGAGCCTACAACGATGGACGAGGAGGAGTTTACCGCAGATCTGACCCTTCAACTTACGGATAGGAATAGCAAGTGCATCTTTTGCGGTTCCCCACTGCCTACTGACGCACCCTACTGCTACAACTGCAAGGAGCCCCACCTATACGAACCCCTAAGCTGAGGGAAGAATAACAGCCGAAGGACGGAATAGTGGTAGAGGGGAGAAGGTAGGGGATGTTGAAGGGAGGCGGTTTAAGAGCGGTGGGAAAAACTCTGCCAGGACGAGGACGACTACACCCCCTCGCCTTCCGCCTACCTTCGGCGACAATCACCGCTCCGCCCAATTTCCGGGCGCGAACTTGATGATCTGCGGGTAGACTTACTCGCCTAGGGCGAGACCGGATACTCGTAGTAGAATCCCGCCGAATGGGGGGCTCCCCACCCCCGTAGGCGTGCTAAAGCTTATTCTGGTCGAGTTTCATAATGGGGACGTGTACAGTAACGTAAACCGAGTCAGCCGAGTCGCAGACGTTTTTGTTCCGCCACTCCAATGTCACCCTGTTGTCATTCTCAACGCAACTCGCCCGCAAATCGTCAACGTGGTTTTTCTCCCCCGTGGCGGCTTGGAGGCGAATCGTAGGGTGGAACTTATAGGGAAGGGTCTTTGACTCTCCCTTCCTGTGCGGGCGGGTTCTAATCCCGCTATCGGCGGGACGCCCCTACAGCCGCGTCCGGAGCGGGGCTAGGGCTTTGGCCTTTCCGCGTTAAGTATCCCGCTAAGGGCGTCCCAGAGGGCTTTTGACATATCTTCCGCGGCGGTAACAGCGTGTGTCTGTTCATCTTCCGTAAGAGCTTCCATCATTGACAATAGCTTAATTATCTCGTGGTCGTTCCCCGAGTGGACGATAAAGTATTCCTCTGCGAAAGTTGGGAAACTGTAGAAGTTTCTCAAACCTTCAAGCTTCGTTTTGGCTGTTTCTGGCTGTTGAGCCTCAAAGGCGTAAAGGGCGCCAAGGGCGGTAGCCTTTTCTGAATACCTTGCACGAGCGGAAATTAGCAGGTTCTCCACCTCCGGAATTAGCGCGCATCCAGCGTGCGTCCCAAGCGCGTGGGCGAAACTCTCCCAAAGGAGGAAGTGTTCCCGCTCCTCTTCGGCAGTCTCGCCATCGCCGATGCATTCCCAACCTAGGGGAATCTCTTCAATGAAGGCGCCGTACTCCCTCGCGTAAGTCTGAAGCGCGGATAGGGAGAGAGTTCCGTCGCTCCAAGCGCGGTAGAAGGGATGGTTCAACAAGTTCCATTTTTCAATCGCTTCGTCAAGCCTCTCTCTGAGACCCATAAATAAGTCCTCCAAACGACTCTGATAGATTCCTAATACCCTTTCTCGGCTCTCTATAACTGAAATTCGACCACAAGAAAAAATTTGCGGAAATTTTCCAAAAAGGGCTTGACTCTGGAGTAAGGTACAGACTGTAGACTATTGGCGGGAGAAGAGAAATGGCTGGAATTTTTATTGGAGAAGTCGCTAAGAAAGCGGGTGTGAACGTTGAAACGGTGCGGTTTTACGAGCGTCGCGGGTTGATTCCTGAGCCGCCCAGACGGGAAGATTCAAGTTATCGGGAGTATCCCGCGGAAACGGTAACCCGCATCCGCTTCATAAAACGGGCGCAGGAGCTGGGATTTACGCTTCGGGAGATTCAGGAGCTTCTTGACCTGAGAGCCTCCCCCGGCACAACCTGTGCTGAGTTAAAGACTCGCGTTGACGAGAAAACAATCGCGGTTGACGCCAAGCTCAAGGCATTGCGGAGAATTAAGAAGGCGTTAACAAGCCTTTCAAGGGCTTGCGCCGGCGGAAAGACTCCCGCGTCCCAATGCCCGATTCTAGATGGGATGGAAGGGAGATCTCTTCCAAAGTGACTGGAATATCACGAAACGCTTTTTGGTTCACGCGTCTCTTCCTTTTTATTGGAGAAAGTGCATTCGCCTTTCACGAGAACCCCGGGGGTATTCCCGGATTATCAATTGACAGCATCGCCGAAGTCAACAGGCTTAATTTCAAGATCGGCGGGATGGTTTGCGAGAACTGCGTTAAGAACATTGAGGATTCGGTGGCGAAGATTAGGGAGTTTATAGAGCCACCGTAAATCTTGAGGAGGAACTGCTAATCGTTGAATTTCTGCAAGAACCCGTGAATTCGGAGGAGATTGTCACAGCCGTAAAGGAGGTAGGTTTTGACGCGGTTCGAATTTAACAGATTCAGTCCGCATTTCAAAAAAGGGTTTCCAAAGCGCTTTCGGAAATATTTAATCCAGAAAAAGGAGGTGAAATAATTTGAGCGCAGAGCGAAAGGTTGAGGTTTACACCGCAGGGTGCTCCTTTTGCGACGACGCGGTAAAGCTCGTGCAGGGCATCGCCTGCCCATCCTGTGACGTAACGGTGCAGGACACTCGCGACCCAGAAGTCGCGAAGCGTGCCAAGGACCTCGGCATTAAGTGCCTACCCGCAGTCCTAGTCAACGGCAAGCTGGCGGACTGTTGTTGCGGAGGTGTCGACGAGTCTGGACTCCGCGCTGAAGGTATCGGCAGGCCACTCTAAGTAAGGGTTTACAGTTCCCGGGAATTACGCGCTGAGCGGTAGGGGCATGGTACGACACGCCGTGCATCTACCCCCAGTTACCAACCGTGCTCAATCGTTATTCTAAGGCACTTAAAGAACAACCTAGTCAACAACCTCAAGCTTGCTCATCAGGTATGCCTCGTGGCGAGAGAGGACTCCCCCGCCAACCCTAAGAAGGGCAAAATAGACCCCCAATGCGTAAATAAATGAAAAGAGAAACGCAGGCAGAAAAGCTAAAGGCAACTCCACAAGGTCAATTATGAGTGGAGACAGAAATGCCGGCGTTGCTAAAAGGAACGTCAAAATCATCCCCGGAAAAAGGTACAAGACGTTCATTAAACTACCAGGACTCGGTCGGGCATAAGGACCGCGTCGCCCCACCACGAGTGGCTGAGGAAACAGAACGGATGACACATTCCCCACACCTGTCGCGACCAAAAGCGCGCTTTCCACCGCCAAGAAAGCGGGCAAGGCGCTGGAGAAATCCCTTGCAATCACGCTAGAAAGCACCATTCCAGTGGCGTTAAAGATGGAGAGAACCAGCAACGTGGAGATGCCTTTTGCGACCAGTATTGACCGCCTAGGCACTGGCATTAGGAATAAGGCTCTTGCGCTTCCACCCTCCAGACCGAACAAGTTGAGGGCGACGGGTGTTGACATAAAATACAACAACCCCGCCAGATACCAGAGTTTGTACGATCCCGCGAATGTCACACTAAGCTCCGAAGAATTGAGTGCCATAGCGAGAATGCCCAGGGGAACAAGCAGAAAAAGGAGCGTAAGCCAGTAACCAGGCTCTCTCATCAGGACCTTCAGGTCCTTCTCAATCTGCGCTTTCAACTCCTGAGATACAGCAAGTCTCGTTATCACATACGGCGTGGACGTAACCCTTACTTCCTTCCGTTTCGCCATTGCGCTCGCGATTTTCTTAAGTCCCCATGAGACTTCGCCCTACACTTCCACACTCGTTAGTATCGCACCTATCAGAAACGCGGATAGGCGCAACAAAAGGTAAGTCAAAAGCACAAGGACAAGACCAAAGAACATAGCCTGGACAAAGGAACCCTGCGCTATTGAAACTATCGCATTCTTGGCAATCCCAGGCGGAAGCAACTCAAGACTCCTCAATGCATCCCAGTCCAGTATGGTGCCCGAATCAACGTAAGGAAACCCAACATCAACTATCTTTAGACTTATATAAAAAACACTGAAAATGCTTAGGATAACAATTAGGAAGAAAATCACCGCCTTGCCCTTTCTTAGGAGCAGATTCGTCACAAGGCTGGTACACAGTCCGGAAAGTAGAGCCAGAAAGATGAAAAGTAAGGTAGTGAGGGCTACTGGAAGAAACGTTCCCGCGCTCCCGCCAAAGCGGATTACTATTAAGGGTAACCAGGGCAAGAACACAACCATTGAAAAGTTTATAGTAGCCCCGAGAACAACACCGACAACTATCTGCTTCATAGACACAGGGAAAATAGTCAGCTTGCCTATGTCGTAAGATTCAAAAAGTTCCAAACTGAAAAAATCCCCTAAGCAGAGGAAAAAGAAGATGAACGTTAAGGCAAAGAGGAGAGCTTGCTCCGCGGATTGCGTGCCCTTGAAGTAGAAGGAATAGAGAAGTAAGCCAAAACCGGTAATGGAAATCTGCAGGAAGAAGTAGGACGCGAATACAATGCCCCAAACCGCTCCGGTATGGCGAACAATCGTTCTCGTGAACACCTTCCACTTGAGCCAGACGAGAAGATTCACTACACTTGCACGCATATCTCAGATCCAGCTTAGAGTCTCCCCTTCTCCAGGTGCTTCTACCAATTTGACGAAAATATCTTCAAGGGTTGAGTCTAAATCTGCCTCAGCACGCGCCCGTAGCTCCGGAAGCGTTCCCTCCCCGACGATTCTACCTCTATTTATGATGGCAACACGCGTGCAAAGCCTCTCCGCAACTTCCATAACGTGAGTGCAGAAGAAGATGGTCGTACCCTTGTCGCGAATCCTTTGAAGCACGTTTCGTATGGCGCGGACAGAAATTGGGTCTATGCCATTAAAAGGTTCGTCAAGGAACAAGACCTTCGGCGAATGAATCAGGGCGGACGCAAACGCGGTCTTTTTCTTCATCCCCATTGAGTAATCAGCAATCATCTTGCGCCTCGCATCGTTAAGGTCCATAAGTTCAAGAAGCTCTTCGGTCCTGCTAAGTGCTTCTTCTGTTGAAAGCCCGTACATCTTTCCAGCGAAGACCAGATACTCCTCGGCGGTCAGGCGCTCGTAAAGCGGAGGATCTTCAAGAAGGGTACCAATATTCGCCTTCACCCTCAACGGTTCAGTACTTAAGTCGTAACCCGCTATACGGACTTCACCGCTGTCCGGTCTTAGAAGCCCGCACATCAATTTAATAGTGGTGGACTTACCAGCGCCGTTGGGACCCAAGAACCCGAAGAACTCGCCAGCTTGGACTTTGAGGCTGATACTATCCACAGCGGTTAACTTGCCGAAGCGTTTCGTCAGCTTCTCCGCCACAACCAGGTAAGGATTAACCTCGTGAGAACCATCAACCGTCTCAGCCATCTGAAATAGCTTAGCACCTATACAACCGCAAACGTACGACACCGCAAAAACTGCGCAGACAAGATGAAGGTGGGCGTGAGTTAAAGATTGGCAGGCGACGTAGAGGTTTTATACGCGAAATGTCTGCTGACGATGAAACCTTTCCTAACCACTAATTATTTCCGATTCCTTCTTCGCGAAAAGTTCATTCAGCTTCTGCATTCTCTTCTCCAGCTCCTTCTCTAGCTGGTCCAGCAGATAGTGGTACTCGTCTTCGCCAATTTCCTTATCCCTTTCAAGCCTCTGTAGTGCGTCCCTGGCATCCCTGCGAATATTTCGGAGCGCCACCCTTTCATCCTCAACGATTTTAGACGCAACCTTGAGAACCTCTCGTCGACGCTCCTCTGTCATAGGGGGAATGTTTATGCGTATCACGTTACCGTCGTTGATGGGGCTGAGCCCAAGCTGAGAATCAGCGATGCCCTTCTCAATGTTCTTAATTAAGCTCTTGTCGTAAGGCGTTATCATAACCGTTGTTGCGTCCGGCGTGGTCACGCTCGCTAGTTGTCTCAAGGGCATCTTGTCCTCATAGGCGGGAATTAAAATGTGGTCAACTAGCCCAACGGACGCCCTCCCCGCTCGAATACGGGCAAGCTCTACCTTTGTCCTTTCAACAGTTGAATCCATCCTCTCACTGGAATCAGCCAGTATTTCCAGAGCCTTTTCAGTCCTGTCCATTTGCTTCTCCAGCGTACAATGAATTTTGCCCTCCGCGGGCGGAAAATTTCCAATTTCCAAGTGCGAAAAACCGAAAACATTATATCACCAGATAGAAATTCATCATTCTAAGTCATTATCAGAAAGCGGTTATTCCCGCCTTTAGAAAACGCAGTCAAATCCGCATTCCGCCCGAGAAGATGATAATATGCTGGGGAAGTTGTGGACGACAGCGCTACAAATATGGATACTATACCTAGCAAAGGATCAGTCCTGCGCGAGCCTCAAGCGAGGGTACGAGCGGTTGATATCACGAATATATTCATAGGCGCCTTTAACGTATATCGGTCACATTTCGTAGGGCTGGCTTTGGTTTACTTAACTATTCACTCTCCCGCAATGTTGTTCTCCGCAAGGTTCGCGGGAAGGTACCTTGAGCTAATGGAAAGGCTCAGTGGGATTCAACCTTTAACCACTGGAGAAATCCCCCCCCTCTTCACGGAGGAGGAAATAGCGGTTTTCTTGTTCTCATTGGCATTGCTCTTGGCTTACTTCCTTGTAATTTACCCTATCCTCTTTATAACGCCAGCTAGACTTGCCGGCTGTCTATACCTAGGGAAGGATGTAGGGGTTCCTGAATGTCTGAGGTTCGCCTTAGGCAAATGGTGGGTTACTCAGGTAAGCTACTTCATATTCGGATTGCTGATGATTGGCGCGTTCACTGTACCGCTCATCACAGTTTACCTAGCCTTTATTCCTGGACTTGAGATACCCGCGATACTTCTTTCCTCCTTTTTCTTCCTACTAGCAATCATAGTCACAGTTATGCTGGTTTTCCTGATAGTTCCTTTGAATGGAGTTATAGCTTTTGAAGAACCGAAAGGGAAAGGGTTATTCGCCCAGGGAATCAGTTGCGTCCGCCGGTCCCAGAAACTTGCGTTCTCCAGATTCTGGTACTTGATTGGAGTCCTAATACTCACATGGATTTTAATGTCGCTGGCGTCCTACGTATTCACCGCGCCCATAGACTTCCTAGTGATGCTCGTGGGATATATGCTTTCAGGTGAAAAGCTCGGAGTTGAACTGCTCTTTCTTCCCCAAGAGGCTTTGCCCGCTTGGACACTCGCCTCAATGCAGGTTGTCAATCTCTTGGTTTCCACGCTTATCCTGCCCTTTGAACAGATCGTCCTTGGGCTTCTATACTTTGACCTTAGAGGCAAGAAAGAGGGAATTGACTTACTGGCAAGCGCGTCAATGCTTGCGGGGAAAGATCCCGTTACTGCCATATCCAATCCAAGCGAATAGAGGGTTACTTCCCAAGCTAATCAAACCCGCTTCCTTAAAACAGCCTAGAATATTCCGCCCTTGGGTTCTTCCACTTCCTCTTCTTCAGTGAAGAAGAATTCCTTAACTCTCTCGGGGACGCCTTCGCGTATTTCCTGCCTAATGTCTCTAATAGCGCGACCTGTCCCGACCGGAATGAGAGAGCCGGCGATAACGTTTTCCTTGATACCTCTAAGCCTGTCCACCTGCCCCTCAAGGGAAGCCCGTGTAAGAACGCGGGTGGTCTCCTGGAAGGACGCCGCTGACAGCCAAGAATCCGTTGCAAGGGACGCCTTACTAATGCCTTGAAGCAAGCTTCTGCCCTTCGGCGGTTTCTTATGCTCCTTCCTCATACTCTCAATGAGAGCTTCAAGCTCGCGCTTGGGAATCAAATCACCCTCAAAGAGGTTTTCGCAGTCACCCGGATTTATGACTTCCGAAAACTTGATCATCTGCTTCGCGATAATCTCAATGTGCTTGCTATTGGTATTTACGTTCTGGGATTCGTAAATGTCCTGGATTGTGTTAACGAGATATATCTGGGTCTTTAAATCTCCGACCAAGGCATGGTACTGGCGGATGTCAAGGTCACCATCGCAAAGTGGCTGTGCCTTCTCTACGCGATCCCCTACTTGGACCAAAGGTATTCTGTTCTCATGGGGAGTTTCATAGATCTTGGTGCTACGGTCTTCGTGCTCAATGGTAATTCTGTAGTAAGTTCGCTTGTAATCCGCGTAAAGCTGGGTGACGATACCGCCAATTTCCGCAACAACCTCTCCAAGAGGATCTAGGCTATCCCCACGGTTAATCCTCTTCTGGTATGTAATGGGTAGTTTTTCTTCCTCTGAGCACTGTATGGTATAGGATCGAGTCGCGTAGCCCTCGGGATCTTGAATCACCACACGCCAATAAATTATCTTTTCAACGTCTTTTACGGTGCCCTCCCTTTCCGCAAGGACAGAAGGACGCTTAGCGCCCCTCACCTCAAAGAGGCTCTCCACGTAAGGCAGACCCTGGGTGATATCTCTACCCTTTATGCCTCCCGTATGGAAGGTGCGCATAGTCAGCTGAGTTCCAGGCTCGCCGATACTCTGCGCGGCGACGACTCCCACAGGATCTCCTATTTCCGCCATTCGTCCGGACGCCAGGTCCCACCCATAGCATGCGGCACAGACACCCTCTGTAAGTTTACAGGTGAGAGGCGAGCGGATCTTGACTATCCCAACTCCGCTCCCAAAGATTCCCTCCGCAACCCGTGAATCAATTTCGGTCCCACGCTTAAACAGGACCTTGCCATCATTAGGATCCTTCACGTCCTCAGCTATAACGCGCCCAACTAGAGTCTTCTTAGCCTTCTTTAAGTTGTCGTAACGGGGTGAATGCAACGCAATCTCAATACCCTCCTTGGTACCGCAATCCCTGTCGTTAACGGCAACATCCACCGCAACGTCAACGAGCCTGCGAGTTAAGTAACCAGAGTCCGCGGTCTTCAGTGCGGTATCCACCAAGCCCTTTCTTCCTCCGTGAGTGGATATGAAGTATTCAAATACGGATAGCCCTTCTCGGAAGTTGCTCTTGATAGGGACATCGAGAACTCTACCTGTAGGACCAACGAGAAGACCGCGCATGCCCGCAAGCTGGCGTACCTGGTCAATCTTTCCGCGCGCACCGCTTTCCTCCATCATAAAAACGGGGTTGAAAACAGCGAAGTTCTCCTTCATTGCTTTAGTGATGTCTTTGGTTGCTTGATCCCATATTCGCGTAACTTCTTCATCCTTTTCGTTCCTGGTGATTACGTCCTTATTGAACTTGCTCCATACATCGGAAGACAATTTTTCCGCTTTGGCAATGATCTCCACCTTATTCTTCGGAACGGTAAGGTCGTTTATTCCAACCGTGATTCCTGCCCTCGTTGCGCTCTCAAACCCGAAATTCTTTAAGGCATCGGCAAGAACAACAGTGAACCTTTGCCCAAAGTTTTCGTACGCGTAGGAAATAAGGGACGCCACCGCACCCTTGTCAACCACAAAGTTCATAAACGGCATAGGCTTGCTGTCATCCATGCCGAGCTCCTCCTCAACTGAACGGATGACGTCATTGAATAAAACCCTTCCGACGGTCGTAAATATTGGCTTGTTAGTCTGCACTGGAGGCTGAGAAAAGTCATCCGCCGAGAGCAAGGGCCTATCCAGAAGCACTTCTACAGTCTCGTGAATACTCACCTTACCATTTTCCAAAGCTGTAACCACCTCATCCTGGGAATTGAACCTCTTGTGAGTGGGTATACCATCACCCGAAGTTGTTGATGGCTTAGCGAGTCCGCGCGAGACGCACAACTTACATTCACAGTGCGGCTGAAGTGCATCTGACGTTTGCGTCATATAATAAAGACCGACGATAACGTCGTGGCTAGGCGAGATTATTGGCTTACCGTCCGCAGGGAGGAATAGGTTGTTCCCGGACAGGAGCAAGGTTCTCGCCTCCGCTTGGCTCGCCATTGAAAGGGGAACGTGAACTGCCATTTGGTCGCCGTCAAAATCCGCGTTATATGCCGCGCAGACCAAAGGATGTAGTTGAATTGCTTTCCCTTCAATAAGAACCGGTTCAAACGCCTGAATGGACAGCCTGTGAAGTGTTGGGGCGCGGTTCAGGAGCACCGGGTGAGCCTTGATAACGTGATCCAGAGCGTCCCAAACCCTGTCGTCGTCAGCCTTCTCAAGGAGTCTGCGGGCGGTAGCGATGTTTCTAGTTGGGTCAGTTGGATCAATCAACCTTTCAAGCACGAATGGCTTAAACAGCTCTAGAGCCATATACTTCGGAAGCCCACACTGATGAAGCTTGAGTTTTGGACCTACTACGATGACGCTACGCCCTGAATAATCAACCCGCTTGCCCAGGAGGTTCTGCCTGAAGCGACCGTGCTTTCCCTTCAGCATATCAGATAGGCTCTTCAGGGGGCGGTTGTTAACCGTTACCGCGCTCCTTCCACGCCTTCCGTTGTCAATAAGAGCATCTACCGCTTCTTGGAGCATTCTTCTCTCATTTCGCAGAATAGACTCGGGTGCGCGAATATCTACGAGTTTCTTCAGTCGGTTATTCCGGTTAATCACGCGACGATAAAGGTCATTAAGGTCACTACTCGCGAATCTCCCGCCCTCCAGCTCCACCATAGGACGTAGATCCGGCGGGAGAACAGGTAATATCTCAAGTACCATCCACTCAGGTTTATTCCCGGAGCTAAGAAAAGCGCGGACGATCTTTAGTCGTTTAACCAGCTTTGAACGCTTCTGATTAGATGCCCCGGATAACTCGCGGGTCAGGCTATTAGAGAGAGTCTCAAGGTCTAATCTCTTAAGTATTTCCTGAATACCGGAAGCACCGATGCCTAACTTGATTCGCTCCGAGATGTCAGGATACGCCTTGTGTTCAGCTAAACGCATTACCGCCTTCACGCTTTCTTGCTGTTTGTCAGTAAGTCTATCCAGCTTGCGGACCTTGGAAATAAGGTCAAGACCCTCACTGAGCTGCTTAAGTTCCCGGTCAATATCTTCCAATCGCTTTGTTACATCTATTGCCTTCTTTCTGCTCTCTACCTTTACTCTAACTTTTCTCAGGTCTATCAGCCGCGAAGCCAAGGCAGATGTAAGTACTTGACGCTCTTCCACGCTGACGACCAACTCCTTAGTTTCCTTGTCAATAACGTCCTCAAGAATTTCATAGTCTTTAAGTACGGGATTCTTGGCAACAACTTCCTTGAGGAAATTGAAACGCGCAAGGGTTTTCTCATCCCTGAGTCTTGCGGAATACGCCTTCTCCGCGTCCGTGATCTCTCGTTTTTCCTGTGGTGATAGATCAGGTGTTTGTCGAGCAAGGTCGAAAAGATTAAGCTCCCTGATTTCGCGGAGCTTACTCTTCTCAACCTCTAGCTCCACCTGCCTCTTGGAAACCTCATCCACCACGCCCGAGAAATTCTCGCTCACCCACTTTTCATCTTTGTCCACCACAATCCAGTTCACGAAGTAAATGACCTTCTCAACCTCCTTGCCGTTGATTCCGAGGAGTGCTGAGAAGACGTTAGGGATCGACTTTGTGAACCAAATATGCGCGCACGGCGAAGCGAGGCGTATATGTCCCAGCCTTTCGCGTCTCACCCTACTGGAAGTCACTTCAACTCCACAACGTTCGCATATGGTGCCCTTGTACCTGAGCTTCTTGTACTTGCCGCAGGCGCATTCGTAGTCCTTCGTGGGACCGAATATTCGTTCGCAAAAGAGACCATCCTTCTCCGGCTTATAGGTTCTATAGTTGAATGTCTCCGGTTTCTTTACCTCTCCGTGGGACCACTCCATAATACGCGCCGGCGAGGCTAGTCCTAGTCGAATCGCAGAAATCTGCCTTTGCTCAAGTCCATTATTTGCCCTTGTTCCCATTATTGTTCTTAGGTTACTCAAAGACTTCCTCCGTCATTTGGATTCGTCTAACCTTCTCAGGTTCCTTTTCAATAATTGCCCTCTCTAACTCATCCTCGTAGACTATGTCTGCATCCAGCCCCAAGCCCTTTAGCTCGTTTATCATCACGTAGAAGGATTCGGGAACTCCTGGCTCAGGTATAACCTCACCGTTTACGATGGCGCGGTAGGTTCTGTGCCTGCCCGAAACGTCATCACTCTTTACCGTGAGCATTTCCTTGAGCACGTTTGCGGCACCATAGCCTTCAAGGGCCCAGACTTCCATCTCTCCAAGCCTCTGTCCGCCGAACTGAGCCTTACCTCCCAGCGGTTGCTGGGTGATGAGGGCGTAAGATCCTGTGGAGCGAGCGTGAACCTTATCGTCCACGAGGTGGTTAAGCTTCATAACGTACATAAAACCCACCGTTACACGCTCTCTGAACGGGAGTCCTGTAATTCCATCATAGAGAACTGTCTTACCGTCAAGCGGCATTCCAAGCTTCCTGAACATATAACGGATCTTCGCCTCACTCACAGACTGGAAAACTGGATTCATAACCCTCAATGGGTTTCTGGCGGGACGAAGCCAAACGCTCGTTGGGCCGAAACCAACCTCTGCCTTGTCCATTGGAACGTCATCCGCATCGGGTGCCTGTACCACCTCCGATACGAAATCTTCATCATCCTTCTCCACGCAAGCCACAGCCAACCCAAGGTGAGTTTCCAAAAGCTGACCAACGTTCATTCTTGAAGGCACTCCTAGTGGGTTGAATATGACGTCCACAGGCGTGCCGTCCGGAAGGAATGGCACGTCCTCCTCGGGAAGAATGACGCTTACGACTCCCTTGTTCCCGTGCCTTCCCGAAAGCTTATCGCCCACCGAGAGCTTCCTCTTCTTGGCAATGTAAACCCTTGCCATTTCGAGGACGCTATGGGGGAGCTCAATATCATCCTCCCTGGAGTAATAGGAGGTACTAATAACGACACCTTCTTGTCCGTGAGGAACCTTAAGTGGAGTGTTCCTGAAACCCTTCCCCTTATCCCCGAAAACCGCACGGATCAGCTTCTCCTCACCAGAGAGCTCGCTTTCACTTCGGGGAGTAATCTTACCAACCAAGATGTCACCCGCCTTTACCTCTGCACCTACACGAATGATTCCTCTCTCGTCCAAATTCCGTTCCAAGTACTCCTCTTGCATTCCAGTCATTTCACGGGTGATTTTCTCAGGGCCAAGCTTCGTAGTCCTAGCCTCGCATTCATATCTCTCAATGTGGATGGACGTTAATGTGTCGTTCTTTATCAGCTGCTCGCCTACGACTATCGCGTCCTCAAAGTTGTATCCTCGCCACGGTAGAAACGCAACTACGACGTTCCTGCCCAAGGCAAGCTCGCCATCATTGGTGGACGCGGTATCCGCGAGCAAATCGCCCTTTATCACCGCCCAACCTTTCTGGACGCGGGGGCGATTATTTATCAGAGTTCCTTGGTTACTCCTATTGAACTTCCTGAGATTAATCTCTTCCTCGTAATGCGACTCCTTGCGGAGGTGACTGATAGCTCTATCCGAGAACGGGACTTTTCTATAAATTGCCTTCTCCGCCTCTGGTGGGCTGAAAAGGTAGTTGAATTTCTCCCTGTCCAGCTCCTCTTCCTTTTGCACTTTCTGCAAGTTGGGAAAGTCAAATACTTCCCCAGTTAACCTGTCATAGACAACCGCTTTCTTTAGCCTGATTCTTTCGGAATCCGCATAAACCACCTCACCGCAAAATGGTGACACTAGGAGAGAGCCTGCATCCTCCGCGATCTTCCGTTCAACGCCGGTTCCAACAAGGGGAGACTCAGGAAAGAGGAGGGGAACCGCCTGCCTTTGCATATTGCTTCCCATAAGCGCCCGAATAGGATCATCATGTTCCAGGAAAGGAATCAAGCAGGTCGTCACGGAAATGAACTGGGCCGGAGAAACCTCAATTAGCTCAACTTCCTTGGGATGGACTTGTTCGTAGGAACCGCGTTTCCTAACATAAACGAAGCCTTCCTCTTTAATCTGTCCGTCCTCAACCTTAATCGTGGATGGAGCCACCGCTTGCCTGTATTCCTCCTCCGCGGAGAGATACTTGAGATTTCCCGTAAGCTTACAGTCCACTACCTCCCAGTATGGAGTTACAATAAAACCTAGGTCGTCAATCCGGGCAAAGCTGGCGAGCGAGCTAATCAAGCCAATGTTTGGGCCTTCTGGAGATTCTATGGGGCAAATCCGCCCATAGTGAGAGTAATGCACATCCCTGAAGTCAAAACGCGCAGCCTCACGAGTCAACCCCTTTGGCCCAAGGGCTGAAAGCCTTCTCTTGTGAGTCAAAGAGGACAACGGATTCGTGTTATCCATAAACTGACTCATCTGGGAGGAACCAAAGAATTCCTTTACCGCAGCAATGATCGGTCGCGTGTTTACAATCGTCTTCGGGTTTTCCTTGGAAACATCAGGAGCCATCAGCCTTTCCATAATTATTCGCTCGGTGCGTAATAGACCTTTTCTAAACTGACCAACGAGCTGTTCGCCGATATGTTCTACGCGACGATTTTCAAGATTCAGGTGCTCCAGGTCATCAAGAGGTCTCTGTCCGAACTCCTGAAGTTCGTAAATCGCCCGAAAGGTCTCTAGAATGTCCGCATGCGTAAGCACGGTTACGTTATTGGGAATCGCTAGATCAAGTTTCGTGTTAAGGACATGCCGACCTACCGGTGCCAAATCGTAATGCTTCCTGTCAAAGAACCTGGACGGAAGCATATTTGCAAGCATTTCCCTGCTATACGGGTCGGTTGGATGAAGCTTCCGCCATATCTCCTTCTGCGCATCCTCTTGGGTCCTCACGTTCTGGGAACGCGCCCTCATCGTTGGCCTAAGCCTCTCTTCGATTCTAAATTCCTGATTCGGCCAAAACTGAGGATTAAGATCGATGCGGAACCTATCCAAGGCTCGCTCCTTCTCCTCGGAAGAGAGGTAAATGCGCTCTTCTTCTATATCAACCACGAACCCAAGCGCCATCAGGAAGTCTATCATCGGAACTTTAATGACCCTTCTCGGAGAGTCCAGCCTAACCTGGTACGCCTCGGTTTTGAGATCGTACTCAAAACGTAACCAAGCTCCCCTATATGGGATTATCTTCACCATATGGGCACTTTCGTTGGCTGTTCGCTTCTCGCCGGTCGTGAAGTAAACACCGGGGGAGCGCACAAGTTGACTGACTATAACCCTTTCCACACCGTTTATGATGAAGGTTCCATCCCTGGTCATAAACGGAAGGTCGGTTAGGTAAACGTTGTCTTCCTTTATCTCACCTCCCTCTATATTAAAGGCAAACCTTGCGTAAATCCTGCAGGAATAATCAAGTCCCTTCTCCAAGCACTCTTCCACGGTGGTTTCTGGAAGCGTCACGCGCGAACCGACGAACTTAAGTTCTTTCTGTCCATCTTTGCTAACCAAAGGGAAGAACTCATTCATCACTTGGTCGATGCCCTCAAAAAGAAACCACTCAAAGGAGCGAACCTGAATGTCTAGAAGCGAGGGCAACTGGTAGTGAATCACGTCGCCTCTAAGAGAGATTCTGTCTTCAATGAGTTTTGACAAGTTTGCTACCTCCTATAAACCCTATCGTTATACAACGAGCATATTGAATCGCTTTTCCGATAAGGTTCGACCGTTTATAGAATAAGCTACTTAAGCTCAACAGTGGCACCGAGCTCTGAGAACTTGGCGGCTATCTGCTCAGCCTCGTCCTTACTTATCCCTGTCTTTACCGGTTTAGGGGCGTTGTCAGCAAGTTCTTTCGCTTCCTTGATGCCAAGCCCAGTAAGCTCGCGGATAATCTTGATTACCTGAAGTTTTGAGTCTCCGGCGTCCTTCAGTATTACGTCAAAGGACGTTTTCTCCTCTTCCGCTTCAGCTTCTTGGGCGACCGCAGGTCCACCAACCGCTACCTGGGCGGATACAACCGCTGCGGATACGCCCCAGCGTTCTTCCAGTGCCTTCACGAGCTCGTTAATCTCCAAAACGTTGAGCTTTTCAAGCTCATCAATTATTCTGTCAATTTCAGCCATATTAACACTCCTTAATTACTACTATTCAGTTACAACCGCCTGCTAGGAAAGTCCTACGGCAGTGCGCTTTCCCCGCAGGTCATTAGCCAACCTTTTCGCCCCTTCGGGACAAGCATCTCACCAGCCTTGTCCTAACTTCGGAAATCAGGGAAACTAATCTGCGTGGAGGCTCCCGCAAGACTCCAAGGAACTTCGCTCTTGCCTCACTTATCGTAGGCAGATTTGTGAAGTACTTGAAATCATCCGCGGAATAAACCTTACCCTCAAACCAAACACCCTTCACCGCGAACAACTGATCCCGGGATTCCCTTTGGAGCTCTCGTATGTATTTGGCAACTGCCCCGATATCTCCCGCGCCCGCAATCATCAAAGACGGTCCAACTAGAAGTTCGCAAACCTGCTCCATCCCCCTTCTTTCAAACACTATCCGGGCAAGCGTATTCTTCAGGAACACGACCCCGGCGCCAAGCTCCGCCAACCTGTTACGCGCGCTGTCCATTGCGCGAATGCTTATCCTACCCGGATCTACGAAGAAGATGAAAGCGGTGGACTTAAGTGCCTCCTCGTAGTATCCAACCTTTCTTTCTTTCTCATTTTTAAGCATCTTTTTATCCTTACAAGGTCACCGACTGAGGGTCAACCCTAACGGAAGGCGTTTGCGTCCCTGAAAGGGCGATTGACCGTATGTATTGACCCCTGGCGGAAGACGGCTTCAACTTGACAATCTCCTGAATCAGGCTAAGCGCGTTCTCAACCAGAGCATCCTCCGAAAACGAGCCCCTGCCGATAACCGAATGGACGTTTCCTGCCTTGTCCACCCGAAAATTGACTTTACCCGATTTGAACTCCTTAATCGTATGCGCTAGCTCAAAGGTAACAGTTCCGCTCTTGGGATTAGGCATAAGGCCTCTGGGACCAAGGATTTTGCCTACTTTGCTAAGTTCTTTCATCACGTCAGGGGTGGCAATAGCCACGTCAAACTCGATCTCTCCCTTTTGGACCTGTTCAATTATCTCTTCCAAGCCAACAAGGTCAGCACCCGCTTCCTTAGCCTCCCCCGCCTTTTCTCCCTTGGCGAATACAGCAACGCGAACGTCCTTGCCAGTTCCGTGAGGAAGAACCACCGACCCACGTAGGTTCTGGTCCGCTTTTCTAGGGTCAACGCCAAGACGGATTGCTACGTCCACCCTTTCCCAATCGCGGACAATCGGCTTAAGCTTTCTCACCGCATCAGGAAGCGCCAAGAGCCTACTCTCGGAGGCGACAGCCTTCTTCTTCTCTATGTATTTTTTTGTTCTCCGCATAGTAATCCCAATTGTCTCCGCTTCTAGCGCACCTATTCGTTGGCGGAGGAAGGAACCGCCACCTCCTCATCAGCCAAAGATGCCCTGCCCTCGTGAGAATCGTTAGGTACGCTCATTGTGGTTGAACCTTCCTTTCTACCCTCCCTATCCGCCTTTTCTTTCGCCCCAAATTCAAAGCCATCTACTTCAACCCCCATCTGCCTGCAAGTTCCAGCAACTATCTTGACTGCGTTTTCTAGGTTGGTGGTATTCAAATCCGGTAGCTTGATCATCGCGATTCTTTCTACCTGAGCCCTGGTCAATCGCCCCGTTCTGATACGATTCGGTTCCGCGGAACCCTTTTCCAATCCAAGCTCCTTTTTGATTAGCTCGCTGGTTATTGGAGTTTTAAGCTTGAAGGAAAAGGTCTTATCCTTGTAAACGGTAATCTCCGTGGGGATAGTTTCATCAGTGCGGTTCTTTGTGGCGTCGTTGAACTGCCTGCAGAACTCCATAATCTGAACGCCAGCCTGGGAAAGAGCAGGTCCCAACGGAGGAGCGGGCGTAGCCTGCCCACCTTTAAGATGCACTTTTATGATTTTCGCAACTTCCTTTTTAGCCATACTGACCACTATCCTTGAATCAAAAGCCACAGAAGGGACGAAGCATTCTGGCTTTCACCAAAAGCCACTCCCGCCCTTTCGGTGGCAATCACATCATAATAAACTTTCCTCCTCAACGCCCGCAACCCTCTCCTCCTCAGGTTCAAACGGCTCAAGTTGGTCAAAGTCTAGCTGGACAGTAGTGTCACGTCCAAAAAGCGAGATAAGAATCTTTACCTTTCTTTTCTCCACGTCAATCTCCTTAACCTTTCCAATTGCCTCCGCGAAGGGACCCGAGAGAACCTTCACAGTATCGTTCACACGATAGGAAGTCTCCAGAATAGGTTCCTCCGCCTCCATTCTGGCGAATATGGCGTCCACTTCCTCCTTGGACAGAGCCTGAGGGGAGGAGGCGCTTCCCACAAAGCCTATTACGCCCTGCACCTGCTTCATCATTAGACGATTCTCGTCGGTTAGGTTCATATTCACCAGCACGTAGCCGGGAAAAATCTTCCGCTTGACGGTCCGCTTCTTACCTTTAACCGATTCGAGCCTGAGCTCGTAAGGAACCACTATTTCTTGAATGTCCCCGTTCAGCTGTCCCTGGTCCTTCATATGGCTCAGGGTCCCAGCCACCTTCTCTTCGTATCCGCTCAGTGTATGCAGAACGTACCAAGGCATCTTACAGTTTGCCTCCTCGCTTACCTCCACCCAAATAGGAAGCTAAAGACGAACGTCACGAGCATATCGTATACCGCTATCACCGCGGTAACCAGAATAGAAAAGAAGAAAACTACGATTGTTGACTGCACCAACTCCTTTTTTCCAGGCAGTGTAACCTTGCTCCATTCTATTCTGAGCTCGTTAAAGTAGCGAGCGATGGGGTTGCTCTCAACGCGGGACTTTGCGCGCACGCGTGGCTCCGACTTAGCCTTGGAACGAGGCTCCTTTTCCTCGCGTTTAACTTTTTCCGCTATGCCCTTTGCCATAATCAAACTCTTCACCAGGTCCGGCCGGACTCGAACCGACAACCTTTGGTTTTGGAGACCAATGCTCTACCACTTGAGCTACGGACCTAAGGGTTGACGCGAGTCCATCCGCTTCCGTCGCCCACTTAAACATATCTGATTCCTACTTGGTTTCGGTGTGGAGGGTGTGCTTCCTACACCTCTTGCAGTACTTCTTAAGCTCCAACTTTCCGGGAGAGTTCGTGCGATTCTTAAAGGTGTAGTAGTTTCTTGACTTGCATTCCGAACAGGCGAGTATAACCTGAACCCGCTTCTCTTTTTTACCTTTAGCGGTCGCCATTTAACCTACTCAATAATCTTGGTTACCACACCCGCACCAATGGTCTTGCCACCCTCTCGGATGGCGAACCGCATTCCTTCTTCTATCGCCACTGGATATATCAGCTCCGCCGCGAGCTCAACTTCGTCTCCAGGCAGGACCATTTCCTTTCCGTCGGGAAGTCTGATCGTCCCAGTAACGTCCGTGGTTCGGATGTAGAACTGCGGACGGTATCCGCTGAAAAACGGCTTATGACGCCCTCCTTCTTCCTTCTTCAGCACGTAAACCTTCGCGTTGAATTTAGTATGCGGGTTTATCGTGCCCGGCTGAGAAACGACCTGCCCACGTTCAATGCCGGTTCGTTCGATTCCTCTTAGTAGCACTCCGATGTTATCACCTGCCATTCCTTCGTCCAGAGTCTTACGAAACATCTCAACACCAGTTACGACCGTCTTTCGTCGTTCGTGGGAAAGGCCAACGATCTCCACCTCATCACCGATATGGACCTTACCTCTCTCCACACGACCTGTGGCGACGGTCCCACGACCCGTTATAGAAAACACGTCCTCCACAGCGAGAAGGAATGGCTTATCCACATCCCGGACAGGGTCAGGGAAGTACGAGTCCATAGCGTCCAGAAGCTGGGAAACGCACTCGTTATCAGGATGGGGATTGCCGTCAGTTTCAAGAGCTTTCAAGGCGGACCCGCGAATCACCGGCACTTCAGAACCAGGAAAGCCGTACTTAGTCAAGAGCTCCCGGACGTCCTCTTCCGCAAGGTCAACAAGCTCCGGATCGTCTACAAGATCAGTCTTATTCAAGAACACCAAGATTGAAGGAACGCCAACCTGACGAGCAAGAAGGATGTGCTCCCTGGTCTGGGGCATTGCGCCATCGGACGCGGATACCACTAACACCGCACCGTCCATCTGCGCCGCGCCGGTAATCATATTCTTGATGTAGTCCTTGTGCCCCGGACAGTCCACGTGAGCGTAATGACGCTTGTCGGTTTCGTACTCAACGTGGGCTAGCTGAATAGTGATACCGCGTTCCTTCTCTTCAGGGGCCTTATCTATCTCATCAAACGGAATGAAGGTTGCTTTGCCCTTCTTCTCTAAAACCTTAGTGATAGCTGCGGTAAGCGTAGTTTTGCCGTGGTCAACGTGACCGATCGTTCCCACGTTCATGTGCACCTTCGTTCGTTGGAATTTTTCTCTCGCCATATCCTTCTCCTTAAAATTTAAGAAATTTTTTCGCCACGAAAGTCCAGATAACCCTGAACCGTCATCTGGCAATTTCGCAAATAATAATTATCTCATATCCGAATCGAAAAATCAAGCGGGTGTACAGGTTCATAGTTACTGTCAGGTTAACCACGCGAAACGCGGAATTGAGGGTTCATTAGTGAGGAGATCCTATTCACTTGGCTAGCGTAGGCTCCGCCTTCTCATTCAACACTAACAACTGGGTAAAACTGAGTACCTGGTTCTTACCAGCACCGCCTTCCCTGCTGGGCTAGCGATCCCGGACTACCTGTTATAGCGGAGTGTGTTGCACCAGTGGACCACCCGCCAGTGGACCACCCCTTGCCCTTTGTACTCCTTCTAACCACCGATCGCTTTCCAGTAATAACGAGCAACTGACAATCGACTACCATACCTTTCTATCAGCCATCCCCTATTTTCCCTCCATCCAACACAGCATTCACCCCACTAGGCCTACCGTCTTTTACCATCCCGCCTATATTCTAACACCGAGGAGTCCTGCCGTGTTGGCGTGTGTGGAATTAACAACCTTCTCGCATTCCCCGCCAATCCTTCTCTCGTTTACCAAGTCATTATGATTTTCTGCGAAACTTTTGAGCGCGCAAAAGACGGGTGGATTGTAGCGGAATACCCCGCGCTCCCCGGCTGTGTATCCCAAAGTAGAGATGAAAAAGAGGCTCTGGAAAACGTCAAGGAGGCTATTATCGCCTGGCTATGGGCAGAGGACCAGAAACCTGCAAGAAAGACGAGCGAGACGAAATCCCGTAAGGACATTGTAGTAGTCTCGGTATAGGGATTAGCAAGGCTCGCAAACATTTCGGGCAGGGAGGCGACAAAGGAATTTGCGAAGGACTCTGCGCGCGCAAAGCCCGCGCTTCTATTCGCACAGTCAGTTCTTCTGCAAGCGCTAGTGCAAACGCCCAAGGCGCCAGATTTTGCTTCCTTCAGGGTAAAGACCCTTCAGGATGAAACCTTCCCTACTCTCTTACCACCTACCGCGCTCGGTTCTACCGCTTCCTCTACTGGACCCTCTGCCCTTTCCAGTGCGAGAAGGTCTTCCTACTCCGCCACTTCGCGGAGCTCGGCTCTCCCTGGGTCTTGCCTCATCAACGCGAAGCGTTCTACCATCAAGCTCCGCACCGTTTAGCGCCTCCTTAGCCTTCTCCGCGGATTCATCGTCCGCGAACTCCACAAAACCAAAGCCCCTTCCGGCAATGATGGTTACCCCAGTAACCTCTCCGTGAACGGAGAACGCATCCCGCAAGGCTTCCTCGCTGGTGGAATAACTCAAGTTTCCCACGTAAAGCTTGTTAGACATACAGAAAACACTCCTTAAACTTAAAAGATTTTCTTAGTTCACATTGGAGAGTACGGATGAGGAAACCTACTCGGATTGGCTTTGGCAAGCGTTTCTGGCGGAATCCCCCAGAAGATTCCTAAGTAGCTTCTTTCTCCTTGCGGTCCACAGTGAACTAACGGTGAATATTGTACCATGAAAAGCCAATAAAGTGGTTAATTCTCCGCAACCTCATTATCCTGGCGGAAGATTAAAGGAATGGTGAAACCGCGGTTATGAATATAGTCGTCAAAACTACCCCGATTAAGTTCAGCCTGAAGCCTACGCGAACCATCGTATCCATCCGAGTATAACCGCTTCCAAAGACAATTGCGTTTTGCGGAGTCGCCACCGGCAGCATAAACGGGAAACTCGCGTTTAGAGTCGCGGTCAGCAAGAGAATAATGGGATTCTTCCCAAGGAAAACCGGGAGCAATCTCTTAGCGGAAGGTTCAATTCCCCCAAACAGCGGAATTACCAGGAATACGAAGAATAGAACAAGCCTGAGGAATCGACCGATTATATTCCGCTTGTTAATTCCCTCCGGTCGCAGGAAAGTAACCTGTCTGCATTCTACCACTTACCCCCAGCTCTCAGCTAACCCAACACTGCACTATCAAGGCGAGTAGCGTCAAGCCAAAAGAAGCGTAATAATCGGCGCGCAGACTGTTATAATAGAAGTCGGCGAGATTAGCTCATACCTAGCCAGAAGTTCTGCCCAATGAGCTTTACGCGCCCGTAGCTCAGGGGATAGAGCATCTGCCTTCTAAGCAGAGGGTCGCAGGTTCGAATCCTGCCGGGCGTATAGTCTACTCCCTGCCTCCTTCACCAAACTTGGGAAATTTCCCGCTCCTAATAAGTAATCGTCCTTTGTTGTAGTTAGTGAATTGCTTCTCATTCTCAACCAGGTCTACCATCAGCCAATAGCAATTAATCCCTGAGATGACCTTATCAAAGCGGGTTCCGCACATTTGGTAAGGCGAAGCGAAGAACGCAAAGATACCCTACTAAATCAGGTTTAAATGAGATTCCCTTTCAAGAACCGCCTTGAAAAATTTTACCAAATTTTATTGTGAAATATATTGCAAAGTTCTCCGTTTTAGGGTATTATCTGATGTAAGCTAGTTGGGAATTGCTTTAACCAACTAGCAGAACAACTTATTATAATAAGGAGGTTTTCCTATGAAACGGGGAAGACTTTTGATACTAGTTATCGCATTCTTCCTCTTAGGGTTCTACGGAGCCGCCTGTGGAGGCAGGGGCGGACGCCAGGGTCCAGTCCCGTTCATTCCCACGGGTCAAGCCGTTCAGCCCGACGTTGAAACTCCCATCCTGCTTGCTTCAGGTGCCGGAGCTATCTTTCCAGTTGGCTCTTTCTCCTCCGTCACCACTGTTCAAGTTCACGAGACCCTAACTGGAGAGCAGAGGGACGCCGCAGGCTACCCGGAGGACGCGGGCGATTTGCTTGGGGCGACTGTCGTTTCCATTCCCACGAGTTCCACTCTTCTTAAGGACATAACCGTCCGCATCGCTCTAAAAACTCCGCAAGCTCCTGGAACTGGGTTTGTCGTCTTCAGGTTCAATACTTCCACGCATATGTGGGAGACGACGGAAGCTACCACAAGTTCCCTCAAGGGCGTTAGCGCTATCGCGGTCGTTGGTTCCAGTGGGAATATCGTCAGTTTCACCGCTCCAACCGCTAACACCACAGGCTTCTCTGCCGCCTATGCGGTTTTTGAGAATTACACCGCTGAGGCTCCTCCTCCGGGCCCAGGCCCGGGAGAGAACCGGATTCCTACGGTGGAACTTGTCGCGGATGCGACCGCTGTTGATCCCGGCGTCACGGTCAATCTAACCGCGACCGGCGCCGATGCGGATGGGGATGCACTCACGTTCACGTGGCTTGCGCCAGGGGGAACGCTGGGAACGCCGAACACCAGCGGTAACACATCCACAGTAACGTGGAGCTCCACAAATCCTGGTATGTTCACCATTTCCGTATCAGTGAACGACGGGCGCGGTGGAGTGGGAACCGATGCGGTAGCGGTTACCGTTATCACCCCAGGTGTTGAAAACAATCCGCCAAGCTTTGGGGACACTTCCATCAAGTCGGACGTTTCCGCGCCCGTGGCAACGCAGAAGGTCATTTTCTCCGCCACTGCGACCGACCCGGATGGCGACCCCTTGACCTACACTTGGGATGACGGCACCGGTGGGAGCAACTTCTTTGACCCCTCGGTTGATGAGGAAACCGGCACCGCGAAGACTTGGTGGAGCATCGCCACAGCCGGCGACTACACCGTCACTGTCACCGCAAACGACGGCAAGGGCGGAACCGCAAGCCTCACTTACGACGTTACCGTGGGCGAACTACCGACAAGTTTTGAGTGGGAGGGCTACGAGTATTGCATCGCCTGCCACAACACCAAGGTGGAAGGATGGCTGACCACTAACCACAGCGATGCCCTTGAAAGAAGCATTAATCCAAGTCCCTACGGTTTCAGAAACGAAGCTTGCTACGACTGCCACGCGGTCGGGCAGTTCCCGGTTGGAGATGGAGGATTCATTGACCAGGAGCTAACTCCGCAGTTCGCCAACATCCAGTGCGAATCCTGCCACGGAACCGCATTCGGTCATCCGGCGAGTGGTCCGCTTCCGAGTCCTTGGGACCCCGGTACGGGCTACAAAAAGGACGCGGATGGGAATTACGTTTATTCCGACAGCGGGTATCACTACGAGGTTAGCACTGAAGGTGAGTGGTTCAGAGAAGAACACAACTTGGCGAAAGTGCCTGGTGGCTACACGTATGACGAAGCCTACGACGGGAGTAACGGCTACGGATGCGGTCTCTGCCACGAGGGTGCTCGTCACGGAGCCTTTGAAGAGTGGCGAGCTTCGGCGCATGGCTCCTTTGCGTTCTACGAGGAGGACGGCGTGACGCCCGAGCACAATGTCACCGGTGCGAGCTGTGTGAAGTGTCATAACGGCAAGTACTATGTAGAAATTCAGATTGAGGGTGAAGACCCGCCGGCGGAAGACCTGACCGAAGTTAATGAGGATTCCGCACACATCTCTTGTGCGGTTTGCCACGACCCACACAGCAATCAGTTCGAGCACCAGCTCCGCGTAGACCCAGATGCGGACGTTATCATTCCGTTTGACGACACTCCAGTAAGTGCTGATTCTGCCAATATCTGCATAACCTGTCACAACGGTAGAAGGACTCGCGCGGATATGGATAACTTCATCGCAGGCGGAACATTCCGCGGAATGCATCCCAACAACCAGGGCACTACGCTTTTTGGCATAGGTGGATTTGAATTCCCCGGCTTTGAATATGACAAGGAGCACCCACACAATACCTGGAACGAGGAGAAGTGCATCGCCTGCCATATGTGGACTCGCGATTACATTGACGCGGACAATCCCGGGATTTGGGGTCATTCGTTTGAACCCCGTGCGGAAGCCTGTCTAACCTGCCACGTGGGGGATCCGGCGACCTTCAAGGATGAATTCGTCGAGCCGTTCCACGAGGAGGTAGAGGCGTTGATGGCTGAGTTCGTGGAGAAGTATCCTTACAAGGATATGACCGATCCGGCAAATCCGGTTCTGCTAATCCGGCCCGAGGATGGCGGTCCACCCGCAGACGACATCGGCAACCAGTATCGTCAGGCAGCGTGGAACTACCTCTATGTCGAAGAGGACGGCACCCATGGCATTCACAATCCCGATTACGCTCTTGATTTGCTTGAATCCGCCATCGCGAAACTTGATGAGTTAAACGCGATGGGTGGCTAATTCACGATAACAACCCCGAAGGATAGTTAAGCGTAATTGCCTCCTTTCTATGAGGGAGGGCACTCGCCCCACAATGCCCTCCCTCTTTTTTTCGTCCTAATGTTAGGAGCCTACCCATTGAACGCACTTCCATTGAACGAGTGAACGCGACCGCGTGAACGCTCTACTGCGAAAGATGCCAGCCGTTGGTAGACCGGAGCGCTACGAGCTGAAGAACAGGCAAAAGGACTCTAAAGAGGTAAGCGGACGAGCCAGTGAAGCTCTCTTAAGACCGGTGGAATTTCATTGTTGCCACCTAACTACGGATGTTTTGTGACAAGGGTTGCCCATCTATTGAAAGAGTCAATTCTTATTCAAAGAATATATTTGCGTATATATTAGCGGATCGGGGGTGCAGTCAGGCTCTCTTCTTTGGCTATAAACGGTATAGGTTGGGTAGGCAATAAAGCCATCAGCGTTGGCGTTTATTTCCACTACGTACCAATCCGCGTAGATGTCAACTCGGTTCGGTTCCCACGGGGGCTCCTGCTCCACTTCCCATCGGGCGTATCCGCCGGTCAGTTGGATAACGTAATTGTTGTCGGGAAGAGGCGGAAACGCGATTGCCACGTAATCAGGATTGCAGGGCTCCGGGTCTTGAAACACATAGGCTTTCCCTTCATACTGACTCCGCGTAATCCCCTTGTTCTTCTGGATTCTCCAAACCTCGTTACCGTCGTCGTATGCGCTGATGTCATTACCTATCTTTACGTTGACGATGTTATCCAAATTATCGTTAGCATATACCACGTTATTTCACCTCCTTTTTCTCAAGTTGAGACATACAGTTATTTAGACTCCGAAAATCCAACTTTGTTCCAGGATTTGAGAGAGATATTTGGAATCGCGAATTCAATAGAGAATTGCAAAGTATAGATCTTTATCGCCATCCTGATAAAACGCGAAAGCAGGCTTATTATCTATTACTGCACCGCTGACAAACCTCCCACCGCTGAGAACCGTCTTCATCGATTGCGCGGTAGTATTTCAGCCCCGCTATAAACGTGGGAAGCCCGTTCAGGAACAAGAATCCGTGAAGAGATGGATCGGGAACTAAATCCGCGTAGTCCTCCTCCACTACAATCTGCTCGCCCCACGAAGTTCCGAGTGCATCTAGGGCTCTCATAAAGACTAAACGCTTCTTGAACGGATCATCCGTTTGTCTAGAGTAAACGACCGCAGGATTACCTTTAACGACTGAAATCACTACACTGCTCAACTGAGCAACCTTTACGTCTCGTTCCAAAACAACAGGCGTATTCCATTGTTCACCTGAGGAGTCCCTGGCTCGGACATACTTGATATTGAATAATGCGCCACCCGGTAACCTTTCGCCATAAGCTATAGCCGGGGCACCGTTTACCTCAGCTAGAGTGCAGTATTCGCCTACATAACCAGGACCTTCAACGACCGTAACATGCCACTTGGGGACGGGGTTCACCGTGATGGGGAAGTCAGTCTCATCGGTGCCATAATCGTTGGTGACGGTGAGATGACCGGTGTAAGTTCCCGGTGCGCCAAGGGTGACCGGCGGGCTCGCGTAATTGGATGTGTTTGGCTCGCCCGCTCCGCCAAAGTCCCAAAGGAACGTGAAGGGAGCGTCCCCAGTCAACTCAACCACGAATACCACTTGCGTCCCCTCGTCACCACCGTCAGGGCTGATTGACACAATCTCCGGCGGGTCTCCTTCAGGCGGTGGCGGTGGTTGCTCAGGAAGCTCAAGAACGTTGCTTGCCTCCCCCGGAAGCCCCGCAGGGTCAATCGGCATGACACGCAAATACCGGTAACCGGTGGGCGTCAGGCTGTGGATAAACCGGCGCCTACCCCCGTCCGCGCTGGAATCGGAAAACGGGATATTGGCAGTAGTGATGAAGCTGTTAGCATCACCGGTTGCGCTTCCCTGCACGAGATACCCCTCGCACTGAACGAAGAAATTCTGCGCAAGGGGTGTTATGTCGCCGATGTTTATGACGCCGTTTCCATCCCCGTCTATCCAACCCCTCCAGCTATCCCCCTCACCCTCAGCAGTCTCCTGGAAGTTCTCCGCCAGTGGTGTGATGTCCGCGATTGACACAGTCCCATCCTGATTGTAATCACCGACGTTCACGTAGCTCCAGGTGAGGGTAAATCCCGTCTCCCATGTGCCGGTGTAGGAGAGGTCACTAACCTTGTTCTTTTTACCCGTTGGCGGCGCGGAAACCAAACGTAGAGCGGAACTTGTAGGGGAGGGTCTTTGACCCTCCATTCCTGCGCGGGCGGGTTCCTCCACGAGTACGCTGGGCTTTAGCCCAGCTCCCTTTGCGGGACTGAAGTTTACCCACCCTTCCGCTGGGTCCCGCTTACTCTGTGAATGTGTATCAAGTTGGCGTGCGAGTTCGTCCTTGAGTTGCGTGAAAATATCCGCATCCACGTCCGCCGGTGCAGGAAGTTGCTCCAGCTCCTTGAGAAGGTCCTGTAGGGGCAGGTCACCGACCTGCCCGTCCTTCTAATCGGGTTGTAAACCCTCCCCTACTTCTGAGGATTAAGGACCAAAAGCTAACGACTGCCTCTTCACTTCTCTCCCACAGCTCGCTACTAAGGCGAAAATAATGAAAGCAACAAATAATTTCATCCCTCGCATAATCGCTCTCCTCAACGTTTGGACAAATTATGATACCACTAACTTAGCCCCCCTAAATCCCCATTTTGTTCCAAGAGGAAAAAGACTTGGCTCAGCTCCTCAACGCGTCAGACTGCTAATCCGGCGAAAGTGTTGAGGGAAAGCCATTTTGAAACGCATCCTTCAGAATTTATGGGCTAGCTTACCTGCTCTTGCAGGCGAACGCCGATCAGCAATCCTTTGGCAAGTGCCTGTGTCATACCTCGCCAGGACGCGTCAACCGATGCGAATCCCTGCACTCTTGACTCTCCACCAGCCAGAACAGCGCAGGCAAAGGCAAGCATAGCCATCCTGTGATCCTTTGGAACTTCCACCTCTGCGGGATGAAGTTGAGTATTCCCCTTTATTATCAGCTCAGCATCCTCCGAACGCACCTGAGCCCCGAAAGCCTGAAGAATGCGAACCGTGTGGAAAGCGCGGTCGCTTTCCTTCATCCTGAGTTCCCCGACGCCTCCCATCCTGCTAATTCCTTCCGCCTGCGTCGCGCAAAGGGCAAGGAGCGGAAGCTCGTCAATCATAGTAGCGGTTTCCCTCGCCTCAATGTTGAATGGGCGAATTTCAGAATACTCACTGACTACCTCCCCGACAGGCTCATTGCAGACGTTATCGGCGACATTCACCTCAACCGCCGCCCCCGATTCCATCAGAACCCTCAAGGCTCCCAACCTAGTTGGGTTAAGGCAAACTTCCACGCACCTAAGTTTCCCCCCAGGCAGAAGAAGCGAAAGAATTATGGGAAGAAAGGCCGAGGAAAAGTCCCCAGGCACGCGGATGTTTGCGGGCTTTAGCCCACCACCGTCCACGGTTATCACTCTCCTTCCCGAACCTTCAGTAACCCGAAGGTTGACACCGAACCGAGGTAGCATTCTTTCGGTGTGATCGCGGGATGAAAATCTCTCGCGAACCTCGGTTATGCCTTCCGCGAAGGCGCCCGCAATCAGGATAGCGCTTTTAACCTGAGCAGAAGGCACTTGGAGTTCGTGCCTAACGCCTTTTAGTTGGGTTCCTTCAATCAGGAGTGGCGCGTATCCGTCATTGACAAGATAGCTTATCCGCGCGCCCATTTCCCTTAAAGGTTCAACAACCCTTTCCATTGACCTAGCCTTGAGAGTCTCGTCGCCCGTCAATATGCAGGTGCCAAATCTACCGGCTAACCCGCCCGTTAGCAGTCTCAAGGCGGTCGCGGAAGCGCCAAGGTTTAGCTCAACTGGGTTTCCCGCATCACGCATACCAGTGAAGTGCGATACGCCCTTGCCTGGGATACCCGCCATTTTCAGGACGCGAACTTTCTCCCCTTGAGGATTGAAGGATTCCGCCTTAACAACCGCTCCCAGTAATTCCAACGAACTTAGTAAAGGCTCAGTAGTATCGGCCTCAAGGGGATTTTCAATCGTGGATACCCCATCCGCCAGTGCGGATAGAATCATCCCGCGAATAGTAATGGACTTATCCGGCGGTGGCGTAAGCGTTCCGCAAATCGTCCTACTGCCCTCACAGTGGATTATTAGCGCGTCACGTTCCACAGACAGAATAATATCAGGTGTGAATTAGCGGACGAGATTCTCCCTTTAAGACCCTCAACTCTCCCGCAGAATTCCTCCTAGCCCAAAAAGAACCGCACCAACCGTTTCAACGAGGTAGAAAAGGGAATAGTCTGGGGAATCTTCCCGGAGGAACCAAAGGGAAAAGAACACCAGACCAACAAGGAATATCACCGCGCCTACAAATTGAAGCAACAAGCCCCTGTCCATACAGCTAGTCACCAAAGTCCTGACAGCGTAGCCTCAATACCGGAAGGTGTATCCCTCGTTCCTAACGGTAACTAGATGCTTATCTCGTTCGTCCTTGCCCTCAACCTTTTTCCTTAGAGATGAAAGCGTAACGTCTACTGTTTTGACGTCAGATGGACAGGCTTCGCCCCATACCTGAGCCTTCAAGTCCTCCCTAGTGAAAACCTTTCCCGGATTCCTAAGCAAATGCAGGAGCAGTTTATACTCCTTCGCCCTAAGGTAAACCTCCCTTCCACCTTTATAAACGCAACGCGTGACCGTATCAACGACTACGTCGGAGAAATAGTAAACCCTGCACTGCCTCGCTTGAAGGTTCTTGCGAATCTGCCGAACGCGAGCCAGCATTCCTTTAATGAAATCTGGGCTGATGCTAGTCTTAGCAGAAACAACTACTCCATCCCTTGGTATTCCATCAATGCTCGGTTTTTCACTTCCCGTAAGAACGACGACCTCGGGGGAATTGGAAGTTGGACTCTTCAGCATTCTAAACAAAGATCGCAAGTACTCACGGTCTCCGTCAGCATCAACGATAATCAGGTCAAAATCCTCTTTCCCTATTAGGGTCTGCGCCTGATGTGTAGTCCTCGCTCTTCGCACTAGAGCCTTTTCCCCGTCAAGGCTACCTTTAATGAATTCAAAAAGCCGATTCTCCCTATTGACTATAAGAACTTTCGTATCCATTCATTGCCCCTTCTTCCCGGCAATCTGAATTATATAACCTAAAGTTTGAGATGCAATAGATTTTGAAGGTTCAACGCTAAAAAGTTGGAAAAAGATTTTCTCGTCTCGCCGCGAAGAATGAAGGAATAGGTTTTGCTCAAAAGTACTCCTACACCCTGGAATTCCGCTTTTATATCAACAACTCTTACTTCACTTGTGGAATCTCACCTTGACGACAAGAAGTTATCGGATTTCACTTTGCGCCACGCTTCCACCAAAGAGTATCCTCATTTCCAAAGGGCTTCGCGGAAGCGGAAATCAAGGCCATATCGGATGCGCTCAGAGGCTTGAAATTCATTAAGTAAGTGAAGTTCTCCTGAACCTCATCGGGTTTTCCCATTCCAACTACTGCGGTATCAACATCCTGGCTAAGGGCAAACTTAAGCATCTTCTCCAGTGAGAGCTTCCCTACCAATCTTCCTTCCGCATAAACTTTCATTGCGATTATTCCGCATCCCTGCTTCCGCGCAAAGGGAACAAACCGTCCAGCGAAGTCGCCGATAAACTGGTCCGCCACTCCGCAGGCAATGAGCGCGGTCGCAAATGGAAAACGCTTGAGCGCTTCCACGAGAACTTCGGGTCTAGTGTGCCCGGTAATGCCAATTTTTCTAACGAGTCCAGCCTTAACCGCTTCCTGAGCGGCTTTTAGGCTTCCGTTTCCGCCCATCACCTGATCAAGAGTGGCAATGTCGTTTATTGAGTGAAGCTGAATGCAATCAAGGGGTTTCTTTAGGTTTAACCGTTTTAGGCTCGCTTTAATCTCTTCTCTTGATTCCGCGTAGCTTCGTCGTAAGGTCTTTGTCGCTATCCACAAAAGGTCTTGCCTCTCGCCTTTTAGCCCAAGCCCAAGCCTGCGTTCGCTCTCACCGTCTCCATATTGGCTCGCGGTATCAAAGTAATTCACGCCAAGCTCAAGGCACTTCTTAACTGTGGCAATAGCGGTTCTCTCCTCGCCACGAGGCAGGATAGTCCCCCCCAATGCTAAAATGGTCGCCTTAAAGCCTGTCTTGCCCAGAGGGCGCGTAGGGAGTTCACCGCTCCCCTTTTCAACCTCCTTAATCCGCAGTCCAGCGGTGAAAGCCCCTCCAACTATCGCCCCCTTGCCCACTGTTTCCAGAAACTTGCGCCTTGTAGTTTTCATACTTCCCGATGCCCCTGCCTAGTATAGAATAGCAGTATGCCCGCCATCCAGATACGAATTCGTAAAGTATTGAGCCGAGAACGAAGAGGCAGACAACCATCCAGAAGGTGGTGTTGGATATTCAAAGTCTGTATTACGCCTCGTTCCATCCACGTCTAACTGCGCCCGGGTCCCCGGAT
>FWWM01002512.1_pt1 | contig 49094 bp, 50 predicted proteins | sample 2228351 | NCBI WGS metagenome assembly FWWM01 (sample SAMEA103939774, study PRJEB20133) | metagenome | reverse complement strand
TTGAACCTCCTGTCTTTATTGATTTTACAGGTGATATTTTATCACCATTGACAGAGAGTTCAAGCCTTCTGCTAAATTTTTAGCGGACACTACTGTTACAATTATTTTAAGGTAATACTTATAAGAAAGGTAAGGTGGTTTCAAATTACAACCGTAGCAGTAAAGATTACAAGAAGAAGTGAGATGCTTAAAGTAGACAAATTATTGATTTTATAAGGATGGACGGTAGGGGATTCGAACCCCCGACCTCCAGAGTGCGATTCTGGCGCTCTCCCAGCTGAGCTAACCGCCCTAATAAAGAAAGACATGACGATTTATCATAAGCTCCAATTTTATAAAGAAAGGTATCCCCCGGCTTTACTATTTTCTCTCGCCCGACCATTTATTCCTTTCTACACCTGCCTCTGACTGTTTTGCAACCACAACAAATACAAGGTCTTCCAGATTGATATATTTTTTTGCAACTTTTATTATATCATCCTTTGTAATGGATTTTATGAGTTCAGGATACTTATTAATGTAGTCCAGCCCGAGATTATAGAATTCCATTGCAACAAGTAGATCAGCAATCTTTCTGTTTGTATCAAGTCTTCTTGGAAAGCTGCCTGTTAGATATGCCTTTGCATCCTCTATCTCCTGGTCTGATACGGCCTCAGCCCGTATCCTTTTAAATGCCTCTAAAATCTCTTCAATAACCTTGCTGGCCGAATCATTCTTTGTCTGAACCTTGACATAGAAAAAGCCACCTTCTTTTCTTGCATCAAAAAGACTGTGTATATCATAGGCAAGACCCATTTCATCTCTTACCCTTTGCATTAATCGCGATGAAAATCCGCCGCCACCGAGGATATAGTTCATTACCGATACGGTATAATAATCCGGATCTTCTCTTTTCAGTCCTTTGTGTCCGATAATGATATTTGCCTGGGTAAGGTCTTTATCAATGAGGATGACTCTCTCTTTGCTTTTTACGTCTCTGGTACTTTTTTTATCAGGAATCTTTGAGTGGTGCCACTGGTGCAGATACCTGTCAAAAAGCTCCTTTACCTCATTTTCTGTTACATCTCCTGCTACGGAGAGGATTGTATTGTTAGGTCTGTAATAAGTAGAATGGAATTCAATGAGGTCTTCCCTCTTAATACGATCGATAGTATTTTCAGTTCCTGTTACTAACCTTCCATAGGGATGATTACCATATACAGCCCTTCTAAATGCCCTGTCAGCAACAAAGGATGGATCCTCCTCGAATTGCTTGAGATTGCCCTTAATCATAGCCTTCTTTCGATTAATCTCTTCTTCAGGAAATGTTGGGTGAAGGAGAATGTCAGAAAGTATATCAAATCCCTTCTCAAGGTCTTTCTTAAGTACCGAAAGGGTGATTGATGTGAAATCACTATTCGCAGATGAATCGAGACTTGCCCCTATAAATTCTATCTCCTCACTTATATCCCCTGCCTTTCTCTTTTTGGTTCCCTCTGTCAATAACTCAGCTGTAAGGCTTGCAAGCCCCGCCTTGTCTTCATCTTCGTCAAAGGGGCTTGCCTTTATTAAAAGGGAAAAAGTAACAATCGGAAGGTTGTGCCTTTCCGCAACCAGGACTGTAAGACCATTAGGCATTACAAATCTCTTTACATCGAGGGCAAAGGACGTCCCTGAAAGAAAGATAATGTAAAAGAATAAAAATAAAGCAGTCTTTTTTTTCATACCCTTTATCATTTGTTTTTTACAGGAACCAGTATTCCGACCGTCCTGTTTTCCTCGGTCAAATATTTTTTTGCAACATTCTGTATATCCTCAGGTGTAACCTTCCTGATCTCTTCAAGATACTTGTCCTTTAATCTCCAGTCACCAAGTACTTCAAATTTACCTGTAATCATGGCCTGCATATAAAGTGAGTCCTGACTAAAAATGAAGAAAGATTCTATCTGGTTTTTTGCCTTCTGGACTTCTCTCTCTGATGGGGGTTCTATCTTTATTCTTTCTACTTTATCATATAGATTTTTTTCAACCTCGCTTATATCAACTCCTGCTGATGCAGTTGCCCATAAAAAGAATAAAAAGGGGTCTCTGTACATTCCACTATAATCAGAGCCTGCATTCAATGCCATCTTTTTTTCATACACAAGGGATCTATAGAGTCTCGAACTTTTGCCTTCTGACAGGATTGTACTTAAGACATCAAGGGCATAACTGTCCTTGTGAGGAATATTTGGTGTGTGATAGGCAATAAGGATATATGGTAACTCGGCCTCTCTTATAAGTTTCAGCCTTTTTTCACCACTCTGCTTTGGCTCGCTTATATTGACCTTTTGACGGTTTTGACCATATCCATTTTTATACGCTCCAAAGGTTTCTTTTATCTTTTTAACAACCTCATCGGGATTAATATCACCAGCAATAACTATGAAGGCGTTATCAGGTCTGTAATTCCTTTTGTAGAAATCTAAAAGGTCGTCATGGGTAATATTGGAAAGGTCAGACATCCATCCAATAACAGGATTTCTGTATGGATGAGTCATTATAGAGCTTGCAATAACGAGCTCGAACAGGGAATTTTGAGGGTCGTCCTCATATCTCATTCTCCTTTCTTCCATTACAACATTCCTCTCTGCCATGGTCTCCTTTGGATCGAGGATCAGGTTTTGCATCCTGTCTGCCTCGAGTTCAATAGCTAAATTTATACGATCCGAGGAAAGGGTCTCGAAATACATGGTATAGTCCTTTGTGGTCATTGCATTGTCAATGCCACCATTTCTCTGTATAATCTTTGAGAATGATTTTGGTCCATATCTTGGTGTGCCCTTAAACATCATATGTTCAAGGAGATGGCTCAGACCGGTCTTACCATTTATCTCATCCCTTGAACCCACCCTGTACCAGACCTGAAATGTGACGAGAGGAACCTTTTTATCTTCAATTACGATTACCTTGAGACCATTGTCAAGGGTGTATTCCTTTGTTACTCCATCACACGGGTTAGAGTAGAAGGCAAGGCAAAGAAACAATATCAATATTATCATTCTCATCATATTTGAAATATAACAAAATCAGACTGTTTCATACAAGAACTGAATAGATGAAATGTTAAATTAATGCATGATGTTTTTTAATTTACCTGACTTTCTTTGTTAATCGGATTTATTTTATTCTGTGCTGCAATAAAAATAAGATGTACGGCCTATGGAAGGGGAGTAACAGGAGAGGTCAAAAATTGAGGAAGATAACCGTTTGAATAACTTTATAAAGAGACTTACCTTACAGAGATTTATCCCATCAATAGCTTATGTAAATTTTTTGTAAAGATTTTGTAAATTTCTGTAAATCTTGTTTACCTGTGACTAAAGTTACTGATATTCACAATATAAATAAAATTAGGATAGGGTTAAGGAGGTAATGTGAACGAGGCTTTTAAAAAGATACTTCTCTGTTTTGATAACAGTGACCAGTCAATGATTTCAGCAGAGACTACTCTCAAGCTCGCCATGGTCTTCAATTCAGAGGTCATCGGAGTCCATGGTTATAATGCAGGCATGCATGAAGGTGCCTTCAGGATCATGGAGCCAACCCTTCCTGAGAGATACCAGAAGGAGGAACTCCTCACGAGGCAGAGGGATGTCCATAATAGATTGATAAATATCGGGATGGAGAAGATATCCCTTTCGTATCTCAAGCCTCTGAGGGAGAGATTCACAGGCACATCCATTAATTTCAGGGAGAGGGTGAAGGAAGGGAAGAACTTCACTGCAGTGAAGGAGATTATAGAGGATGAAAAAGGCGATCTTGTCATAATGGGCTCCCATGGCTTTAACTCTGATGGAAATGGGTTTATAGGGAGTGTATGTCTGAGGGTGATGAGGCTCATTGATACAAATTTTCTCATAGTGAAGAGAGGAATAGATTTTTCAAGGCCTCGGTTCGTTGTCTGCCTCGATGGAAGTGCCTCTGCATTGTCTGCATTGAGGCATGCAAAACTGTTCCAGGATGCCTTTGATGCTGAGATCCATATGATATATGTCTATGACTCAGCACTCCACAGACAACTTTTCGGAAGACTGAAGGAATCAGTGATAAACAGGGAAGGGTTCTCCTTTAACTCAAAAGAACAGGAGAGGATCCATGATGAATTCATAGATAAGGGTCTTGCAAGGGTAGGAGAGATGATACTTGAAAGGGCAGAGAGGGAGGTCTTTTCAGAAGTCATGAGTGTCGGACATGGCTTCGGACTGGTAAGCGAATCAAAAACATTGGTTAAAAAGGTTCTTGAGGGTCATATCTATAAAAGGATCTGTGATTACTTAGAGGATATCAATGCAGACATTGTATTCCTTGGAAGGACAGGGAGGCATTATGCAGAAAGTATCGATATTGGTTCTGTTACAGAGAATGTCCTGAGGTTTTCTCCATCAAATGTCTTTATCTCACGGTCTGAAAGATTCAGGGGATGGGAGTTATGAGTGAATATAAGCCATACATAGTCTCATGGAATGTGACGAAGAGGTGCAATCTCCTCTGTCCTCACTGTTATATAGACTCAACCCGGAGACTCGAGGAGGATAATTCTGAACTCACCAGAGAGGAGGCAAGACTCCTCATTGATGAACTCTCTTATATCAATCCGAGATTGATGCTCGTTCTGAGTGGAGGTGAGCCCCTTTTGAGAAAGGATATCTATGAGATAATCGAGCATGCAACAGAGGCAGACTTTATACCTGTTATTGGTACAAACGGGACTTTCCTTACAAGGGAGAATGTGAGACTCCTTAAATCCGCTGGTTTAAGGGGAGCTGGTGTGAGCATTGACTCTGTTGACCCTCATGAGCATGACAGATTCAGAGGTCTTGAAGGTGCATGGGAACTCTCTGTAAGTGGCCTTAGATACCTGAGAGAGGCAGGCATAGAGACCCAGATAGATGTGACCCTCACAGACAGAAACTACCACGAGATAGACCGATTCATTGAGTTTGGTGCAGGTCTTGGAGTAAAGGCAGTGAACTTCTTCTTCCTCATCTGCACAGGAAGGGCTATGAAGACAGACATAACAACATACAATTACCATGATGCCTTAAAGAATATCTCAGAGAGGGCGATGAATGAAAGGAGACTCATGGTCAGGGCAAGGTGTGCTCCCCATATCTACAGGATTCTTTATGAGGCAGGTCATTCCTTACCTTCTGGCACAAGGGGATGTCTTGCAGGGAGGTCTTATATGAGGATAGACCCTGAGGGGAATGTGACCCCATGTCCATATATGACATTGAGTCTTGGAAATGTGAAGGAGACATCCCTTAAGACCATATGGTCAGACTCACCATATCTCAGGTCACTGAGGGATGGAGATTACAAGGGCAGGTGCGGTAGATGTGAATACACAGAGCTTTGCGGTGGTTGCAGGGCAAGGGCATATCTTTATAAAGATGACATCATGGGGGAGGACAGCCTCTGTAATTACGAACCTCAGGGAAGAGGAAAGGTCATGATCGAGATGAAGGGAGACTCAGATATAGAGTGGGATGAAAGGGCAAAGGAGAGGATAAGGAATGTTCCTCATTTCATGCAGGGCATGATAGTGAGGATGATAGAGTCAAAGGCAAGGGAACTTGGAATCAATATAATAACATCTGAATTCATAGATGAGATGAAAAAGAAGGCATATCATCATGGTATAAAAAACATCTTGAGAGGAGGAAGTGATGGGAGGATTGATTAAGAAACAACTTTCACTCTTTGCAGGCATAATCATTGCGGTCATAGGTATCTACATAGGTGCCAGGGCTGGCTTTGATTATGGAGAATTTCCGATTATAGGTGCGAGAAATGTTGTATGGATCCTCGCACAGACGATGTTACTCTTTGCTGCCTTTATACTTGCTGTTCCTGTCTTTGTCCTCATTATAGAGATTGCAGGACATATAAGGAAGGACGAAAGGCTTGACAGACTCGCAAAGGACTTTGCAAGGCTTTTACCCCTTTCCTATTCAATAACCGCTTTGCTCGGAGGATTATTCACACTGGCAAGTTATGCCCTCTTCCCAAGATTCATGAATTACATGACAGCAAATTTCAGATCTACCTATTTATGGTTTGCCATGTTGATCATCCTTGAGACGACTGCTGTTTATTTTTACTGGACCACATGGGATAAACTAAGGGGAGATAAGAAATCACAACATATAATCCTCGGCCTTGTGCTAAATATCCTTGGCACCCTCGTGATGATGGTCGGTAATGTATGGGGTTCATTCCATCTGAGCCCTCAGGGAGTTGATGCAGCAGGTAAGATCATAAACCTCAAGGATGCCATCTTCAATCTTACATTTATCCCCATAAATATCCACAGGTTCATAGCAAATGTCACATTTGGTGGCTTTATCTGTGCTGCCTATGCTGCATACAGATTCCTCTCAGCAGAGACGTCTGAGGAAAAGGCACATTATGACTGGATGGGATATACAGGTACATTCATAGGTGTTGTGACGATGATACTCCTTCCCTTCGCAGGCTATTACTTCGGCATGGAGATATACAGGTTCAATGCCCAGATGGGAATCACCTTTATGGGTGGAGCACTCTCAAAGATATGGCTCCTTCAGGCAATAGTTATTGCCGTAATATGGCTCAGTGTCTGTTACTACCTCTGGATAGGTCTCAGGAGGATCCCGGGTGGAGAGGCATATAAGAGATGGGTTCCATACCTGAGCTGGGGGCTGATAATAACCTTTGCTGTATGGGCAGTTCCGAGGGCATGGGTTGCATCCCTTGAGGATATTGCAGGAGGTACCCACTGGATATATGGAACCCTCGGGATAATGGCACCAAAGATCGCAGCAGTGAATATCGCAATCCTCGCAGTTATACTCACATTTATTCTTAACAGGAGGGCAGGCAGGCTTATTCCTGAGGGAAGAAAGGGGTTTATCTATCTTGAGTGGTTGATCATTATTCTCATAATAGCTGTTAACCTTATCGTACTTTATTACAGTTACAGGGTTCCATCTGCAACAAGGATAAAACTCTCTATCTATACATTCCTATTCATGGTTCCTGCTATAGGACTTCTATATCTCTTTGACGGTCTTCTACTTAAAGGTGCTGAAAGAATAGGAGAGATAAGATGGGGAGATATGCCACCGAGGTCTCAATATGCATTGATAGTGGCTGCTGTCTCGAATGTCTGGGCAATGGCACTCCTTGGATATGGTCGTGCAGCAGCAAGACTCAACTGGCACATATATGGAGTTCTTGAGGATACATCAAGGCATGCGGGACTTCCACCAATGGGACAGGCAACACTCGTTATATCAGGTGTGACAATACTCTTCCTTATTCTCATAGGATTTGTTTTCAGATTTACAGGTAGCGAGGGAGGTGAAAGATGAAGGGAGGAATGAGACTCATAATAGTCGCGATTATCGTGACAGGTTTTTATGCCTGGTTTGGTAACTCCATTCCGCAGTCAGCCTGGGAGGCGCCAAAGAAGAAGGTACTCACTCCGGACATGACACCAAGACAACTTGCTGAGGAGGGTAGGGAGATATTCAAAAAGGCAGGCTGTGGGGTATGCCACAGTGTGACAGGTGAAAAACTCCGCGGACCGGATCTCTCGAGGGTAGGTGCCACAATGGATGCAGAGACAATGGCAGCCTTTCTCTACAATGGAACTCAGGTGATGCCACCTGCAAATAAACCACCGGCGAATCTCACTGATGCAGAGATAACAGCAGTAATAGCATATCTCCAGAGCCTCGGTGGAAGGCCAAAGGTAAAGATTGGAGATATCAAACCACCACAATAAAAGGAGGAAAGGGATGAATAATGGTAAGAAAAAGATACCATCAGGGATCGTGGCACTCCTTGTGATAATAGGTGCATATGTCCTTATGAGATTTATTATTCAGCCACCACTGCCATCGAACCTCACAAACTTCTTCATGATGTTCGTTATAGCAGGGGTGATTATCTACATAACACTCGAGGATGAGAGGATAGAGGAATTTTTAGACTTCATATCCCTCAGGTCTAAACTACCTCTATTATGGGATGTAATGAGAAAGGCGGTGCTCGTATTAATCCCCATCTTTGTTGCCTATAATGTTTATTCAAAGGAAAGGGTCACATATGCACCACCAGCAGAACTCTTTCAGCCCCATGTGACACCACCAGAATGGGTAGTGAGCCTAAAGGTGCCTGAATGGGCTGTAAATCCTGATAAGTGGGACCCGAAACTGATCGAGGAGGGTAAAAAGATCTATGATGATAACTGCGCACCATGCCATGGAGAGAATGCAGATGGCAAAGGACCACTCGCAAAATCCATAAGGTATCCCGCAGCACCAACAAACTTTAAGGAGCCAGGCACACTTGCACAGCTACCACTCAGTTATGTCTACTGGAGGGTTAGAGACGGTGGTATATTTGATCCGCAATTTAAATCAGCAATGCCTGGCTGGGGAGATGAACTTGAGGAGGATGAGATATGGAAGGTAATAATGTATGCCTATCACAAGGCTGGTGTGAGGCCAAGGACATGGGAATAAAGGTTCAGGATGCAGGAATCTCCTTCAGCAGAAGTACGGTCTATGAACTATTATCCTATTGTTATGGCGAGCCTGAAACAGGGTTTCTTGATTTCATGAAGGATGGAGGGTTCTTTGAGAACATGATCAATGGCCTTAGATTCCATCCTCAATTGAGGAAAGGAATCCTCGAAGACCTCCATACCATGATAGATGAGGCAATACGAATCGATATGGAAGCCCTTGTAAGGAATTATAACATCATCGTCTCTCCTGAGAAGAATCTCCTTTACGAAGGAAATTACCACCATCCCTTCAATGCTTATGAAGAGATGGCTGATATTGCAGGTTTTTACAGGGCCTTTGGTTTTGATTTTAATAATGAAAGACCTGACCATATATGCCTCGAACTTGAATTCATGCGCATTCTCTCATTGAAGGAGGCTATGGCATTACAGGAAGGTAATGAGGAAAGGCTTGAGATTACCCTTGAGGCAGAGAAAGGTTTCCTCTTATCCCATCTCAGTAGATGGACAGAGGCACTTCATGAAATGACAGAGGCCATCCCATTTTATGGCACACTCGGCAGATTCCTGAGGAAATGGATCGAGATGGAATGTGACCTTTTTTCGATCAAAGGTGAAAACCTCTCTTACATAAGCAGGATAAATGAAGATAATAATGAATTGTGTTTAAAGGAGGAAAGAGATGAAGGGTTTTAACAGAAGAGAGTTTCTTAAATGGACACTCGCAGGTGTTGCAGGTCTTGCAGTGAATTCACCAAAACTTGCATTCCTCCAGCCTGTGAATATCGACAACCCTCTCGGTGAGTATCCAAACAGGGAATGGGAGAAACTCTACAGGGATAAGTTCAGATATGACAACATCTTCACCTTTACCTGCGCACCGAATGATACCCATAACTGCCTTCTCAGGGCATATGTGAGAAATGGCGTTATCGTGAGGGTGGGTCCAACATATGCCTTTGGAGATGCCACAGATGCTTATGGAAACAGGGCTACACATAGATGGGAACCAAGGTGTTGCCAGAAGGGACTTGTTCTGCCAAGGAGGTTTTATGGTGACAGGCGAGTGAAGACAACGATGGTGAGAAAGGGATTTTATGACTGGGTTAAGGCAGGATTTCCAAGGGATCCAGAGACAGGCAGACCACCTGATAAATACTTTCAGAGGGGAAAGGATAAATGGCTTAAGGTCTCTCATGAAGAGGCATATGAGATCGTTGCAAAGGCAATAATTAATATCGCAGAGACATATACGGGTGAGAAGGGTAGAGGGTATCTCACCAAACAGGGATATGACCCTGCATCCATAGAGGCGATGCAGGAGGCAGGCACGCAGGTCCTGAAATTCAGGGGAGGCATGCCTTTACTTGGTGCAACAAGGCTCATGGGATTTGTGAGGATGGCGAATATGATGGCACTCCTTGATGGTCATATAAGGAAGACAGGACCTGATAAGGCGATTGGTGCAAGGCACCTTGACAATTATTCATGGCATACAGACCTGCCACCAGGGCATCCCATGGTCACGGGTCAGCAGACAGTTGATTGTGACCTTTCGATGGCTGAAAAATCAAAACTCATAACACTCTGGGGGATGAACTGGATAAGCACAAAGATGCCTGATGGTCACTGGCTCACAGAGGCAAGACAGAGGGGCTCAAAGGTCATAAATATAACAATCGAATATCAATCAACAGCAAACAAATCCGATGAGGTCATTATAATCAGGCCAGGCACTGACCATGCCCTGATGCTCGGTATTGCCCATATACTGATGAAGGAGAAACTATATGATGCTGACTTTGTGAAATCCTTTACAGACCTTCCACTCCTTGTAAGAACTGATACAATGCAGATGCTTAGGGCATCAGATATTATCAAGGATTACAGACCATCTGAACTTAAAAACTACATTTCGGTCGTGGAACAGGGAAAGACCCCTCCTCCATTTAAACATGAGAGACAGTATCTTCCTGAGAAGATAAGGCTTGAATGGGGCGATTTTGTTATGTGGGACCGTAAGAGAGAAGAACCAGTAGTTGTTAATCGTGATCAGGTAGGGAGGCACTTTAAGGCATTGAATATAGAGCCAGCTCTCACAGGAAGGTTTCATGTAAAGACAGTTGATGGAAAGGATGTAGAGGTGAGGCCTGTTTATGATGTCCTCTGGGAATATATATCACAATTTACTCCTGAGTTGGTCTCGGAGATAACATGGGCACCTAAGGATGCTATTAAAAACCTTGCCCATGAGATAGCAAGGAATAAGAGCTCCACTTTCTTTGTTGTCGGAATGGGTCCAAATCAGTTCTTTAATGCAAGTCTCAAAGACAGGGGGATATTCCTCATTGCAGCACTCACTAATAATATAGGACATATTGGTGGTTCTCCTGGAAGTTATGCAGGAAATTACAGGGTTGCCATATATAATGGGCTTCCCCAGTATATAATAGAGAACCCCTTTGATATCGAACTTGATCCAGCAAAACTTGCAAGGGTAAAACCATATCTAAAATTCGAGTCTGCCCATTACTTTGCCCACGACAGCAAACCCTTAAGAATCGGAAATAGATTATTCACAGGTAAGACCCATATTCCAGCACCTACAAAGCTTGTCTGGTTTGCAAACAGTAACTCCCTCATAGGTAACTGCAAGGGCAGTTATGAGGTTGTGGTGAATGCCCTTCCAAAGGTTGAGGCTATTATCATGGCAGAGTGGTGGTGGACAATGTCATGTGAGTATTCGGATGTGGTCTTTGCAGTGGATTCCTGGGCAGAGTTCAAGCACCCTGACCTCTGTGGATCTGTCACGAATCCCTTCAATCAGGTCTATCCGAGGACACCAATAAAGAGGATCTTTGATACAGTTGGAGATATTGATACCCTTGCTGGTGTTGCAAAGAAGCTTGCAGAACTGACGGGCGATAAGAGGTTTGAAGACTACTGGAGGTTTATATATGAGAACAATGTGGATGTTTACCTTGAAAGGATCGTAAAGACGAGCACGTCACTCAAGGGTTACACATTCAAGGCCCTTCATGAGAAGGCACTTAAGGGAATTCCCTCTTTAAAGAACCTGAGGACGTATCCAAAGGTTGCTGGATGGGAGCAGACTAATGAGGATAAGCCCTGGTACACAAAGTCAGGGAGGCTTGAATTTTACAGGGAGGAGACTGAGTTCATTGAACATGGTGAGAACCTGCCTGTTTATCGTGAACCTATTGATGCAACCTTTTATGAGCCGAATGTGATTGTATCAAGACATATTCCTCTTCTGAAACCCATTCAGCCAGAGGATTTTGGCATAAGAAGTGATGAACTGAACACAGAGGTGAGGCAGGTGAGAAATATTGTTAAGGACTGGAATGAGTTAAAGAAGACCCGACATCCCCTTATGAAGGAAAAGGGTTATAGATTTTTATTCATCACTCCAAAGTACCGTCATGGTGCCCATTCAACGCCGATTGACCTTGATATGATAACGGTCTGGTATGGTCCTTTTGGAGATATCTACAGAAAGGATAAGAGGATGCCGTGGGTGGGTGAGGCATATGTGCATATGAATCCAAATGATGCAAAGGAACTCGGTATCAATGATGGAGATTATGTCTGGATAGATGCTGACCCTGAGGACAGGCCATTCCATGGATGGCAGAAGAAGCCAGATGATTATAAGGTTGCAAGGATGATGTGCAGGGTAAGGTATTACAGTGCGATTCCAAGAGGTGTCTTGATGATGTGGCATAATATGTATCAGGCAACCCATGGTTCTGTAAAGGGTCATGAGACCAACACTGATAAACTTGCAAGAAATCCTGAGACAAACTATCAATCCATATTTAGGTATGGTGGGCATCAATCCTGCACGAGGACATGGCTCGGTCCAACTCTTATGACAGATTCGCTTGTTAGAAAAGAGGTCTTTGGACAGTTGATTGGAAAGGGCTTTCTTCCTGATGTCCACTGTCCTATTGGTGCACCAAGGGAGGCATTTGTCAGGGTTACGAAGGCAGAGGATGGTGCGGTTGGTGGAAAGGGGCTATGGAGGCCTGCTCGACTGGGCTACAGGGCAGGATATGAGAACGAGGCGATGAAGAAGTATCTGAATGGTAATTACATATTATAGGAGGAAGATATGGCTAAGATAAAGGTAAGAAACTGGCAGATTCAGAGGGAGATGTACTATCCTTATGATGAGATAAGACCAGAAAGGCAGTTTGCTGCAATATTCGATACAAATAAGTGTATTGCCTGCCAGACCTGCACAATGGCATGCAAGCAGACATGGACAACAGGTAAGGGACAGGAGTTCATGTTCTGGAACAATGTGGAGTCAAAACCGTATGGATTCTATCCCCTTGCATGGGATGTGAAGTTGCTTGAGCTCCTTGGTCCTCAGAGATGGGAAGGAAAGAAATACATTGGTAAGACCATATTTGAGGCAGCACCAAAGGGTCAGGTTACTCAGGGTTATTTACCAGAGGAGGAGGATTATTCCTATCCCAATGTTGGTGAGGACGAGCCATATGGTGAGGTAAAGAGTGGTGATTACATAACCATGCCCCACAGGGTATGGCACTTCTATCTACCAAGGATATGCAATCACTGCACCTATCCAGCATGTCTTGCAGCATGCCCGAGAAAGGCAATCTATAAGAGGCCTGAAGACGGTATAGTCCTGGTTGACCAGTCAAGGTGTCGTGGATACAGGGAATGTGTGAGGGCATGTCCCTATAAAAAGGTCTTCTTTAACAGAAATACAAAGATTGCTGAGAAGTGCATTGGTTGTTATCCTGTCATAGAGCAGGGTGAGCAGACACAGTGTATAAGGACATGCATAGGAAGGATAAGGCTCAATGGCTGGATCCATACACCTGATAAGGCAGACCCATCAAATCCCATTGACTATCTCGTCCATATAAAGAAGGTTGCCCTTCCACTATTTCCTCAATTCGGACTTGAGCCAAACGTATATTATATCCCGCCTATACATGTTCCATTCCCCTATCTCAGGCAGATGTTTGGTCCTGGGGTTGAGGATGCAATAAGGACATACAGGAATGCCCATAATGATGAGGCGCTCTTAGGGACGCTGACAATCTTTGGTTCTACTGAGTTCTGGGTAACAAGGTTCAATGTCTTAAAGGGTGTTGTTACAGGCTATGACATAAAGGGTAAGGAGATTGTAAAGGTTCCGATAAAAGAGCCTGTATTTATCAGACCCTATTATGACGAAAGAGTTGAAGTCTATCGTCATAACATTACATAGGAGGCAGGAGATGATAAAATTTCAGATTTCAGATTTCAAATCTAAAATTTACAAAATCTTTATTCTGTGTTCTCTCTTCTATATTATCTTATCACCCTGCGTATCTTACTCTCAGGGTCTGGTCATTATGGCAAAGAAGGTGAGAGGTGATCTGCCAATAGACCCGAAAGATGGTGCATGGACAAAGGCAGTGGCTATCACAGTTCCCTTTGCACCTCAGGTGATGGCAAAACCGAGGATATATGAATCGAAGATAAAGGAATTGAAGGTCAGGGCATTACATAATACAAAGGAGATAGCCTTTCTCGTTGAATGGGAGGACCCTACAGAAGACGCCACTGTGGACATAGACAGATTCTCTGATGCCATTGCCCTTGAGTTTCCATCTCAGTCAACAAAGGTGAAACCCCACTTTGCAATGGGTGACAAGGAAAACACAGTGAATATCTGGTTCTGGAAGGCAGGATGGCAGAAGGAAGAGGAGAAGATGAGTTTATATGCAATGGTAGATGATTTTGCAGGAGGTATTGAAGCAGGCAATCCAGTATCCAAGCCAAGGGTAAACCCTGTTGAGAATATAATTGCCCAGGGCTTTGGTAGTGCCACTGACATGGAGAAGGCAGAGACACAGAATGTTACTGGAAAGGGCTTAAGGGATGGGAATAAATGGCTTGTGGTCTTCAAGAGAACCATCGCCTCTCAAGAAAAATTTAATGCCATATTTAAGGAGGGTAGCGTCACACCTGTTGCCTTTGCTGTGTGGGATGGCTCAGAGGGTCATAGAGGTGGTAGAAAGGTCGTATCCACATGGTACTATGTTGGATTGGAGACAGAGGAGAAGAAGACAACATACATATATCCTGTAATAGCCTTTGTGGGTACTTCTCTAATACTCGGCGGGATAATATTCCTGATAAGAAAGACGAGGGCATGATATGGAGAAGACTTTAAAAAAAGAACAGGTAGTCTCCGCTTTTATACCATTTCCATTCCTTAAGTGGCTTGTCTCTGAGAGGATGAGGTTTCTCAATGAAATGACAGCAGGCAAAAGGATGAGATACTTTTCAGCCCACCTTCCTGTTATGGCAACATGGAGAGAAGGAGAGGAATTTCCTGTTAATCTCACTGTAAAGGGCATCGGTCTTATCCCCAGGGAAGACTGTATAATGGATTATATCGACCTTTTTGAGTCAACCCTTGCACGGGCAAGGATAATGCCATGGAAGGAGAGCCTTCCCATGAGGATAAAAGCTATGGAGAGACTTTATTCTGACATCGAGAACTTTGATCCCGGCCTTCTTGGAGGTCTTGAGATATTCGATGGAAATGCCATGAGGAATATGAGGGAGAATAAGAGGGCGAGTCTTCTCTATATGGGTGTATCGGTTGATCATGCTAAAATAGATACAGTTACTCCTGAAAGACCTGTTGCTATACAATATATAAGTTTTCAGGTAAATGGCTATGTGGAGATACTCAATAAGGATAATATCCATTACAGGTATCTTCTCAGTGCAAGGAGACTCTTTGAGTTCGAAAGATTCCATATCTACCAGCCTGACTATCCCTCTGGCTATCTGATAAGGATAAAGGAGGTGAAAGACAAATCTCCGTGGTCAAGGGTATTGAGGAAATAGTGACACCTGTGTGTCTGCCCATTAAAAATGTATAGATTTCTGAAAGGCATTATTCTTTGTCTGTTTTTACTCTTTATTTTTGTAATGACAGCAGGAACTTCACCACAGTATCGAGTAGAACCGCCTTTTGTCCTGTCATCAAATCTATATCCGTGCTCTCAGTGTCATGCTCATCTACCAGGAACCCTCAAAAAAGGAACTTACAGTTTCACGCACAGAGATCGTGATAAAAGGTCATGCTGAGAAGGAGAGGTGGTGTCTTGAGTGCCATGACCTCAATGACAGTGATAAACTCAGACTAATAAATGGAAGGAGGATCGCTTTTGACAATTCCTATCTCCTCTGCGGACAGTGTTACGGAAATATCTACAGGGACTGGAAGGCTAGTGTGCATGATAAAAGAACAGCAAGTGGAATGGTCCAAAGCAGTACCTTTTGTGTCCTTCATGCCACAATCCACACAGTCCGAAATTCAGGCAATTAAAGCCTGAACTACCATCAATTAGACCTGAAAGGACTTTGATGTGAAGGCATGAAAAAGGGTATTTTAAGAAAAGATTTTCTATAGATAACCTTATCAGGAATGGGAGTCACATCTTTAAGTGCTTGTTCACGTGGAGAGATTGAATGAAGAGAGTTTTTCCAGAAAAGATTTCTGGAGATGACCGAAGATGAAAAAAAAAGTCTTTGCTTATGAGACTCGATGAGAAATACTCAAAAAGATGCGATAGAGAATTTAAGAACCAAAATTCTTTTATTTCTTCAATTCTCTATCGCATCTTTTCGACGGGATGGATTACATATGAAGGGTATAATCGAGGAGTTTCGGTATTTTTTTGTTGAGATAACGAAGATACTTTTCAAAGGCAATAGATACTTTTATCTCTGGATGGCAATTCTGACGATTCTCGTCATCATTGGATTGTACGCCTATATAATTCAGTTGAAGAGTGGCATGGTCGTCACGAATATGAGAGATCAGGTCTCATGGGGATTTTATATAGCCAATTTTACATTCCTCGTTGGCATCGCTGCAGCAGCGGTCCTCCTCGTCATACCTGCTTATCTTTACAGGTTCAATCCAATAAAAAAGGTCGTCATCTTCGGGGAACTTCTCGCCATAACAGCCCTCGTAATGGCTATTACTTTTATCTTGGTCGATATTGGAAGGCTCGAAAGGGTCTGGCACATGATGCCCTTTATCGGAAAAATGAACTTCCCCCGCTCGATGCTTGCCTGGGACATGATCGTCCTCAACAGCTACCTGTTTCTTAACCTCTTTATCTCTACCTACATGGGCTGTCATACCTATTTCGGAAAGAAACCAAGTAAGAGACTTGTAATACTCCTCATTCTCATCTCAATTCCTCTGGCGATAAGCGTCCATACAGTAACTGCCTTTGTCTATAACAGCCTTGTATCGAGACCATTCTGGGATGCCTCGATCCTTGCGCCACGATTCCTTGCCTCTGCCTTCTGTTCAGGTCCTGCCCTCATGATCTTGATCTTTCAGGTACTGAGGAGGCTTACAGACTTCAGGATATCTGACAGAGCTATATTGAAACTCGCCGAGATCGTGACATATGCAATGGCCATCAACCTCTTCCTCCTCTTTGTTGAGGTCTTTAAGGTCTTTACAGCAACAGGAATTCATCATCTCCTGCCAATGAAGTATCTCTATCAGGGACTTCATGGCCATAATAACCTCGTTCCATGGATATGGACTGCCCTGGTCTTTAACCTCGCAGGCTTCCTGCTCTTTCTTATACCCCGGACCAGAAAGAGGCTCCTTACCATTAATGCGGGCTGTCTCCTGATCTTTGCAGGGATATGGATTGAGAAGGGTATGGGTATGGTGATCCCCGGCTTTGTCCCTGATACACTTGGGGAGATCTATGAATACATACCATCTATATACGAGGTCCTTATAACAGTTGGAATCTTTTCTGGTGGTGCTATGCTTTATACCCTCCTTGTAAGGGCTGCAATAGCGGTAGAAACGGGGAGGTTGAGGCATCCCCTGGCACCCCCGATTCCCAAAGAGGAAGAGGATGGCATATTTGCAAGGGATATTATGACAGAAAAGGTCTTAACTGCAGGACTTGATACACCTGCTATGGAGATTGCCAGGTTACTTATAGAGAATCGCATCAGTGGCTTACCTGTTGTTGATGAAGATAATCGCGTTTTAGGGGTTGTCTCTGAGTCAGATATTATCTTTCGGGAGATCCATAGAGAACCCCATATCCTTGAAAGGCTGGGAGAGATAGTCCTTCCTGAGGAGAGGAGGAGAGAAAAGTTAGGTGAGAAGGCCTCTGATATCATGACCTCTCCTGCAATAACAGCCTACGAGGATACCCCCTTAAATGAATTAGTCCAGACCATTACGGAGAAGAAGATAAAGAGGATAATCATAGTTAACCAGGAAGGGAGACTGCGAGGGATTGTGTCAAGGATTGATATAGTGAAGGCAATCGAGAAGATAACCAGAAAGACCATTTCATTGTGACTTTAGTTACGGAGAAAAGCTAATGCCCTGTGATAATTTAATAGACATTTATATTATTTTTTGAGAAAGGAGGTGAGGAGAAAATGAAGAGACTTTTAACAATCCTTCTTACGTTGCTTGTTAGCCTTACCTTAGCCATGGCAGGGTTTGCAGGTACCTTTGATGAAAAGTGCGCAATGTGCCACAAGCCTGGTGATAAGCCTGCTAAGTCAAAAGAGACCCTGCTTAAGCAGTTCAAGACGGCTGATGAACTGATTAAGGCAGCAAAGGCTTCAACAAATCCAATGATGAGGGCTGTTCAGGGAAATGACGAACTTCTCAAAAAGGCTGCCTCTGAACTTGGTCTCAAGTAAGAGTAAGGGGGCAATTTCTTGTATTGCCCCCCTGATTGACTTTGTTATTTAGAATTCTACTGGAGGTAGTATTGAGATTTTTTAGTTCAAGACTTCACAGAAAGATCATCCTCATTGTCTTTGCCACGCTTTTTGTGGTAATTGCCCCTATCATCATCTTTGAACTTTCCAATGCCCAGAGGGAGATTTATGAGCTCAATGAGAGGAACTGGGATCTCTTTACCGAATCAGTTTTTAGGACGGTCGAGACTATTATGCTCGAGGGAAGGTCAGATATTGCAAACTCTCTCCTTTCACGATTTAAAGAGGTTAAGGATGTTGAAGGTCTTGATGTTGCAAGGATGGATGGGACAAAGGCATATACAAAGGAACATATCAAGCTGATAGATCAGGAGACAATAGAGAGACTCAAGAAAGAGGGAAGGCTTAATATCTATAAAAAAGAATCAGGAGGAAAGAGGAGTCTCTTACACCTCGGTCTCTTATTGAATAAAGAGGAGTGTTCAAGGTGCCATGGTAGTGATTCTCCCTACAGGGGGATCGTGATAATAAAGACATCCCTTGGTTCTGTGGAAAAAAGGATTTTATCATCATGGAAGAGAATCATAATCGCTGTCATTGTTGCTTTAATAGTACTCATAGTCGTTATCCCTATTGCTCTGAAAAGGATGGTGACAAGACCCCTTGACAGTGTTCTTACAGTTACTGAGGAGATATCAAAGGGAGACCTCACAAGGGAGTTAACCTCACCATCTGAAGACGAGATAGGGAGTCTTGTCAGGGCTATAAATCTCATGAAGGATGGCCTGAGACTCATTGTGAAAAAGGTTAAGGATTCCTTATTAGTTGTAACCATCTCAACTGGTAAGGTCGTGGGTGGCATGAGAGACATAACAGATGGTACTGAAAGACAGGCAATGGCCTCATCGAGTATCTCAAGTTCCGTCATTGATATAAATAAACTCATTGATGAGATATTCCGTTCAATATCAAAGCTCCGTGAGTCAATGGGAAGCTCGGCCCTTGCCCTTCAGGAGATGAAGGCATCAATAAAAGAGATATCTGATAACACCTCTTCCTTTGCAAGGTTCATTGAAGAGACCTCAACCACAATTGAAGAAAGCTTTGCATCGATAAGGATGATAAATGAAGGTATTGGACATTCAAAGGAGGCGATCAATTCAACCCTTACCGCAACGATGGAATTGAGGGAGAGCGTGAGGGATGTAAAGGATTCGGTTAAGGAATCGTCCTGTCTGGCACGAGAGGTTGTCACGAGTATCAGGGAAAAGGGGGTGGTATCGATTAAAGAGGCAAGGAAGGGAATAGAATTAATAAGGTCTTCTGCTATGGAGATGACGGTATTTATCGATGAAATGAAGAGGTCCTCTGAAAGGATAGACGAGATTATCGGAATCATAGATGAGGTTGCTGATAGCACAAAGTTACTCAGCCTGAATGCCTCGATTCTCTCTGCTCAGGCAGGAGAATATGGGAAGGGCTTTAGTGTTGTGGCAGATGAGATAGGCAGACTTGCCACTCACACAGCAGAACATACAAAGGAGATAGCCACGATTATAAGTGCTGTTAAGAATGCGATAGATAGGGTATTTCAGGGGCAGCATAAGATGATGAGGTTCATCGATACTGGCTATGAACTCCTTGGAAGGGTTGATTCTATCTTCGAGGATATTCAGAGGGTCTCTAATAAGTCGGCAGAACGGGCTTTTTTTATTGAGAGGGCTACAGAGGAACAGTCCAGGGCGATTCAGGAGATATCTTCTGCAATGGAGGCTATAGTTCACAGAATTGAGGAGATAGCAAAGGCATCTGAATACCAGAGGCTGGCAAGTTCACAGATACTGAGAGGTATTGAGAGGATGAAGGATATGGCAGAAGGCCTCAAGAAGTCTACAGAAGAACAATATAAAGGTTCTGAGATTATCTCCACCGAGGCAGAGACCATTTTTGAAGAGGTGGATAGGATAAGAAATGCGATGGATGAGGTGAGAGAAAGGGGCTTAGAGATTATACGTAGTATCGAGGGAATAAGTGATGTGGCTAAGAGGAATTTTGAACTCTCAACAGATTTAAAGGAAGAGACAGAGAGATTCAGGGAAGTGGTGGGGTCCCTTGAGAAAGATATAAACAGGTTCAGGGTGTAGCTCCTGGTTCGATTTATCTCACCCTATTTTTCCAATAGCTAATACCCCTTTTGCTCAAATTCTTGATGATTTCAGGGATTTCGATGGCGCAAAAATTTGGGAGAGACATCTAAGAGACTACAAAGGATGCTTGTCGTGTTGAGTGATGGTCAATGGCATAGCACAAGGGAGATTACAAAAAGATCTTTGTCTGTGCGGTAGGGGGTACAGAAATATCGGAATTGAGGTTTAAGGCATATCCTTTTAGAGGAGTTGTGTTGGACAGGGGTTATGGAAGTATAGGGTAAATTATGATTTAACTAAGTAAGGTTATCGGCCTTAGCAGTGATTTTGCCTTATTCCCCATATCTTATGCAAAGTTTTTCTATGAACCTCTGGAGATCTTTTGGTTCAAGGAGTTCCTTTGGCATCTTATCTTCAATTCTTAAGGCATTGGCTATCTTTTGAATCAGGTTTATAACAGAATATTTAATGACATCCTGCGGGAAGGTATTATCAACCCCTTCGATTAAGAGGCAGTCTGTGTACCATGTATCATTAGATTCTGTAATGCCTCCGCACTCTTTGCTACTACATTTCTTTGCCTTTCCTCCCCTTGATAAGGCCATATCCATTATTCCTGCCCTGACAAGCTGTAATCCCCTTATCGCTGGATTTGAACCCTGCCCATGTTTACCTCTCGTAAGGGGCAGAAATTTAGTGCCATTCACACCAGCACAGTATAAAAATGATTTTATCTCGCCTCGTTCGGAGGGACGAATAACAATGTAGAGAAAGTCGTTTATATAATTCATATTTTATTATAACAAATAACGTAGGGATTTAAAATTTTAACCACCTCCTATTAAAAGCATTTTTAACTCATATAATCATCTAATGCTATTATACATTCTGGACCAAGCAGGCCTTTAATATTTCAACCCTACATTGCTATATCAAAAACGTTTTAGAAAGACAGAGATGGATAATGAACACCCAGCGTATCAGATGACTTTCATTATCAGTTATAATTAATGATGTTTGATTTCTTAAAATTAGGTATAGTTTTTGTAGTTATACTCCTGCTACTGAAACGTAAATGGAACATCGGTTATGTTATGTTTGTGGTCTCGATGTTTCTTTACCTTATGTATCTAACGCCTCCAAAAATAATCATCAGCACGGCAGTTGCAACTGTAAAGGATTCGGTGACAATAAAACTATTTTTCTCCCTGACTCTCATAAGGGTTCTCGAGTTGATTCTCAGGGAAGAAGGGATTCTTACAGCGATGACAGAGGCTACAAGGAGACTCCTGAGCAAGGGTAGGGCTGGTACCAGTGGTTTCAGGATAAAGAGTACCATAGTATCTATGCCTCTACTTATTGGTCTGCTACCATCACTTGGTGGAGCCTATTTTTCAGCGCCCATGGTTGATGAATCAACGAAGAATATAAATATGTCTCCTGAGGAAAAGGCCTTTATAAACTACTGGTTCAGACATCCCTGGGAATATATCCTGCCTCTTTATCCTGGTATACTCCTTGCTTCTGCGCTCACCAGTACAGACCTGAGGGATCTGATACTTGCCAATACCGCTTATGCATTGATGATTATCTTAACAGGCTTTTCTTTTAGTATGAAAAATATTAAACAAAGGTTTATGGCTACTGAACGCGGGGACGGGCCTGTTGAAAACAGCAAAATTAAACAACTCGTTTCTTTTCTACCATTACTGTTTATCCTTTTCCTTGTTATAGTGGTCCATATAGAACTTCACTATTCCCTTCTCATTACTATAACAGCTCTTTTTATATTTTACAGGAAAGGCATTCAATATATCTTAAAGTTACTCAAGTACGGCTTTGAAAAGAATGTAATAGTACTTATACTGGGCACTATGTTCTTTAAATTCTCAATGGAGTCCTCAGGGGCTGTAAACCATCTAAATCGTTTCTTCTTAGACACAGGGATACCTTTGCTGCCTATAATGTTTTTATTACCCTTCATAAGCGGCATTCTCACTGGGCTTGTAATAGGATTTGTTGGAAGCACCTTTCCACTTCTCATGAGTATAGGAGGCGAATTATCACTATGGGATATATCCTTTGCCTTTGCATCAGGTTATGCAGGAGTGCTCCTCTCACCTGTACATCTCTGTTTTGTTCTAACGAAGGATTATTTCAGTGCTGATTTAGGCGGTATGTATAGAAGGATCCTACCGTCAGTCCTTCTTATACTCTCCATTGTCTTTATTCAATATTTCGTAATGTCCTGATCAGACTCCCCTAAACTTATACCCAACCCCTGGAATGGTAATAATATAAACAGGTCTTGATGGGTTATCCTCTATCTTTTGCCTTAAGTGCTGTATATGAACATCGATTACCCTGCTCCAGGAATATATACTGGATTCCTTCCAGAGTTGTTTTCTTATGTTTTCCCTCGTCAGGACCTCTCCCCTGTGGGTAATAAGGAAATAAAGAAGTTCATACTCCTTAGGGGTAAGGACGAGTTCCTTTCCCCTAAGGGTCACCACCCTTTTTTTTACATCCACTATAAGGTCATCTACTATGATCCTATCTGAGAGGTCATGTCTTGCCCTTCTCAGACAAGCCTTAACCCTTGCAATCAGTTCAAGGGTCTCAAAAGGTTTGACTATGTAATCATCAGCACCGCTTTCAAGTCCTATAACCTTATCCGAGAGCTTATCTCTGGCAGTAAGCATCACTATTGGGAGTTCAGGGTATCTTTTTCTCAAGGTCCGACATATCTCGATACCATTTCCATCAGGTAGCATTATATCGAGGATTATAAGGTCCGGAATAGAAATTGAGAGTTCTTTCTCAGCAGACGACCAGTCTTGCGCAGTCTTGGTCTGAAAACCATGAAGTTCAAGGTTTGCCATGAGAACACTCAATATATCAACGTCATCATCAACAATCAGTATTACACCTTGCATGTTTCTATCCCTGCAACTGGTAATTTAAAATAGAAAGACGATCCATGAGCACCATCACTGATAACTCCTATAATACCTCCATGAGCCTCAATGATTCCTTTTGATATAGCCAGACCGAGACCTGTTCCTTCTCTATTACTTTTTTTGTAAAACTTATCAAATATCTTTTCCTGTTCTTCCCGGGGTATGCCGGGGCCGTTGTCCTTAACTATAGCCATTATACAGTCCTCTGTTGTAAAGGCCTTTATGGTGACCTCAGAACCATCTGGACTGAACTTGATGGCATTAGAAAGGAGATTGGTCAGTACCTGTCTTATCCTATCTTCGTCGGCCATAATAATTTTACTAACAATTTCTCTCTTAATAGTAATACGCTTCTGCAGAGCTATTAAGTGAAAGGCAGCAATTACCTCATCAATAAGAATAGATATGTCCATCTCTGAAAAATGGAGTTCAGCCTTGCCCTGTTCAAGTCGCTCTATCTCAAGGATATCATTCACAAGTCTTATAAGCCTTTCTGCATTCTTTTTTATTATCTCAAAAAAGGTGAAAAGGTCCGTTAACTGCTGTAATCTCATATCAATATCATCAGAAACGGGACTCTCTATTATAGCCTTCAGTCTTGTGGATATATAGTCCATAGAGCCCTTTATTGATGTAAGAGGGGTTCGAAGTTCATGGGAGACCTTGGCAACAAAGTCTGATTTCTTATTATTGATCTCGATTAATTCCCTGTTAACCTCAATGAGTTTTTTATTCGTCTCCTCAAGATCTCTGACAACCTCTCTTACTCTGTCTTCAAGACAGTTATGGTATGCGGAGATTGATTTAGCCATTTCTTTAAAGGCCCTGCTGAGTTCCTCTATCTCGTCACCGCTGCGAATTAATGTTATTGCTTCTTCCTCACCACCAGAAAAGTCTCTCATATTTTTCTTCAGCCTCGAGAGAGGCAAAAGGACAAAACGCCTCATTGTAAAATAGGTAGTAAAAAAAAGCATTAGTGCCACTATAATAGCAACGTTAATCATATTGGTTCTGTTTTTGTTTATCTCTACGAAGAGGTCCTCAACAGGTATTGTTATGCTTATTGCACCCCTCACATCACCTATCCTGTAACCCTGCTTTGAATGGCAATCAAGACAGGGGGATTCCACATACAGTGGTGCAATGAACCTGAAATACCTCAGGTTATTTATCCTCTGCACTGCTGAATATTCTGTTACATTACCAGATTCAAACAGTTTTAATGCCTCTCTTTCAAAATTGTCAGGAGAGTTCTCAGGGTTAATGGGTTTGAGGCTTGTAATGTTGAACCAGAATAGCCCTTTGTCGCGAGCATATCTTGATATCTCCTTCGTAACCATTGCAGGATTTTCCTTTACCAGTCTTCGCCCCTTAATGTCAATAATCTCTGTTTCCTTATTGACCATGGCAAGGTATGGATTGGGTTTGACCCAGGGGAGACGCTCGACAAATATTCCGCCATGATCTGCTATCCACCTTCTGGTTATCACGATCTGTTTAAAAAGGGACCTTGCCTCATTCCTTACCTGATCCATTATCAGTCTTTCCTGTCTGTTTATTATTATGTAAAAAAGTGCCCCTATTGTCAGGAGAAGTGCTGTCCCTGTAACAATGAGGATTTTTGATGTTAAACCAAGTTTTATTCTAAGTTTCATTCAATCAGAGTCAGTAAAACGGACGAGTGTCCCTCGCTTCAACGTTCCATATCTAAAGATGGTAATGCCCTTTAATCCCTTTTCATAGGCGAGCATAAAGGCCCTGTAAACATCCTCCTTGCTCGCCTTCTTAGGCATATTAATGGTCTTTGATACTGCATTATCAGTATATTCCTGAAAGGCTGCCTGCATCTCAATGTGGGCAGCTGTTGGTATCTCATGGGCTGTTATGAAGATTCTTTTTATATTATTGGGTACGCCCTTTATTCCTCTTAAATTTCCTTTTTTTATAATCTCCTGTTCCAAATTAGGTGAATAAAACCCCATCTTCTTTGCAAGACTGAAAAAGTACTTATTGACCTCGATCAGTTCAGAATCGAGTATAAGCCTCTTAAAGACAATGGCAAAAAGGGGTTCTATCCCGCTTGAGCAATCAGCAATAATAGATAGGGTACCCGTGGGAGCAATTGTGGTTGTTGTTGCATTTCTGATGGGGGGCTTACCCTGCTGGTCGTAAATAGAACCCTTAAAGTTCGGGAATGGACCTTTCTCCTCAGCAAGTTTGATTGATACCTCCTTTGACTTTTCACTGATAAACTTCATCATCCTTCGGGCTAGGCTGAAGGCCTGTTTACTATCATATCTTATCCTGAGCAGTATGAGCATATCTGCCCAGCCCATAACGCCAAGGCCAATCTTTCGATTTCCCTTGTGCATGGCCTCAATTGCAGGCAGGGGATATTTATTCACATCAATTGCATTGTCAAGAAATCTAACAGCTGTCTCGATATCTACTGCGAGGGCACTGAAATCTATGTGTCTGTCTAATTCTATCGTTCCTGTGTCTTCACTAAACAGAGGAGGGTCTTTGACATACTTTGATAGATTCAGTGAGCCAAGTATGCAGGCCTCATAAGGCAGCAGTGGCTGTTCCCCGCAGGGATTGGTACTTTCTATCTTGCCTATATGGGGGGTAGGATTGAATTTATTTATCCTGTCAATAAATACAAGGCCCGGGTCACCTGTCTCCCAGGCACTTGCCACAATCTCATCAAAAACCTGTTTTGCCCTTAGCCTGCCCACGACCTTCTGGCTTCTCGGATTTATAAGGTCATACTCGTCATCCCTCTTAAGGGCCTCCATGAAGGCATCAGTGATGGCAACGGAGATGTTGAAATTTGTGAGTTCTCCTTCGGAGCGCTTTATCCTGATAAATTCAAGGATATCAGGATGGTCAACCCTTAGTATCCCCATGTTTGCGCCCCTTCTGGCACCTCCCTGTTTTATTACCTCTGTTGCGGTATTGTATATCTTCATGAATGATACAGGACCACTTGCTATACCTCCTGTTGAGCGGACTATATCTGTCTTTGGTCTCAGTTTCGAGAATGAAAATCCTGTTCCACCACCGCTTTGCAATATGAGGGCTGCATTCTTCAGGGTATCAAATATGCTCTGCATTGAATCATCCACAGGAAGGACAAAACATGCAGCAAGCTGACCTAAATCCTTGCCTGCGTTCATAAGGGTGGGCGAATTTGGCAGGAATCTAAGGTCAGTCATTACATTGAAAAACCTCTCCTCCCACTCGGCTGGTTCTTTACCATACAATCTTTCTGAAGATGCAACAGTTTTCGCAACCCGTCGAAACATCTCCTCAGGGGCCTCGATAACCCTTCCATGTTCATCCTTCAAGAGGTACCTAGCCCTCAGCACCTTCAGGGCATTCTCTGTAAGAACCATGATTTATTATACCATGATGTGTAAAAGTAATAAGCGCAAAGAGTGTCTGTAAAAACGATAATATATATTAGATTGTCTCAGCTATTTTCTTTTTTCAATTGTCTTCACTTTTTAATTTACGCTCTGCCGACCTTTTAAAGAGCTTCAGTAAATAAAATGACTCCCTTTCCCTTTCACTCAGATATCCTGAGATTACCTTAATCTGATAAAGGAGATCGGGGAGGGTCCTCTCCTCAAGAACCATTATCTTTCTCGTTGTCTTAATTATCTCAGAGGCTAACCTTTTAAACTTGCTCTCATACTGGGCCAGATTCAGCATTGCCTCTATTGTACGCTCGAAGTGATATATGCCCTCTTCCAGATGGGGGGTCGTTGAAAATATATCATAACCTCTCTCATCAGGTCTCCTGACAGGGGTTTCAGGGTAAGTTACGTCCCTGTATTTGAGGCCCCAGAGCATCCTTTCAACTATATCTACCCTCACCCTCTCGTCAGTAGAGATCATTAGGGTCTCAATATAATCCTTACCTTCTCTATCAATAGCCACGCTGAGTTCAGATATCGCCCTTTTATATATCTTCCTTATCTCCTCTCTCGTCCTGATAAAGACAAGGCCTATTTGAAGAAATTCCCTTATAAGGGCCTTTCGTCTGGACTTGAGAATATTTATGCTGTTAGATATGGCAGAGGCCTTTTCTTTGAGGGTGAGCAGGTTCGTCCTTGTGGGGTTAATTATCATCCTGTGATCATTCCCCTTCCCATGGGCATGAAAAATGCGCTCGTTATAATACCTATTATTACGAACACCAGTATGGTCGCAACAATAACAACGATGACATAGCCAAGTGCCTTTTCCCTCGGGGTATCCATAAGGAGAGGGAGACCAAGATAGAAAAGATAGATGCCATAAAATCCTGCAATAATGACCAGAATAGAAAGGGGTGGAAAGATGTATAAAACACCTGCTCCCCATGATGGTGTCATTGAAAAAACCACAGCCTTAAAGGCATTTGCAATATTTTTTGATGAGCCAAAGGTCGGTGCAAGGACGTCAGCTATTAATGCCACGATATAAAGGCCAAGAAGAGACAGTATATAAGATACTATGGCTGAACTGAGGGCACTGCCAAAACCCATCCTGAAATGGGTCCCCATAAAGGAGTAGCCTACCAGACTGCTTCCGATGAACTGTGCTATTGCAGGAATTGCAGCGAGAATAATTGCATAGGACCTGTACATGTCCCCTATTGTTGCCTGCTCAGTCTTTATCTCCTGCCATGTCTCTAAGGGTTTCAATATAATACTTTTTGCTCTTTCAAATATGTTCATTTGCGCCTCCTTTTAAAAAATTGTTTCTCATAATGAGGAAACACTCCCGGCTCTTATCATAACGACCTTTAAGTCAATCATATCAAAAAAACAAAAATTTGTATATCAATCCCCTTTGCTCCCTTAGAGAAATATTTCTGAAATATTTCTTTTGTTGCCCTGTGAATATGCTCTGAGTTAATTTGTTTAAAACATGATAAGGAGGTAGAGATGGACAGATTAAAAGCCTTGTTTACGAAAAATCTTGTCTCAAAATTCAAGGAGGAGGGGTCAAAAGGCAAGAGAGATATTATTGCAAGAATGGCGATTTCGATTATTCTTCTATGCATGATACTGGTAAACCTCTCTGGTTGTGCCCAGACAATGCACGCCATCGAACATTCTAAGATGACCGTCGTTGCCAAGATGTCTGATACGATATTTATTGACCCTCAGATACTTGCAAAAAACCGGAATGTATTTGTGAGGGTTACAAACACATCAGACATGCAGGAGATAGCCTTTGAAGGAATCCTTATTGAAAGACTGAGGCAGAGGGGATTGAATATAGTTAGTGACCCATCCAGGGCCGGTTACATAATACAGGCAAACGTCCTGTACATGGACTATGAGAAACAAGGGCTGACTGCTGACGGAATGCTCGCCGGTGGATTTGGTGGGGCACTGGCAGGTAGCACATTTGGAAGCGGAACAAGGGGTCCCGCCGCCGGAATGGTAGCAGGTAGCATCATAGGGAGCGTTGTAGGAAGCCTCGTAGGCTCTCTTATCCATGTGGATACTTATGTTGGCATTATCGATGTCCAGATTCAGGAGAGGGTTGAAGGCGGCGTAAGAGGTACAATGACTACCGATGCATCCCAGGGGTCTGTCACAAGATTTCAGACAGAAAGGGAGATAAAATCTGATTTTCAAACCTACAGAACAAGGATAGTTGCGAAGGCAAAACAGACCAATATTGATAAGCAGGAGGCTGCAAGGGTTATATCTGATAAACTTGCTGCTCAAATAGCTGGTATGTTTTAATGCCCTCCCCATGTGTTCAGGGCTGTTCATGACTATTATACTTTATACCCTACAGGTCAGGGCAGCCCTCTATATGATTTTACTATCGAAAAGGCAATATCTAATAATATAAAATTTTTGCCAAATTATCTATTTCTGAAGGTGGAAAAAATTGTATATGTCATGATTCTCTAATAGGGGAGGTAAAAATATATAAACAGAGGGGGAGAATTGTTATGACCGAGCCATATCTGTTTAACAGCATTTTCCTTATTGTAGGAACAAATCCGCTCCCGAATTTTGCAGTGGCTGAATGCTTTCTAAACCATAACAAAAACCTCACGGACTTTTACACTATCTCTTGGATGAGACACAAACCCAGAAAGGAACAGGAAAATATGCCGATAATCTCAAGGATGTCATGAAGAAATACCATCCCGGAAGGGCTCTAACCTTTCACAAGATTCCCTATCAAATGTCAGCCTTGCATCGGAAATCAGAAAAGACCTTAATAAAAATAGCACATTGAAGAACCTTGCTTCAACAAACAATGGCATTCACCTCAACTATACAGGTGGCACAAAGGCAATGGGAATCTTTCGGGATTATTCGTGATAGCATCTAGCTTTAAGTCAACCAAATGCTCAGGCCTTGCTACCTTTATTTTTAATGTATTATTGATACTGCTTTTTCCTCTACATTTCTTGAGCTTTTCCATGCTCGCTTCTCTGAAGATGTTCGAGTTAGGTTATAATATTACATGAAAAAGTTTTATCTCTTGACCTTTGGTTGTCAGATGAATGTCCATGACTCTGAAAAGATAGCAGGGGTCCTGACGCAGGAAGGCCTCAGCCTTACGGATAATCCTAAAGAGGCTGATGTCATAATCTTTAACACCTGTTCGATCAGGGAAAAGGCAGAACAGAAATTTTTCAGCGAACTGGGCAGGATAAAATATCTTAAGAAAAAAAGGCCTGACCTCAAGATAGCCGTAGCAGGCTGCATAGCCCAGCACAGGAGAGAAGAGATTTTCCAGAGGGCCTCTCATGTGGATATTGTCTTTGGTCCTCAGAATATTAACAAACTCACGGAACTCCTCAATCGGGATAGCACTACCATAGCTAACGAAGATAACCCCGACCTCACAGAACTGGAACTCCCGGCACTCAGGGTAGAGCAGGGGAGGGCATGGGTAACCATTATGTATGGCTGTAATAACTTTTGCAGTTATTGCATCGTACCTTATACAAGGGGAAGGGAAAGAAGCAGGCCAGCTGAGAGTATCTTAAAAGAGGTCAGGGAACTTGCTGAAAGGGGTTTCAAAGAGGTTACTCTTCTTGGACAAAATGTCAACTCTTACAGGGGTGACTTCGATTTTCCTTCCTTACTGAAAGCGATAAACAAGATTGAGGGGATCAAACGGGTCCGCTTTGTTACATCTCATCCCAAAGACCTCTCAAATGATTTAGTTTACGCTATAAGGGACCTTGAAAAGGTGTGCGAGCATATGCACCTTCCATTACAATCAGGGTCGAGCAGGATACTTAAATTGATGAACAGGAAATACAATTATGATGAATACCTTATGAAAATCAATATGTTAAGGGAAAAAGTTAAAGGTATTTCTATTACCACAGACATAATAACCGGTTTTCCTGACGAGACAGAAGAGGACCATAAACTTACGGTCAATGCACTGAGGGAGATTGAGTTTGACGGTATCTTTGCCTTTAAGTTTTCACCGAGGGACGGCACTGTAGCTGCAACTATGAAAGGTCAGTTAGATGATGAGACAAAGCAAAGAAGACTTCAGGAAATACTCGAAGTTCAGGATGAAATTACATTAAAAATAAACAAGAAGTTAGAAGGAACAATTCAGGAAATACTGGTTGAAGGTCCCAGTGGATCAGACAAGACCATGCTTTCGGGAAGGACAAGGACTAACAAGATTGTCAACTTTCCTGGTAATGGCTATAAACCAGGCGATATTATAAATGTTAAGATAATTATGGCAAAGAGACATTCCCTCCTTGGCGAGCCCATATGAAGGTTTCTATCCTTACCCTGGGTTGTAAGGTAAATCAGGCAGAAAGTCAGGAGATTGAGTCATACCTAAGGGCAGCAGGCTGGAGCATTGTTGACCTATCAGAGAACCCGGACCTCTGTATCATTAATAGCTGCACGGTCACGGCAAAGAGCGATTATCAATCAAGACAGTTAATTAGAAGGGCTGCAAAGGCAGGTTCAAAGGTCATTTTAACGGGTTGTTATTCCGAGATAATGAGAGATACAGCTAGTCGCATGGACGGAGTTTATAAGGTAGTACCTAATGATAAAAAAGATTTAATTTTCAAAGATTTAATTGGTAATATATCATCTAACACATTTAATTATACAGGGAAAAGCAGATATTTTCTGAAGATTCAGGATGGGTGTAATCATTCATGCTCATATTGTATAATCCCAGCGGCAAGAGGCAGGTCACGAAGCATTCAGCCCGAGGTTATCATTGAGAGACTCCAGTATATCTCGCCTTATTACAATGAGGTCGTCCTTACAGCCATACATCTCGGCACATACGGATATGACCTTAAACCAAGGATTAAATTATCAAAGCTTATTAGGATGATATTAAAAGAAACTCCAATAAAAAGGATCAGGTTGAGTTCCCTTGAGATTCGTGAGATAGATGATGAACTACTTGAACTCTTGAATGAGGCAAGGGTCTGTGATCACCTTCATATTCCCTTACAGAGTGGTGATGACAACATACTTAAGATGATGAAGAGGAACTATAGAATTGATGAATACCTTAAAGTTGTTTTTAAGATATTCGAGAGGTACCCTGATATATCTATTGGAACGGATGTGATTGTTGGTTTCCCTGGTGAGGGCGAAGAAGAATTTAATAATACGAGAAAGGTTATTGAGGGTGTCCCTTTTTCTTATCTTCATGTCTTTCCTTACTCTATCCGCAAGGGGACAGAGGCTGCGGGGATGAGACAGACCGTAAGGGAGGAGATAAAAAAACAAAGGGCATCAATAATCAGACAAATAGGTCAGCAGAAAAAACTTGATTATATGAGGCATCAGATTGGAAGGGTCCTCGATGTCCTTGTAGAAAGAAGGGTCAATGACAACTACATTGGAATTAGCAGCAACTATCTAAGGATCAAAACGACCTCAAAAGATGTATCCATCAAAGACATTGTAAGATTAAGGGTTTCAGAGATTATTAATGGTGAACTTTTCGGACATCGATTAGGAAATTAATAACATGCTGTTTTTTAAAGATTTTCTATATGCTTAATTCATGTTCATACCTGTAACTTTCTTTTCTTTTTAAGCCTTTCAGTTTGCATTAAACCATCTTTGTAACATTTTTTTAACAAATCATGTTTAAATAAAATGTCTGATAAGATATATTATGTAAAATTTTAGATGGTCTCTGGAAAGGTTAATTCTGAGATCAGACTTCTTTAAATCCGCCCTAATAATAGATCTGCCTGATTGAATGATTCATAAAAACATGGGGAAAAAGGAAATTAGCATGATAAAAATGGCGAGAATTAGAAATAAAATATGAGAAAAGTTATTAGCTATTTTTATCATTATATAAATTTTTTCTTGACAGGTTTGAAACTTTGTGGTATTCTTTTAAAAAAATTAAGGAAAGGAGGGATGCGATAGAAACATATTCTCATGAAGTTGTTTAAGAAACTTGTAACCTTTTACCTTTCAGGAGGTGATTATGAGTAAGGAGGATAGCACAATATGGGAAGGGCTAAGGAAAAGGGGAGTTACCAGAAGAGATTTCCTTAGATTCTGTTCAATTACTGCAGCCACCCTTGCCCTACCCTCAGGCCTTGTCCCCAGGATAGTAGAGGCCCTTGAAAAGAAGCAGAGACCTTATGTAGTCTGGCTCGAGTTTCAGGACTGTGCAGGCGATTCAGAATCAGCCCTCAGAGCATCAAAACCCACCATTGCTCAGCTTGTATTAGATGTCATCTCCCTTGATTATCATGAAACAATAATGGCCCCGTCAGGAAAACATGCAGAAAAGTCCCTGATGGATGTTGTGAAAAACCAGAAAGGTAAGTACATAACCATTGTGGAGGGTGCTATTCCATTAAATGATGGTGGTGTTTACTGTTGCATTGGCGGCAGGACCGCCCTTGATATCGCAAAGGAAGTCTGCGGAAATGCGACATTTACCATTAATGTTGGTTCCTGTGCAAGCTGGGGCGGAATTGCCAGTGCCAAACCAAATCCAACTGGCGCTGCAGGGGTTGGGCAGGCAGTACCAGGTATAACATATGTAAACCTTCCTGGATGTCCAATGAATGTAGAGAATCTAACTGCCCTTATTGTTCATTTCCTCACCTTTGGCAGCCTGCCACCTCTTGATAGTAATCACAGGCCACTCTTTGCGCACGGCAAGAGAATACACGATAATTGTGAAAGAAGGGCACATTTTGATGCAGGACAGTTCGTCAGAAGATGGGGTGATGAAGGTCACAGGCTTGGCTGGTGCTTATATGAGATGGGATGTAAGGGTCCCATGGCCTATTTCAACTGCCCATCTATAAAATGGAATGGTGGTACGAGCTGGCCTGTTCAGGGAGGTCATGGCTGTATAGCCTGTGCAACTGACCACAACTGGGACCTTGCTTCACCATTTTATAAGAGATTACCAAAGGTTCCAGGCTTTGGAATTGAAAAGACGGCAGATAAGATCGGTGTTGGTCTGGCAGCAGCTGCTGCAGCAGGTGTTGCAGCCCATGCAATTGCAAGCTCAATGAAAAAGAAAAAGGAAGAAAACGAATAAGGGAGGGTAAAATATGACAAAGATAGCAATTGATCCTATAACAAGGATTGAGGGGCATTTAAGAATAGAGGCTAAGATCGAGGGGGGAAAGGTAGTAGATGCCTGGTCATCAAGCACAATGTTCAGGGGCATCGAGATTATACTTAAGGGCCGAGACCCAAGGGATGCCTGGGCCTTTACCCAGCGCATATGAGGGGTTTGAACGACTGTTCATGCAACCGCCTCGGTGAGAGCGGTCGAAGATGCCTTAAAGATTAAGATACCTGATAATGCAAGGATAATAAGAAACCTCATCTCTGGTATTCAGTATGTCCAGGACCATGTGATACATTTTTATCATCTCCATGCCCTTGATTGGGTTGATATTGTCAGCGCCCTGAAGGCAGACCCTGCAAAGACCTCAACCCTTGCCCAGTCCATCTCTGACTGGCCAAAGTCTTCTACAGCATATTTCAAATCCGTCCAAAACAAACTGAAGTCCTTTGTTGAAAGTGGACAGTTAGGTATTTTTGGTAATGCCTACTGGGGTCATCCTTCTTACAAACTTCCTCCTGAGGCTAATCTCATGGCTGTTGCCCATTATCTTGAGGCCCTTGACTGGCAAAGAGAAGTGATAAAGATGCAGGCCCTACTCGGTGCCAAGAACCCACATGCCCAGACATATCTTGTGGGAGGTATGTCCATCCCTGTTGACCCTAACAGTCAAAATGCCCTGAATGCTGGTAGTATTGCCTTCATAAAAAAGGTAGCTCAGGAGGCACTCGAGTTTGTTGAGAAGGTCTATATACCTGACCTGCTTGCCGTTGCATCCTTTTATAAAGAGTGGGCTGGCTATGGTGCTGGTGTAGGAAACTATCTCTCCTATGGGCAGTTCCCTCTTGATAATGAGAATAACACGGCCAATTGCTATTTACCAAGGGGAATCATAATCAACAAGAATCTCTCGAAGGTCCATCCTGTTGACCATACAAAGATTGCCGAGTATGTGACACACTCCTGGTATGAATACGGAGATGGAGACTCAAAGTCCAAACATCCCTGGGAAGGTGAGACAAACTACAAATACACAGGTCCCAAACCACCTTATGAGTTCCTCGACGCGGATAAAAAATATAGCTGGCTAAAGGCACCTCGATATGAAGACATGCCAATGGAGGTGGGTCCTCTGGCGAGGATGCTCGTGGCATATGCATCAGGCCACAAGAGGGTCAAGGAGGTGGTAGACTCAGTCCTTAAAAAGCTCGAGGTCGGGCCTGCTGTACTGTTCTCAACCCTCGGCAGGGTAGCTGCAAGGGGTATCGAGACTCTCATAACAGCCGAGATGCTCCCTGTATGGATCGATGAGCTGGCAGCAAACATGAAAAAAGGAGACCTAAGGATACATAATGATGAAAAGTGGGACCCCTCTACATGGCCAAAAGAGACACAGGGATATGGACTCTATGAGGCACCACGAGGCGCCCTTGGCCACTGGATAAAGATAAAAAATGGAAAGATAGAAAACTATCAGTGCGTTGTCCCGAGTACATGGAATGGTTCGCCAAGGGATGCAAAGGGACAGAGAGGACCCTATGAGGCCTCACTTATAGGAACCCCTGTGGCAGACCCTAATAAACCTGTCGAGATCCTTAGAACAGTTCATTCCTTTGACCCCTGCATGGCCTGTGCCGTTCATGTCCTTGACCCAGAAGGAAGAGAAATAATAAAGATTAAGGTGGTCTAAGGAGGTGATTATGCTTAAAAGGGTATATGTGTGGGAATTTCCTGTTAGGCTCACACACTGGGTGAATTTTCTGTCCATTGTCTTCCTGTCCTTTACAGGTTACTACATCGGCAACCCCTTTATTCATGCTATTGCGGAAACTGAATATATAATGGGCTGGATGAGGTTCCTTCACTTCTCCTTTGCCTATGCCTTTACAATTAGCTTCCTCATCAGGCTTTACTGGCTCATTGCAGGGAATCAGTACGCCAGCTGGCATTCCTATAATCCCTTCAGTGGTGCGAAGATAAAGGAGTTGATTGGACTTACAAAGTATTATCTCTTTCTCACCAAGGAACCTCCAAAGCTTTCTCCAGGACATTCTGCCTGTGGAATCTATGCTTATTTAGCACTTTTCATCCTCTTCATACTCCAGATACTCACTGGCTGTGCCCTTTATTCGCAGAGTCACACAGCAGGGTTATGGAAGATACTGGGAGGATGGGTCTTTCTAATCATGGGAGAAGGATATGTAAGACTTATTCACCATTTGATCATGTGGTTCATAATTGCCTTTGCCATTGGTCATGTCTATATTGGCTGGTTCCTGGACAGACAGGAAAGGAACGGTCTTATGAGTTCAATCTTCTCCGGATACAAGGTGAAGGAGGGAAAATAATTCTTTGAAAATCACAATCATAGGGGTCGGAAATATCCTCCTTCAGGATGAAGGGGTCGGGGTCCATGCAATTGAGAAACTCAGAGAAGGATATGAATTCCCTGAGAATGTCTCCATAATAGATGGAGGGACCATGGGCCTCGACCTTCTTCTATTTTTAGAAGATACAGATAGGCTCCTTATGATAGATGCGGTAGACCTTAAAAAAGAACCTGGCACTATCGGGATTATTGAAGATGGAGATATACCTGCTGTTATCAGGACAAAGGTCTCTCCACATCAGATTGGCCTATCAGACCTTTTCTCGGTAATGAGATTGCTTGATAGGATTCCTCCGGCAATCACTATTATTGGGGTGCAACCTGAGAGGATTCAAACAGGCACCGAGTTATCAGAAAGGGTAAGACAAAGCCTTAAAGATTTAATAAATGCTATAATAGAAAAACTCAGGCAATGGGGTGTAGAGGTGAGGATAAAGGATGTGTCTTGCCGTTCCTTCTAAGATCATAGAGAAGAAGGGAATGATGGCCACCATTGATGTTCGGGGAGCGAGAAAAGAAATTAGTTTACTTATCTTGCCAGAAGAGGTTGATGTGGGCGATTATGTCCTCGTTCATGCAGGGTTCGCGATTCAACGGGTTGATAAAGAGGCAGGAGATGAGGCATTGAGGCTTCTCAATGAGATACTCCTTCAGGATGAAGTTAAAGGGTGAAGCGATACATCCTTGCCATATCAGGCGCCAGCGGTCCAATCATAGGCCTGCAAGTTCTTAAAAATCTATCAAAGACCGCAGAGGTTTATCTCGTAATTTCCTCAAATTCATTCCAGATAATAAAAGAAGAAACCGGGTTTGATTGGTTTTCCAGTAAAAGTAAAGAGATAGAAAAAAAGATCAGGGAGTATGCAGATTCAGACAGGATTTATTATTATGCTGATTCAGACCTAACAGCGCCTATTTCGAGCGGTTCATTTCTTACCTCTGGCATGCTTGTAGTTCCTTGCTCTATGAAGACCCTTGCAAGCATAGCGAACGGATATGCAAGTAACCTTATAGAGAGGGCAGCAGATGTTACCATTAAGGAGGGGCGCCCCCTCCTGCTTTCACCCCGTGAAATGCCCCTGAGCAGCATTCACCTTGAAAACATGTTAAAGCTTGCAAGGCTCGGCGTAAAGATCGTACCGCCTATCCCTGCCTTTTATCATAAACCAGAAAGTGTTGATGATGTTGTTAACTTCATAGCAGGAAAGATTCTTGACAGCTTTGGTATTGAACATGAACTATTTCAGAGATGGCACGGACGTCAAAAAGGCTTTTGGGTTTAATAGAATAAGGTATAACTCAGGATAGTACATTTAGACTCTGTCTTAATTTTCCATCAGTTTACATAAAGCATTGACTTTTTAAGCCTTTTTTTATTATCATATGGGACTTTCAATTTTAGATAATCTTATTGAGGTGATGAAAAAATGAAGACCCAATTTGCAAAAAAGGACGATGTTAATCGCCAATGGTTTGTCATTGACGCAAAAGATATGGTTCTTGGCAGGCTTGCATCCAGGGTTGCTGTTTATTTGATGGGGAAAAACAAGCCAATATTTACACCTAATGTGGACACTGGTGATTTTGTTGTAGTAGTAAACGCTGATAAGATTAGACTTACAGGGAAGAAACTGGAAGGAAAGGTATATTATCACCACTCAGGATATCCTGGTGGCTTAAAGGCTGCCACAGCTAAAGAGCGTCTCAACAAAAACCCTGAGAAAATGATTATAGATGCAGTTAAGGGCATGCTTCCCAAAAATAGACTCGGAAGAGCAATGTTAAAAAAGTTAAGAGTTTACAAGGGGGCAGAACATCCCCATAATGCACAAAAACCAGAGAAATTAATTCTACAATAAAGGAGTGGAGGGATGGCAGAGATAAAATACACGGCCACAGGTAGAAGAAAGACATCTGTTGCCAGGGTAATATTAAAAGCAGGTAGTGGTCAGATAATCGTCAATAAGAGGCCAATAGAGACATACTTTCCGAGGGAGACTTTGAGAATGATGATAAGACAACCCCTCGAGTTAACAGGCATGACAGGGAAACTTGACGTATTTGCAAATGTGGACGGTGGTGGTTTATCAGGTCAAGCAGGTGCCCTCAAGCACGGAATTTCTCGTGCCCTTGTATTAATGGATAGCGATTTAAGATCGAAATTAAAAAAAGAAGGTTTCATTACAAGGGATCCAAGAGAGAAGGAGAGAAAAAAGTACGGACAAAAGGGTGCGAGGAAAAGATTCCAGTTCTCCAAGAGATAAGGTGTTAAAAGTAGCAATCTGTGGGGGGAGCGGGTATGCAGGGGCAGAACTATTAAGAATACTTGCCTTCCACCCTGAAGTAGAGATATCTGTTGTAACCTCAGAAAGATCAGCAGGGAGAAAGGTCACTGACCTTTTCCCTCACCTGTCTCGTTATAGTAATCTTCTTTACGAACCTATGAAAAAAGAAGAACTCCTTAAAAGGGCTGACCTGTTTTTTATGGCCCTACCCCATGGAGCATCTCAGGAGGCTGTAGATTTCTTTGTTTCAAAAGGCAAAATTGTCATAGACTTATCTGCTGACTACAGACTAAAAGATGCAGAAATCTACGAGTTCTGGTATAAAATACCACACAATTTTAAAAAGACCTTAAAAAAAGCCGTATATGGTCTTCCTGAGATATACAGGAGAAAAATCGCCGGGGCCAGGCTTATTGCAAATCCTGGTTGTTACCCAACAGGTGCAATACTCGGACTTTACCCGGCTCTAAAAAATAAATTCATCCATCCAGAAACAATCATAATAGATTCAAAATCTGGCACATCAGGAGCAGGAAGACAGTCTGATGCGGCCTTTTCTTTTTGTGAGGTTAATGAGGGATTTAAGGCCTATGGTGTAACAACACACAGGCATACACCAGAAATAGAACAGGAATTATCAGCTATAGTCAAAGGAGAGGTTAAGGTGGATTTTACACCTCATCTCGTCCCTATTGACAGAGGCATAATCACAACAATATACGCTAAAACATTGAAGCCCGTACAAATAGAAGAGGTCTATGAACTGTATAGAAAGTCTTACGAAAAAGAACCCTTTGTGCGACTGCTTGAGATAGGAAAATTTCCCAATGTAAAACATGTCAGGGGCACGAATTTCTGTGACATTGGCCTTGCTGTAAACAAGAGGACAGGAAGCCTTATCATAGTAACTGCATTGGATAATCTTGTGAAGGGTGCATCAGGTCAGGCAGTTCAAAATATGAATATCATGCTGGGCTTCCCTGAGACAACGGCTCTAAATTCTATAGCCTTTTTCCCTTAGACCGCCTCAACAGACATAATCTCGGGCAATCTTTGCTTAAGGGTTGCCTCAATACCTCTCTTAAGAGTAAGTATTGACATAGGACATGTGCCACAGGCACCTACAAGCTTTACCTTTACAACACCCTCAGGTGTTACATCAACAAGCTGCACATCTCCTCCATCCCTTTGAAGGGCAGGCCTAATCTGGTTAAGTACGTCTTCTACCCTATTTCTGTCTAACATTTTTCCTCCCTGTTTATTTACTTAATAAAATTATCATAAAACTTCTCTTTTTGTAAATATTCAAAATCTACAAGAACAATTAAAACAACGATTAAAGAACCAAGGTACCTTTTACAATTGTAACAATCCTGATAGATACAACAGTCTTCCAGAGTTAAGTAATGAAATATTACAGGGAAGGGGATCGATCCCCTTCCCTGACCATTAAGTTAATGCTTTGCGGTTGCCTTTTCAGCCCTTAACCTTGCTGCCTCGTCTTTGATCTTCTGAAAAGTCTCCTTCATTGGTGCCCACCCATACCAGTGCATATAATCCGGGTTCATATGAAAGGCCCCTTGAAATGTCCTCATCCTGTATTCAAGGAACATGAGATACAGGTCCTGCTCAATAGAGCTTTTTGCCTCATAAAACTGAAGGAGATCTGGTGCAGTTGTCCAGTTTGCAGGTTTCTGTAAGATGCCATCCCTGTAAAGCCCCTGAACTGTCCTAATTGCCTCAGCGAAGATCTTATCAACATCCTTAATAACCATATCACCTGCCTCGAGTTGCTTCTTTGCGTAAGAAGTACCATGACAGTTCGAGCATACATTGAGCATCCTCTCTCTTTCCTTCTGGAACTCTTCCTTTGTAAGTCTTGCCACCTTACCTGCCTTGACCACATCAAGCCTGGCCGTGGGATTTCCCTTTTCATCCATGACACCGAGGGCCTGAAGAATTGTAACCCTGTCATTCAGCCAATCCTTATCATCTTCTGGAAGCCTGAGGGCGAGGAATCCCCATGCTGTCATGACAGCATGATTTCCCTTCTCCATATGGCAGGTCTGGCAGGTAGGAGCCCTCTTGCTTGAAGGACCCTCAATCTGCCATATGGTGCCGTGTTTTGAAGTTGACCACATTTCCCATTGGGGATGGTCAAAACCCATGTGGCATGTCTGACATGCCCTTGGATCAAGGGCCTCAGACTTTTTGAAGGAGTGTCTTGTGTGGCAGGCATCACACTGTGCATTTCCATAACGATAGTTATTTCTTTCAGCATCACTTTTTACACCTATCTTGTGACAGCTTGAACATCCCTTATACCCTTCTCCTACAACAGCCTTTGGCTGATGGGCCCACATGGGCATTGCTGTTGCAGCGATCCATCCAAGATCATGTTTGCCTGCCTTAAATTGCTCAACCTGTTTTTGGTGACAGCCAGCACAGGTCTCAGGTGTTGGCATCTTTGCGAGTCTGGCGTCGTCCATCTTTTTATGATCAGAGCCGTGACAGGTCGAGCAGTCAATGCCTTTCTTAGACATCTTACCTTCGAGATGTTGCTTGACAACACCAGGCGTTACCTTTTTGTGACAGTCAATACACTCACTCTTTGTCGCAGCCTCGGAAAGGCTAAAAAGCAGTAAGGATACTACCGATACAATCAACAGAATTCTCATTTATGCCTCCCTGTTTATTTTTTAAAGAAATTTAAAACTCATACCTCCTTTCTGCCTCATAATATCTTACCTTCCCTAAACTGCACTACCATTTTAAGAGAAAGTTTATTGTTAAGATATGATATAAATCATAATTCATGGGATAGAAAGGGTACGCTGTCAATTAATTGTCTTTAGTTCAACACCTGTCTCAGTAAAGATAAGCAAGGCTTTTAACTTTAGACATGAGCGTATTAATATTCACTTCCCGAATGGACATACCGGATACCTGCATTCCTTACAGTTCATGCATAAACCGCCATGACCAAGTTCTGCGAGTTCATTTCTTCCAATCTTCTCTCCTACAAGAATACGGGGAAGGATAAGATCAAATACAGTTGTTTTGTGGTACATTCCACAGGCAGGAATGCCAAGAATGGGAATCGTAAAATCTCCTGGCTCATTTAGATACGCTACCAAAAACATTGCTCCTGGTAGCACTGCAGAGCCATATATAATGTCGGTTACACCAAGTCTTCTAATGGCAAACCTCGTGACATCATCGGGGTCAACGGACATACCTCCTGTGGTGATGAGAAGGTCAACACCCGCATCTATTAATTCTCTGAGTCTCGCCTCTATGAATCCCTCATCGTCTGGTGCATAGTAGATGCCAAGTATCTCACCATTAAACTCCTCTATCTTCCTTCTTATTACAAGTGCAAAGGCATCCTTTATCCTTCCATAATAGACCTCATTGCCAGTGATTACTACTCCTGCTCTGGGTTTTCTCAATTCCTTGACCTCGATTATCCCGGACTTTCCCCTTCCGCTCTTTCGTACTTCCTCTCCGATCTCAATCGCCCTCTTTACAATCTCCTTTTTCACCACGAGTGGAATAGCCCTCGTGCCTGCAACAATCTGTCCCTTTTTCACACATGTATTATTATGGAGTGTTGCACACATCACATCGCCAAGCATATTGAACCTGAAAAGTCCTTCCTTATCTATCTTTAAGAGTCCATCCCTTTCTGCAACTATATTTATCTTTCCCTCTTTTGGCTCTCCCTCCATCCTCACTCCTTCACCCATAAGACTCCTTCCAAGTTCGTAGGCAGCATCATCCTCGTGTACTTCATCATCACCTACACTCAATACATATAGATTTTCCTTACCGAGTTTGAGGAAATGCTCTATATCATCTTCCCTCACAATATGCCCCTTTCTGAATGCCCTTCCCTTGAATTCATCCTTCCTTATCTCTGTTATGTCGTGGGCAAGAACCATACCAACTGCCTCTCTTACTGGAATCGTCTTTAAAGATCTCTTTCCATTTACACTCTCAATATCACACATATATCTCCTCCTACTCTCTTTCAAAACACTTTAAAGTCTTTATTATTCCCAGCAAACTATAATTGATTCCTGTCCTCATAAGAAAACCAACATTTCTACCCTACCTGCCGAAGATTTCCCTGAATCTCTCATCAACAAACTCCCTTATTCCTTCCTCCATCATCCTGTATCTTTGAAGAAAATCCCTTGCCTCATCTGTAAGTCTTGCACCACCACCATTCCTCCCACCTGCATGTCTCTCAACCAGTTTGATACCAAGTCTCTCTTCCATTGCCTTTATATAACTCCATGCCTTTCTGTATGAGATATTTATCTCCTTCGCAGCCTGATTAATAGAACCATATCTATCTATCGCCTCAAGGAGAAACCTCCTTCCCCTTCCAAAAACAGGCTCTCCATGGACCTCTATCCAGAGTTTTGATCTGATCTTGAGTTTGCCTTTTGAAGCTTTCATAATCCCTATCTCTACATACGGACTTTATTACTGTAGTTCTTTTAAATTTCTTGTTCCCGACACAAATAGATCCTGTTTCTTCGCAAGTTTGATGATTTTTGAAATTCACCGTTATGACTTTTTTGCACAGCGAAAGGCATAAATAAATCAAATCCTCCTTGTCCTGATTATTATCCTGTCAAGAAGAAATACACCCTTAAGAGGTGAGATAAACCCCTTTACAGTACTACCTATGATATCTCTTACAAATTGCTTTCTTAACTCAATTACTTTATTATCAGCATATATCTCGATATCCCTTATACCATTCATTACAACGGCTATCTCATTGCATTTACTTCCAAGCACAGAAACTACACTGAACAAAACAGTACCCATATAGTGCTGCACAAAATCATTCAATGGAATCACATGGTCATTAACCATCAGGTCTGTCCTGAACCCTGTAGTATCCACCATATGCACAGGGTCTGCAGAGGGTCTTTCCATCTTTGGGTACCTCCCTTCTATCCTGTATATATTCACCACACTTATCACACAAAAACCTGCTCAATGGTCTGCCTGGCATGTCCTCCGGTCTTAATTCCACAATTACATCCATAACATCGAAGAGTTCTTCGTCAGGCATTATCTTATATGCCTCAATCTGTGCCTGATACTTATTCTCTATTTCAGGGAAGTATGTCTTTGCCTTTTCCCTCGCCTCTTCTTTAGCGATCACCCTTACAGCCCTTCCTGTCCTGAGATTCACGAATGTAGCAGCCATCTTACCGTAATCCATGAACTTCATTGTCCTGTGCCCAAGGCTACATCCTGTTACTGACTGGACCGCATCAGTGGCACAACGGTCCATCTCAACAAAGACGATCAGACTTTTCCTGTCCTTTCCTTTTGGTTCCTCTATACCAATCTTATTGAGCCCGAGCATCGACATCCTCACACCAAGAACCTCTCCAGGACAGAGGTGCCCGTGAATCCTAACTGACTCCTCAAGGAGTTCCTCAAAATCGATTTTCATCTTTGCGTCAGCCTCCACAAGAATTGTCATATATAATATTACACAGATATTCTGTAAATTTTTTGTAAATTTTCTGTAAAGTTTCAATTAATAAAGTTCGATGGTATTACCACATTGACAAGCTTGTTCTTAAGCCTTTTTAATCTTTCTTTTAGTTCCGCAGAAATTCGTTTTCATTTAGATTTTTGGAAAGACAATTTAAGGTCTTGACATTTTTATTAGCATACCATATAATGTGCATATGCACAAAATAATAGAGGAGGTAAAATTATGAAGGTATGTTTTCCAGTGCAAAATAACGAAGGAATTGACAGCAAGGTTTACAGCCATTTCGGCTCTGCACCCATGTTCATCATTATGGACACAGAAACGGAATATATGTCGATAATTAGCAACAAAGACCAGCACCATGCCCATGGGGCATGCAACCCTATCAAGGCCCTTAACGGGCAAAAGATAGATGCAATAGTTGTTGGAGGCATTGGAGCAGGCGCATTGAGCAGGCTTAATCAGGCAGGTATAAGGGTCTATCAGGCGCAGGCAGCAACCGTAAAGAGCAATTTCGTAATGTTTAAGGAGCAGTCTCTTCCTGAATTTGCCCCTCAGCATTGCTGCGCTGGGCACTCTTATGGTAAAAGCTGCTCTCATTAATAAATACTGGAGGAGGCAAGATGCAAAACCTGATAAGAGCATATAACTTTATTTTGGGGATTCTTTTTAACCAGCAAAATGATACTCTTTGCAAGGAGTGTCTTTCCTTTGCAAAAAATACAGAAGATATAAAGAATCGATTTATGGAGTTTGAAAAAACTGTTTACGGATCAAAAAAAGAACTTCCAAATACTACAGAAAAGCAGTTTAAGAGATTATATGAACTAATCGCTTCAATCCATGAGCCATTCAATCCTATAGGGCAAAGGAAGGCTGGTAATTGCAATTTCCAGCAGAAGGTATGCATGGTCGAAGAATCTGTAAAAATTTTTAAAAAATTAATTTCATAGGAGGCAATTATGAATTGCGGCAATCTCTATAAAATAGAGACATCAAAATCTATTAAACAGTTTATTGAAGACCTCAATATAGCAGCAAAAAAGCGAGGTTTTATTATCCACAATGAGGATAAAATGGAGATGGCTCACTCATTTGGAAAACACGGGGTTGAGGTTGCAGAGGGCTTTGATCTGCATATGATACAGATATGCAAGCCTGAAAAGGCAGCAAAGAGCCTTGACAAAAATCCAGAAAGGGCGATATTGATGCCGAAGTTTATTATGACCTTTAGCAGAAATAACGTGACTCAGATCAGATTTCTGTCGTACAGCAAGGATATGATAGCAAATCTCGTAGACGACCCAGAATTTCCCGATTCGCTTGAGGAGACTTATAAAAATATAATAGCAATGATTGAAGATGCAAAATAACCCCCTAAATTGCATCTTCAAGAGGGATGCCAGAAATGGCATCCCTGAAATCTTAAAGAGGTGATGATAATGTGGAGCATTATTTCAAAAATAACTAAAAACCTTGTTTTTGCAATACCAGCGATGATGGTTTTTGGTTTTTTATATGGACACTATTTCGATTCAACAATGCTGAAAAACCTTATCGTGCCCTTTACCTTTTTAATGGTATACCCGATGATGGTAACGCTTAAAATCAAAAAGGTCTTTGAAGGCGGTGATACAAAGGCACAACTATTAACGCAACTAATAAACTTTGCAGTTATCCCTTTTGTAGCATTTGGAATCGGAAAGGTATTTTTCCCTGATAAGCCTTATATGGCACTCGGGCTTTTGCTCGCTGCCCTTCTGCCCACAAGTGGAATGACTATCTCATGGACAGGATTTGCAAAGGGAAACCTCGAGGCTGCTGTTAAAATGACCGTTATTGGACTTACGCTCGGCTCTCTGGCAACGCCGTTCTATGTGCAGTTTTTAATGGGAGCCCATGTTGAAATTAACATTATAAATGTTATAAAGCAGATAGGCTTTATCGTATTCCTTCCTATGGCGGCAGGCTACATAACACAGCAGTCCCTAATAAAAAGTTATGGACAGAAGGGATTTCAGGAAAAATGGGCACCAAAGTTTCCATCCCTTTCAACACTCGGTGTGCTTGGGATAGTATTTATTGCCATAGCACTGAAAGCTAAGGCAATATCACACTCTCCGCAATTGCTCCTCTATATTTTCTTGCCGTTAATTTCACTTTATGGAATTAATTATCTGTTAAGTACATTTGTCGGCAAATTCTTATTGCCCCGCAATGATGCCATAGCGCTTGTTTATGGAACGGTAATGAGGAATCTCTCCATAGCACTGGCAGTTGCAATCAATGCCTTTGGCGCCGCAGGCTCCGATGCAGCCCTCGTGATATGTATTGCATACATAATACAGGTGCAGTCAGCTGCTTGGTATGTTAAGTTTACAGATAAGGTCTTTGGCTCGCAGGCAAAAGCAATTTTAGAGCCTATAAAGACATAAAGATACCAATCCGAGTGAACCGAAGCAATCCCTTTGCACCCTATGTGTGTTCGTAATCATGCAACAATAAGGTTTGTGCAATTATCACTGGATTTGAGTTATTATTAACAATGTCGCCGCGATACAAAAAACCTAGAAGATGTAACTGCCCATATGAAGGGCAGAAGGGCATGATCTATAAGCCCATAGGTATCCCCATGACAGAACTCAAACATATCACAATTTACAGGGATGAACTTGAAGCAATGCGTCTATGCGACTTGAATGACATGACTCAGGAGGATGCTGGAAATAGAATGGGGGTCTCAAGGGGTACTGTACAGAGATTGCTTGCAAATGCAAGAAAAAAGATTATCAAAGCCATAGCAGAACGCAAGGCATTATGCATCGAAAGAGAAGACAATGTAAAACCCTCCTGACACCTAATGCATTCCCGGTGGCGTACCGCCTCCGCCCTTTTTCATAGGTGGCATGAACATTTAGTGGCTGTTCTTTTATTTTTTCATTTTTTGAGTAATGAGGTCGGGTTTTGCTTTTTGAATTTTTGCTGTTTTGCTCTTAATAAATGCCATAATTAAAAGTCGGTGCCTCAATTTACTGCTATATGGATTTCCCCTGTAACGCCTCTTAAGCTTTATCTTATGCCTGTATGGCTTTAATAGCCTGTACACTGTGGAGTGAGAAATCCTGAGAAGCAATCTCTTCGTCTTTTCGAAAATGCTTTTAATCTCAGGATGCTCAAAAAGTATCTCATGACTAAGCCTTATAAACCCCACAAGATGTTTTGAAGATGTAAATCCTGTAAGTGACCATATCTTCTTTAATGCCCTCTCAATATCTCCACCATAAAACCTCTTTCTCCCTTTCTTTGAGAGTTCCTTAAGAGACGGATCACAAACCACAACTACCTTCTTCTTTCTTGTTACCACCTTTCCTGCCTTGCTTAACAGTAAGGCAAGATATTGCCTGTTAATGTGTAATATGTGAGTGAGTTCATCAAGCATCTGGGCCTTAACCTTCTTAGATGCCTTTTGATATATCTTTGCATTCTCATTGATGATGACAAACCTGATCTTCATTGTATATACTCCTTTAGGTATAACAACAACCATCCTGTAAACCTCCTTGTATGTTTAACCTAATAGGATTTACAGGTTCCATTTTTTGGCAATTATGAGGGAACAATAACCTTTCAAAGAGATTATTTTTGAGGAAAGGCGAGGGCTTGCCAGGTGGATGCAGATTTGATAGTATTTTTATATGGAGGGGGATAACCATGGGGAAAACCATAAATAAAATGGGGAAAACCATAAATAAAGATGTATCCGGCAGAGTTACGATTTCCTTCCCCTACGACTCCAGCCTTATCGAAAAAATTAGGACTATTAATGGCCTTAGATGGCATAAAGATAAAAAGCACCTGAGTTTTCCAGATAAAACCCTTGAAAAGATTCTAAAAGCCTTTGAAGACAAGGAAATCATATTAGATCCAACCCTGCAGACTCAGCTCTTTATTTCTGTCATTGCAAGGGCTGAAAGCGCGAAGCAATCTCAAGTCCGTTACACCTCACGCATAACGCATCACGATTCTGAAGACCTTCGGCGTAAGCTCCTCTCAAGAAAATACAGATACAGAACAGTCAAAGGTGGAGTGAATGTAAGATACATTCAGGAAATTCTTGGGCACAAAGATAGTAAGACGACAGAAATTTGTACTCATGTAAGCACCAAAAGCACAAAAAGCCAATTAAGACACACTAAACCTTATGGAAGGGGGTGGTAAGTGATAAAAATCGTCAGGAGAAGAGGTTTTGCCAATTCAGCCAGAGTTAGTATAAACGAAATACTTCATCTATCCTCCAATTTTGGGAGTATAAACGAACCAGTTCGTCTGTGAACGAGTGAGGCAACATTTTGTTTGGTGGATGGAAGGGAGTGTAACAAAGAATGAGGAAATAAGAATTAAGTAATGTAGATTTAAGGGCTAAAAAATCGGAAAGGGGGAATATATCATGGCTGACGAAAAAAGAGGATATGATGTTCATGGAATAACTCACGTGCATAAAGAACCAATAAAAACGGTTCAAGAATCAAAATTAATACAAACTGGGAGGTTAGCTATGGAAGCGATTACAACAACGTTAACAAAATGCACCATTAAACATGGAGATAGCGGGCTTCGTGATGACTTTGGAGGTAGTTTCAGTGCAAATTTATCTGATACAATCGGAACTGGTTATAAATGTGTGAATGTTCAGCTTGCGGGATGGTACTGGTACTGATATGCCCCCATTTTTTGGAACATTATAAATACGAACTTTTGTTTTTAATTAATTAAACTAATGCACCCAAACTTTGTAACAAAATATTTACAAACCATTCCTATAAACCTCATAAGGCGTTTTTCCTTCAAGACTGCTATGCGGT
>FWWM01002511.1_pt1 | contig 49097 bp, 60 predicted proteins | sample 2228351 | NCBI WGS metagenome assembly FWWM01 (sample SAMEA103939774, study PRJEB20133) | metagenome | reverse complement strand
GCAGAAGACCATATTCTCATTAGGTTTAAGACCTTCTCTTTGTCTTGATAGTTTGAGAATAAAAGCTTAGTGCTTATGGTTATCATCTCTTTGTTATTTTAACATAACCGTAGGTAAAATGGATTTTTGAAACACCCTCAGGGGAAGGAAACACTCCCCCGTAGCCACCACTATCTTCCCATCTTTTCCAGAAAAAGCCAAAGCCTTACCCATAATATAGCACACACCCGCAAGCCAACAGGCTACAGCATCCAATTCATCTTGAGAGTAAGGCCTATCTTCCAGCTCAAAGGGTAAGCTTTTATACAGGCTAAGGATTGCATTTTTGTCTCTTCTGTCTATTCCCAAAAGGTCATACATGGCTCCAGGAAAGGTCTCCAAAACTTCTAAACCTTTTGACCTCAAAATACTCGCCAGCCTCATGCCTCTCTCTGTAAGCATCCTCATAGGTCCAAGGCTTATGGGAAAGAACCTGTATCCACTTTTCTTCAAAAGGCGGTCGCACTCCCTAAAATGAGGCCCCCTCTCTTCTATGCTCCTTCTTCCCTCTGGCAAAGACAGAGGAGCATCTATCATAACAAGCTTAAAGCCCTTTGAAATTTCCAGTATCTCCTCATCCGTGTATAGTGTGCCTACCACCAGTCTTTTATCCTTCAAAAAGGCATAGCCCGTTTTCCTCTTTGGACTTCCTGCAAGGTCAAGACCTAATACTCTCTCCCAGTCTTTCAAGGTAATCCCTTATCCCTTCCTCTAACCTATACCTTGGCTTGTAGCCCAAAAGCCTTTCCGCCTTTGATATATTAGCCTGAGTAAGCTTTTGGTAAAAGTCGTAGGGACAGTCAAAGTATTCCACCTCATAGCTTGTGCCAAGGTATCTGTTTAAAAGCTCCACAATTTCGTTAAAGCTCCTTGCCTCTCCTGTGGCTATGTTAAAAATACCTGAGACATCCTTTTCTAAAGCCAAAAGGTTTGCCTCAATAACATCCTCTATATAAACAAAGTCCCTCTTCTGCTCCCCCCATTTGAAAAGCCTTGGCCTTTTTCCTTCCTTCATCTGCCTGTATAGCTGGTATATCATGCTTGCAGTCTTTCCCTTATACTGCTCACCGGGCCCATAGACGTTAAAGTATCTAAAGCCTACCACCTGAATATGTTTGTTCTCTTCCATAAAAGACAAGGCTATGTGGTCCATCATGAGCTTGGAAAAGCCGTATACGTTCTCCGGTACCAAACCCTCTTCTTCCCTCATGGGAGGTTCTGTGTTTCCATAAACGCCTGCGGATGAGGCGTATATTAGCTTGGCATTCCAATAGAGGCAAGCGTTCAATATATACCTTAAGCTATCTGTGTTTACTCTTAGCATCTTCCACTGGTCCTGCACGGTGGTGTCCGTTATGGCTCCTTTGTGAAAGACCACATTAAAGGTAAAGTTGTTTTTTAACCATTCCCAAAGGCTTGGGTCCGAGAGGTCTCCCGTTATCACCTCTCCTTTAAAGCCCAAAAGGTTTTTAAAATGCCCAGAGGAAAAGTTGTCTAAAACATATACCTTTGCCCTTGGATAGCGCCTTTCAATAGCCTTTGCTAAGTTGGAACCTATAAAGCCTGCACCACCCGTTATCAAAACTCTCATCTTTTCTTACCCTTTTTCTTGGTAGGCTTTTCTTCCTTAAAGGTTAGCTTCTTTATCACATAAGTTTGGCCAAGGTTAAAAATGTTGTTGAGGGTCCAATATAGCACAAGGCCAGCTGGAAAGCTAGCAAAGAGGAAAGTAAAGAAGACGGAGCTTATCATCATTATGTAGTTTTGGGATTTTTCTGGGCTTGGGCTTATGAACTGCTGGGCTATCATGGTAATACCCATAAGAACAGGGAGTATGTAATAGGGGTCCTTTTGAGCAAGGCTCTGTATCCAAAGGAACTTGGCAAGCTGTAGGTCTGCCGTTATGGTAAGCACCTTATATAGAGCAAAGAAGACGGGTATCTGCAAAAGGATGGGTAGACATCCAGACATGGGGTTAAAGCCTACCTCTTGGTAGAGCTTCATCATCTCCTCTTGGAACTTAACAGGGTCGTTCTTGTATTTTTCTTTTAGCTCTTGCATTTTGGGGGCAAGCTCTGCCATCTTGCCCATGGCAACAGTGCTTTTGTATGTGAGGGGGAACATGAAAAGTCTAACTATCAGTGTTAGGGCAACAATGGAGAAGACCCAAGAGTGAAGATGTTCGTATATCCAATACATAAAGATAAAAAGGGGCTTTACTATAAGCCTTAGAGTGCCAAAGTCTATGGTGTCAGAAAGACCTATGGTCCTTAGCCTTGAATACTCTTTTGCACCGGCGTAGAAAATAAGCTTGCCATTTGGCCTTACCAAGGTGATTGTGTTTTTATTTTCTACCTTATAAATGGCTACAGCCGAAATGGAGCCAGAAAAGCCTTTAAAGTAATACCTGCTTTCCTCTCCAGCAAACTTAATGTCTCCAGTTATAAGCTGTCTTCCTTCTACTTTTTCTACATCTATCCTTTCCACCCTATCACCTATCTTTATCACAGGGCCAGAATGGCTGTAAAAATCCGCCTCTTGGACTCTCATACCCGCAGAAACAAACATAGGTGGAAGGCCTGAGGATTCTATGCTTAAAGAAAAGTAATCGCCCTTATATTCCAATATCTTTTTAATTTCAAAGTTTTCTGCCCTTAGCCTTGCTATTATCTGGTTGTCTTTTGTATAAATCTCGTAGCGTGAGAAGTTAAGTATATAGTCTATCTGGGGGTCTCCTGTGTATACTTCAAGGGGGTATAGGTTTAGCCTTTTCTCTTCTTCTGTTATAAGCTCCTTTTTATATTTTTTATCCACTAAGCTTATTACCCTTGCACCCTCTTCCGAAAGGGTTAGGCTAAACTTTTCAAAGTTAAAGGTCCTCAAGCTTTGTGGCTTTTCCTTTTCCCTTGTGGTGCCAAGAAGTAAGGATGGCACATCCTTTGGTTTCTCTTCGGGCTTCTTTTGGGGTTGTTGGGTGGTTTGCTGAGGGGCAAAGAATATAAGGTAAGCTTGATAGCCAAAGAGGAAAAGGGTTATAACTGCAAAGATGATAAGAAGTCCTTTAAGGTCTAAATCTTTTCTCTCCATCAGGGATAATCCACGCCACCCTTAGAAAAGGGGTTGCACCTTAATACTCTCCACATAGCCTTCATCATACCTCTAAGAACTCCATGCTTTTCCACCGCCATTATAGCATAGTTGGAGCAGGATGGATAATACCTACAGCTTGGTGGATAAAGGGGAGAGATGAAAACCTGCCAAAACCTCAAAAAGGCCAAAACTCCCTTCTTCAAGGCGCCAATCTCTTTCTTCCCTTCTGTCTTCTTCTCTTTATTATAGCCCTTCCGCTTTTGGTAGACATACGAGCCAGAAAACCACTTTTGCGCTTGCGCTTAAGGTTGGAAATGCGTGTTATATTCCTCTGCGTTGCCATCTTCTACCTCCAAAATAAAAAGGGGGCAAAAGCCCCGGCTATTACTTTACAAAGAGAAGTATTATAGCTATAAGCAAAGCATAAAGAGCCAAAGTTTCTATAAAGGCGAGGCCTATAAACATTATGGTTTGCAACCTACCACCCACAGTAGGATTTCTGGCCACACCTTCCTGAGTACCCCTTACTGCATGACCCATACCAATGCCTGTTCCCAAAGCTGCAAGCCCTATGGCAAGGCCAGCACCAAGGAACATAAGTCCCTGTTTAAGAGAATCCCCCTGACCAGGTTCTGCAGCAACAGCCATAAAAGGCACCAACAGCGCCAAGGCGGTCATAAGCTTCCTTTTCATTTTATCAACCTCCTTCAATGGATTTATTATTAGTGTTCCTCATGGGCTACAGCACCAGCAAGATAAACCACAGAAAGTATCATAAATATGTAGGATTGTATAAATACGGCGAGGAACTTGATGGCTATTATAAACAGTAGGAAGACAGGCGAAACGGCCATAGTGAATGGGTTTTGGACCACAAGGCCCACCAAAACTACCAGAAGCAAGGCGCCACCCTTCATGTTGGCAAAAAGCCTGAGGGTGAGGGTTATGGGCCTTGCAAGATGGGAAATAATCTCTATTACAAAGAAAACGGGGGCAAGGTAGGGATTGGGGCCCATAAAGTGCTTGAGGTAGCCAATGCCATGAAGCCTAAAGCCTTCTATGTTATAGAGTAGAAATACTACCAAAGCCATGGCAAGGTTTGTGTTCACGTTGGCTGTGGGAGCTTCAAGGCCGGGCACCATACCAAGAAGGTTGGAGAAAAAGACAAAAAGGCCTATACTGGCTATGAGTGGCACATACCTTAAGCCTTCGTGGCCTATGTTTTCAAGAACCATACTCCTTACAAACCTAACATATCCTTCCCAAAAGGCTTGAAACTTTGTGGGCTTTAGGGATGGTTTGCCTGCCAAAGATACCAACCCAAGAGCTATGCCCATGGCAACCAAACCTAAATACACATGGCTTAAACTTATTTCTTGCATAGCAAAAAGATTATACCATAAAATTTCCACATGCACCATAAAAGCGTTGAAGAGAGCCTAAGGGACCTAAATACAAGTCTGAGAGGTCTTACAGAGGAAGAAGCCAGAAAAAGGCTTTCTTTCTATGGCAAAAACACCCTTGAGGAGGAAAGGGAAAGCAGGATAAAGGTCTTTATCCGACAGTTTACAAGCCCCTTTATCCTTATCCTTCTTGTGGCGGGCCTTATAGCCTTTATTTTGGGAGATGTAAAGGATGGTTTATTGGTCTATGGCATTGTGCTTATAAACGGCCTTTTGGGCTTCTATCAAGAGCTAAAGGCTATAGCCTCCATAGAGGCTTTGAGGTCCTTGACTGCTTTGAAGACAAAGGTGATAAGGGATGGTAAAGAGGTTGAGGTTGACAGCAGAGAGCTTGTTCCTGGAGATGTGGTGCTTTTGGGTGAGGGAGATGTGGTGCCGGCGGACATAAGGCTTTTGGAGAGCGTTGGCCTTTTGATGGATGAGGCCTTGCTAACGGGTGAGTCCTTGCCGGTAGAAAAGGATGCGGACCTTTTGCTTTCTGAAGACACTCCACTTCATGCGAGGGCAAACTGTCTTTATAAGGGCACGGTGGTTTTGCGTGGCAAGGCCTTGGGTGTGGTCTTTGCCACTGGAAAGAATACGGAGCTTGGGAAGATAGCCCAAAGGGTTCAAGAGGGTTCGCCAGAGAGCCCACTTACCAAAGCCTTGGGGGTTTTTGGAAAAAGATGGATATTTATACTCCTTGTGCTTCTTAGCCTTCTTGCCCTTGTAGGCATAATGCAAGGAAGGGAACCAAAGACCATCATCTTCTTTGCCATAGCCCAGCTTATCTCTGCAGTACCAGAGGGCCTTCCCATAGTGGTCACCCTTGCCCTTGTGGTGGGAGCCATAAGGCTTTCAAAGGAGAAGGTGCTTGTAAAATACCTACCTGCGGTAGAAACCTTGGGAAGCGCCACCTACATATGCACGGACAAGACTGGTACCATAACCCTTGGAAGGTTAACAGTTCAAGATTATGTGGCCTATGACAAAAGGAAGCTACTTTTGGCCTCAACCCTTTGCAACGATGCGGACAGCATGAAGGGGGACCCTTTGGAGATGGCCTTGCTTGAATGGCTTGAGAAGGAGAGGGTAAACTGGCAGTTTTTGAGGAAAGCCTACGAGAGGGTGTGGGAGCATCCCTTTGATACAAAGAGGAGGCTTATGGCCGTTATTGTGTCCGATGGGTCCGGCGTGCTGGACTTCTATGTAAAGGGTGCCTTGGAGAGCCTCTCTAATATGTGTGAAAGGGAATGTCCAAAAGAAGTTTGGGAGGACCACAACAGGATGGCACAGGAGGGGCTAAGGGTTTTGGCCTTTGGCCATGCAAAGCTTGACAAGATTCCAAAGGATGTGGAGGAGGTAAGGATTGAAATTGTGGGGCTTGTGGGCTTTTTGGACCCACCGAAAGAGGGAGTAAGGGAGGCTGTAGAAACGGCAAGGTCTGCGGGCATAAGGGTAATAATGATAACCGGCGATAACCTTCTTACGGCCAAGGCTGTGGCGAGCATGGTAAATATATATGAGGAAGGGGATATAGCCCTTGAGGGGAAGGACCTTGAAAGGTATAGGGATGATGAGCTTTATAACTTGCTTAAAAAGACTACTGTGGTTGCAAGGGCTACGCCCGAGGACAAATACAGGATAGTAAAGGTTTTGCAGTCAAGGGGTGAGGTGGTGGCTGTGACGGGTGATGGTGCCAACGATGCGCCCGCCTTGAGGGTGGCAGACCTTGGTATTGCCATGGGTTCTGGCTCTCAGGCAGCAAAGGATGCAAGTAAGATGATCATTCTGGATGACAACCTTGCCATCATAGTAAACGCCATAAGGCGTGGAAGGCTCATAGCAAAAAACATAGGCAAGGTTATAAGATACCTCCTCTCTGCCAACTCCTTCCAGATCTTTTACAACTCCCTTGCCATCATCACAGGCCTTCCCCTGCCCTTATACCCTACCCAAATACTCTGGATAAACTTGGTAACGGACGGCGTTCAGGACAAGGCTTACCCCTTTACCAAGTATGAAGGAAACCCCATGAAGGAAAAGCCCAAAAGCCCCATAGAGACCTTTATAGGAAGGCATCAGATCATCACCGTAATCTACAACGGCCTTCTTATGGCCATAGCCCACTACTTTCTTTTCCTATACATGCTTAAAAACTATCCTTATGAAATAGCCCTTACCGTTAGCTTTACTTCGGCAGTCATAAGCCAGTGGGCCGTTGGCATACAGGAAATTTCTGACAGACCCTTCTTTAAAAACCCCATAGAACATATAAGGCTAAACCCTTATGTATTCTTGGGCATCTCCATAGGTGCAATCCTCCAAGCCGTTGCCGTATACCTTCTCTCCGATTACTTCCATGCGGTAAAACTCCCCTTAGATATGCTTCCCTATGTGTTTTTCATACCAATTTTGACCTTTTTGGGGATAGAGGTGAGGAAGTGGGTGCAAAGATTTGAAAAAAAACCAGTTTTTGAGCTAAATTTATCCTTTGCAAAGGAGGTGGGAAAACTATTTTGCAATAACAAGGGAGGAAGGAAATGAGTTGGGACGATTGGTATTGGGAAGATTGGAATAGGTATTGGGAAGATAAAAGTCGGCAAGATTGGGATGATTGGAACGATAGGTGGCATGACGATATGCGCCGTTTACATGATGATATGCGCCGGTTGCACGATGATTTATATTGGAGTAGTCAACATAACTCCATAAATGACCCTTTGAATCCGCTCAGTCCTAATTACATGTTCAAAGATAACTACACGACAGGTGAAGGCGAAGGACCGGAAAGTGTTATTGGAGCTATCATAGTTCTTCTCATTTTTGGATTTCTTTTGTGGATTGCATGGGAACATGTTAAATTATTAGAGAGCTGGGGCTTTATCGTAAAAGAAATAGCAAGACTTTTTGGTTTTAAATAATCTTGGCTTTTAAGATGGAGGTGGTAGGATGGGAGAAGAAGAACTCAAAGAGCTTAAAGAGGTTCTTAAAGAGATAAGGGATGAGCTAAGGGAGATAAGGAAGGAGATAAAGCAGTCAAAACAGTCTCAATCTATTCAGACCACATCAGAAGAGCCACCAGTTGTCTATACAGTGCCGTATAATTATACAGTCATAAGTAGCTTTAAAGACTTTGTGATTTTTGTGATATTTGCTGTAATATTTATGGCGATTGGGCTTACAGCAGTGAAGCATGGTAAAGAGATATTTTCCTTCATTGACTACATTACAGAACACTTCCTGCCTTAACTCTTCTTAGCCTTTTTCTTTGGCTTATTTTGTGGTGCAAAGTTTAAATCATTTGTTTGTGGCACTATTTTTTGTTCTTTTGCTTTCACTTCTTCCTGCACCTTCTCTTTGTGCTTTTCTCCTTCTTCAAGCTTTTGCTGGATTGGCTGTGTATCTACCTGTGGTCCAATCTTCTGTTCTCTGTTAAATTGCTCCACAAGCTTCTCAAGGATTGGTCTTCTTTGTGGATCAACTGCCATGCTATTAAGTTCGGTATAGAACCTTATCTCACTCATGCCTTCCTCAAAGCCCAATTCTTTTAGTTCTCCCTTCTGATACTTTTCCCAAGCCAACTTTGCAAATATACCCCCACAAACTATCCACCCTTTACAAACCCCACTATCTCTTCCACCCTCAGACTCTCCAGTGCCTCAATCCCATAGGGCCTTTCTGCCTCTTGAACCTTTATAAAATCTCCCTCCATGGACCTCCAACGGTTTAAAACTATATACACCTTCATATCTCTTAAGGACCTTTTTATCTCTTGGGCTTCTTCCAAAGATAATGGCTCTTCGTTGGCCACGGCAAAGACTAAGCTTTTTTCTTTTAAAATGTTCAAAAGTCTTTCTACTCTGCTTTTTCTCTCTTCTATCAAACTCAAAAGACTATCTTTCTTGCCCATAAAGGCTTGCACCTTTTCCCTTTCCTTTGCCAAGCGTGTCAAAAAGTCAAACCAGCCCTTTACCATGTGGGCTGTCTCAAAAAGCCTTAGCATCTGGCCTGTGGGCGCAGAGTCCACTATCACATAGGCGTAGTCTTGGCATAGGTCCAAAAGGTGGTCCAAGATAGCCGTCTCAAGGGCTGTGGGTGAGTGCTTCAAATACTTGGCATACTCCTTTAGCCCAGACCTCACATGGGGCAAAAGGTCTTCAAGGCTCCTTAATACCCTTTCCGTGTATTCTTCTACAAGCCTTTCGGCGGAAAGTTCTAAGGCATGGAGATTTTCTCTTATCTTTTTTACCTCATGGCCTATGGGCAATCCAAGTATGCCAGAAAGAGAATGGGCCGGGTCTATGGAAACCAGAAGGCTTTTGTCTTCTTTTGATAGCCTTAAGGCTACGGCGCAAGAGAGGGTGCTTTTGCCCACTCCTCCCTTTCCACCAAAGAAGACAAGCCTTTTTAGCAACACGGCAAGAAGTCTAAACCACTTTTTTCCATGCCAAGGGTCTTGTGCCAGAGGTGAAACTCTTCAAGCAAGTAGGGATATAGGTCCAAGGCATATATGCCCAGGGGGTTGTCAAGGCCAAAGTAGTCTAAAAAAAGAGATAGGATGAGGAGGTCCCTCACATAGGACTGGGAGACCTCCACAGGCTTTTTAAAGTGAACCTCTAAAAAGGCTTTGAAAAACTCCCTCACTTTAGGCTAAGCACCCACTTAGCAAGGTCTTTTGCCTCTTGTTCTGTCACATTCTGAGGAGGCATTGGCACATTGCCCCAAGTGCCCACACCACCGTTCTTTATCCTCTTGGCTATCTCCTCTTCTGCACCGGGCTGTCCTGCAAACTTCTTTGCCACATCTTTAAAAGCTGGGCCTACCTTTTTGGTGTTTATATCATGGCAAGCAAAACAGCCCTTCTGCTGGGCAAAGGCTTGCATATCCTTTGCTGGTGCCTGAGAGCCTTTTTGTTCGGCAGGCTTTTGTTCTTGTGGCTTTTGAGGCTGTTCTGCCGGCTTTTGTTCTGTCTGCGGTTGAGCGGGCTGTTCTGCGGGCTTTTGTTCAGCCTGCGGCTGTTGCTGTTGAGGTTGTTGTTCTTGCTGGGCTGGCTGTTCTGCCGGTTTTTGCTGGCAGGAGAAGGCAAAAAGGGCTCCCATTGCCATTGTTAAAAATAGATACTTCTTCATGCTACACCTCCTTAGGGGAAATTATAAGATGTAAAGCATAAGGTTTTTATGAAGTTTTGATGAAAACTGTAGGGCTTTTATGATTTCGCTATACACACACTGTGACAAATTTATATCTGATTGGCAATGTATTTACAACATACTTAGAAACTATTCGGCGGATATTGGGCCCGCCTGCTGGTTGAAGGCCAGTACCTAATTTTGAATTGTCTAATTTCAGCTTCGGCAAAACAGGCTTCACTTATACTTTTGCATAACAGGATGTATAGGCAGGCTTGCCTGTAGTACAGGCTATCAGCAAAACCTTCCAATTCCCAATTTATCACTCCGTGTATAACCTTATAATTTTACTATGCAAAAGCCTTGGGAAGGCCGTTTTAAGGAAAGGACGGAAGAATTCGTGGAAAGGTTTACCCAATCGGTAAGCTTTGACAAAGAACTTGCACCTTGGGACATAAGGCAGAGTATAGCCCATGTGAAAACCTTGCTAAAGGCTGGGCTATTGAAGGAAGAAGAAGCGCAGAGGCTAATTGAAGGCCTTGAGGCCATAAAAAAAGAAATCCTTGAAGGAAGCTTTGAGTTTAAAGAGGAGCTTGAAGATGTGCATATGAACATAGAGGCGGAGCTTATAAACAGGCTTGGAGACCTTGGGGGAAAGCTTCACACTGCAAGAAGTAGAAACGACCAGGTGGCAACGGATGAAAAGCTTTACATAAAGGATAAGCTTTTGGAGGTCATAAGGGCCTTAAGAGAATTAAGAAAAAGCCTTGTGAGGCTTGCCGAAAACAGCTTGGAATTTGTTATGCCCTCTTATACACACCTTCAGAGGGCCCAGCCCATAAGGCTCTCTCACTACTTTTTGGCATACAGGGAGGTCTTTTTAAGCGATGAGCAGAGGTTTTTGTTGGCCTACAGGTCTTCCGACTGCCTTTCTCTTGGCTCCGGTGCGGTGGCTGGCTTAGACTTCCCCTTAGACAGATTTTATACGGCAGAGCTTTTGGGCTTTGGTAGAGTATGTAGAAACTCCATGCAGGCCACTGCGGACAGGGACTTTATCTTGGATGTGCTATATGCTTGCGCTGTGTGCGGTATGCACCTTTCGCGCCTGGCGGAGGACCTTATCCTTTGGTCAACGGAGGAGTTTGGCTTTGTGGACCTTCCAGACAGGCTATGCACGGGAAGCTCCATTATGCCTCAGAAGAAAAATCCAGACGTGCTTGAGCTAATAAGGGGAAAGACAGGAAGGCTCTATGGAAACCTTATGAGCCTTCTTACCACCTTAAAGGGCCTTCCCATGGCCTACAACAGGGACCTTCAAGAGGACAAGGAGCCCCTCTTTGATAGCCTTAAAACTATAAGGGATTGCCTTGAGGGCATGAGGCTTGTGCTTGAGGGCATGAGCATAAGACCAGAGAGGCTAAAAGAGGCAAGCGGTGGCTTTACTCTCATTACGGACCTTGCCAACTACCTTGTTATGAAGGGCATTCCCTTCCGTCAAGCCCACAAGATAGCTGGGTCCATAACGGCCTACCTTTTGGAAAAGGGCAAAAGGCCAGAAGACCTTACCCTTGAGGAGTTAAAAGAGTTCTCAAGCCTTTATGAGGAGGATGTGCTTGAGCTTTTGAGCGCAGAAAAGGTGGCAGACAGGAGAAAGACCTTTGGAGGCACTGCCAAAGAGGACCTTTTAAAGAGGATTGAAGTGGCAAAAAGGGAGGAAGGATTATGAAGATGTTTTTCGGCTTTTTGATTTTGATTGTGGTGGCTGGCCTCTCTGGCATGCTCTTATTTTTAAACCAAGAAAAGGTAGCCTTTGTTCTTACACCAGCCTTCAGAGGTGTATACTATATGCTTCCAGAGATGCCTTTGGGCCTTTTGGTGGTTTTGAGCTTCCTCCTTGGTGTATTGGTGGGCTACATAGGCGCTTTGATCTCAAGGTTTTTCAGATGAGAGGGCTTATCTTCCCCCTTACTATAATAGGGCTTTTTGTCTTCTTTGCCCTCTTTGCAGAGCTTGTGGCACCCTATCCTTACGCCTTGCAAAATAGGCAGGCACCCTTTCATCCACCTACAAAAATACACCTCTTTAAAGAAGGGAAGCCCACCTTTCCCTACGTACATCCCTACAAGATGGTAGACCCCCTTTTTAAGGTCTATGAAGAAGATAAAAGCGTATCATGCAGGCTTAGGTTTATGCATAAGGGTGAGTATGGATACAAGCTTTTGTCTGTAGAAGAGCCTTGTAAGCTATACCTTTTGGGAACAGACAAGCTTGGCAGGGACCTCCTTAGCAGGATAGTTTATGGCGCAAGGGTCTCTTTGACGGTGGGGCTTGTGGGAGTTGTCATAACCTTCTTCCTTGGAAGCTTGATAGGTGGCATAGCGGGCTATTTTGGCGGAAGGGTAGATGCTTTAATAATGAGGATAGTGGAAGTCCTTCTTGCCATACCTACCTTTTACCTTATGCTCTCTTTGAGGTCTGTCTTTCCTCTGACTATGGAGAGCTTTTATGTGTTTATTATGGTTATATTTATCCTCTCCTTCCTTGGCTGGGCTGGGCTTGCCAGGGTGGTAAGGGGCATGGTGCTTTCCATCAGAGAAAAGGAGTTTGTCCAGTCTGCAAAGACCTACGGTGCTGGAACCCTTAGAATTTTGAGGGTTCATATACTACCCAATGCCTACTACTACCTTATAGTGTCTGCCACCCTTTCTTTCCCGGGCTACATACTGGCCGAGGCCTCTTTGAGCTTTTTGGGCCTTGGCATACAAGAACCTTACCCAAGCTGGGGCAACATGCTTTCTGATGCAAGAAATGTAAACCTAATCTCCGCCCATCCTTGGATACTTTCTCCCGGTGTAGCTTTATTTTTGGTAGTTCTATCTTTTAACCTTTTGGGAGATAACCTTTTAAAGGGTGAGAAAAGATGAAGGATATATTGGCCCTTGTGGAAGAGAACACGTATATATCTGGAAGGCTCTACCTTTTGAAGGTTTTGGCTCCAGAGATAGCAAAAGATATAAAGGCTGGGCATTTTGTAATGGTAAAGGTCTCCAACAGTCTTGACCCTATGGGCAGAAGAGCCTTTGCTGTGGCCGATGTAAGAGGTGATAGTCTTCTCATCTTTTACGACCTTGTGGGAAGAGGAACAAAAATACTTTCGGAGTTAAAGAAAGGAGAAAGGCTCTGGATTCTTGGACCTCTTGGAAAAGGGCTTTTCTCATACGAGGGTGATAGACATCTTCTCTTAGGTGGTGGCGTGGGCCTTGCGGGCCTCACTTTGCTTGGAAAAGAGCTAAGGAATATGGGCAAAAAGGTCCTCTTTGTTTATGCGGGAAGGTCAAAGGAACATCTTGGTATGGAAGATTGGCTAAAGGAAGAGGGCTTTGATTATATCCTTTACACAGAGGATGGAAGCAAGGGCAAAAAGGGGCTAATAACGGATGTGCTAAAGGAGTTTGACACCTCATGGATAGTCCATGCCTGTGGTCCAAAGGCTATGCTAAGGGCTTTAAAGAAGATGAAGACGGGCCATAGGATGTATTTTTCTCTTGAAAGCAGGATGGCCTGCGGTTGGGGTGTTTGCTTGGGCTGTGTGGTTCAAACTAAGGAAGGCTACAAGAGGGTATGCTATGAAGGGCCTGTCTTTTCTTCCGAGGAGGTGATCTTCTAATGTTTACAGGCCTAGTGGAAAAGGTAGGTGTTGTAGAGAGTTTAAGGAATGGAAGGCTAACAGTTAGGGCTGGCTTTGATGAGGTAAAGGTGGGTGATAGCATAGCGGTAAACGGCGTGTGCCTCACCGTTGTAAAGATAGAAAAAGATAGGCTTTCCTTTGACCTCTCTGAAGAGACGTTGAGCAGGAGCAATTTAAAGTTTTTAAAGCCTGGAGACATTGTGAATTTAGAGAGGGCTTTGAGGGCCTCCGATAGGCTAGGTGGCCATATACTTCAGGGCCATGTGGACTTTACAGCACCCATAGTGGAGCTTATAAGGAAGGGGGAACATTGGTCCCTAAAGGTAAGGATAAAGGAAGACCACGAGGTCTATTTTGTAGAAAAGGGTTCTGTTGGTATAGATGGCATTAGTCTAACAATAAACAAAATAGAAGGTAGTATTATTCATATGAATATCATCCCTCACACCTATGAAAATACTAATTTAAAAGTGAGAAAGCCCGGAGACATGGTAAACGTGGAAATTGATATCATAGGAAAGTATGTTGTAAATTATCTAAAAAGTGTTAGAAAAACCGATTTGCAAAGTTTATTAGAAGGTCTTTATAATATAAACCCATGAATGTAATTTGCAAGCAAGCTATTCATAATAGAGAGGGGAAGGTGGCCTTTTATGAAATATTTTTACAAGATAGAAGGACAGGCCAATATCCAGAAGGATTTGACCCTCTAAAGGCTACAAGTATAGCCATAGATGTATTAGTAGAGATAGGTCCAGAATTAGTAGGTGGTGGTAAGCTTGTCTTTGTAAATGTTCCAGCTATATTTCTTGAGGCTTCCATGTTTGACCTTCTTTCTCCAAAGTATGTAGGTATAGAGTTGGTAGAAAATAAAAGATTGAACAATACGCTTCTGGAAGCTATTGATATACTTATAAAACGTGGTTTTAAGTTTTGTATAGACGATTTTGGGTTTGAAAAAATAGATTACTTACCACTTTTAAATAAATGTCATTTTGTTAAAATAAATATAAAAGACAATCCTTATAACCAAGAGGAATTAAAAGAAGTTATAAGTATATTAAAAAGCCTTAAAAAGGGCATCATAGCCAAAAATATAGAATCTAAAGATGACTATGAAAATGCGTTGAAATTGGGATTTGAATACTTCCAAGGCATTTATCTATCAAAACCAGTAATGGTTAGAGATACAAGAACAATATCCTTTTTAAAATCTACAATAATCAAGTTATATAATGCTATAAAGGAAAAAAACATAAAAAAGGTTGTTGAAATAATAGAAAAGGATGTGGGTGTTACATATAAATTACTAAGGTTTGTAAACTCTGCTTACTTTCCAAAGGTGAGAGAATTTAGCAATGTAGAGGATGCAGTTCTCTATCTTGGTCTTGAGAATGTAGCCAAGTTTGTCATAGTCTTGGCTTTGTCCGATATGTTTGCAGATGAGGAAGAAAAAAAGTTGTGGAAAAGGGCGCTCTTTAGAGCAAGCCTTGCAGAAAAGCTTGCAGAAGTATATTCAAATGAGGTAAAGGATAAGGCTTATCTTATGGGTCTTTTTTCCCTCTCCTGGGAAATACTTAGGCAAAAACCGGCTGAATTAGCAAGAGCAGTTGCTTTAGACGGAGAAATAGTAGAAGCCTATGAAAATAGACTTAGCTTATTAGGATTCATACTTTCACTTGTGGAGCTTCTGGAAGAAAGCGGGAGTGATGAAACTATAAAAAAGGTGGCAAAGGTATTAGAAATTCCATCAGAAAAAGTAAAAGAAATACTTGAAGAGGCAAAGAAAGAATCAGAAAGGTTTATAGATTAATCTGTTGCATAACTATGAAGTCCAGGGAAGAAAAGGTTTACTGCAAAGAAGCATATAAGCACGGTTATAAAACCAAAGACTACCATCCAAGCCGTTCTTTTACCCTTCCAGCCAAGCATCTGCCTTGCATGTAGATAGGCTCCAAAAAATAGCCATACTATAAGGGCCCACACTTCCTTAGGGTCCCAGCTCCAATACCCTCCCCAAGCCTCGTTTGCCCAGGCAGCACCAAGAATTATGGATGCAGTCCATATAGGAAAGACTATAACTATAGATTTATAGGTTATCTCGTCAAGTACTTCTTTTGATGGTAAGGGCATGTTGGGGAATTTATCCTTGAGAAGATAGAGAACTGCACCACCAAAGCCTACGGTAAAACCAGCATATCCTATAAAGGCTGTAACTACATGTAAATAAAGCCAATGGCTTCTAAGAGCAGGCATAAGAGGCACTATCTCCTTTGAAGCATAAAAGATGGCAAAAGCAGAAAGAGAAAAAACCACCGGAACCACTATAGCACCCAAAAGCCTTATATGGTATTTCTTTTCAAGGAACAGGTATATAAAACCAACCACAAAGCTCCAAAAGGTCAAGGCTTCAAAGAGATTGCTCCAAGGTGGATGTGGAACACCGAGTTCATAGGTTTGTATAGTTCTTCTGACCATTCCAGCCAGATTGAGCATAAGCCCGAGGAAAAGGCTAAAGGAAGCAAGGCGTTGAATAGTCCTATCTCTTAATAAGACTGTGCTTAGGTATATGATAGAAGACAAAGCATAGGCTAAGGTGGCAGACTTATACCAAAAGGTATTGTCTATTTTTATAAACCCAAGCCCTGCACCAACAAGGAACAAAAGAACCCATAAAAGAAAGCCATAGGACCTTTCCGTTGTCTTTTCAAAGTATACTTCTCTCATTGTTTATAAATATATGCTACTGTTGCGGTTTTACATCCACTTTTATGGACACGCTTACCTCTGGATGAAGCTTCAAGACAACGGTGTAAATCCCTATATCCTTTATAGGGTTCTTTAACATCACCTTTTTTCTGTCTATGTCAAAGCCCCTTTCCTTTAAAGCCTGTGCTATATCCTGAGGTGTAACTGAACCGAAAAGCTTTCCTTTTTCTCCTACTTGTCTGGTAATCTCCACAACAAAGCCTTCCAGCTTTTTAGCCAATTCTTGCGCCTTTTCCTTTTCCCTTTGAAGCTTTCTGGCCTTTTGGGAGATTATACTCCTAACATGCTTAAGATTTCCCTCTGTGGCTGGCAGGGCTATACCCCTTGGTATAAGATAGTTCCTTGCAAAACCATCTTTTACGTTTATAACATCGCCAAAAACACCATATCCTTCAAGGTCCTTTATAAGTACTACCTTCATGCTACACCTCCTTATGCTATAAGGTAAGGTAGAAGGGCAAGTTGCCTTGCTCTCTTTATTTCTCTTGATAACATCCTTTGATGTTTGGCGCACACGCCCGTTTGCCTTCTGCCTATAATCTTACCTCTTTCTGAAAGGAACCTTCTTAGCTCTTCATAGTTCTTATAGCTTGGGTCCTTCTTTGCTTCACAAAAAGGACACGTCTTTTTTGCAGACCTTTTAATTACATCCATAATAAACCTCCTTAAAAAGGTATTTCATCGTCTTCTGAGTTAAAAGGTTTTTCTGGAAGGTCCTCTGGAAAAGCTTCCTCTTCTTTTAACACCACCTCTTCCGTAGGCCCTTCCATCTTTGGCTTGGTGATTATCCTAACGCTATCGGCCACTATACGCACCTTACTTTGCACCTTACCTTCCTTATCTGTCCACCTATCTTGAACCAACCTTCCTTCCACCACCACTGTATAGCCTTTTGATATACGCGTTCCAAGCCCATCTGCCAATTTCCCGTAGGCTTTTACCTCAAAAAAGTGGCTTTCTTCTTTCCATTCTTCACCTACCATATACCTTCTATTGTAGGCAAGCACAAATTCTGCCACTTGAGTACCGGAAGGCAAATACCTTATAACCGGGTCCTTTGTAAGCCTTCCAATGATTATGACCCTATTGAGCAACCTTCTCTACCTCTTGCTTTTTTACTTGTATGTTTAGCCAACGGATTATATCTTCGCTTATTTTGTAATAAAAGTCAAGCTCGTTGGGAAGTTCTGGTTTTTCAGACCTAAGATGGAATATAAAGTATCTCCCATGGTTGAAACGTTGTATGGGGTAGGCCAGTTGTTTTGTCCCCCAGTCGGTTATGTGTAATATCTCTCCACCTTTCTTTTGTATAAAGTCTTTTATTTCTTGCACCCTTCTTTGAACCTCATCTTCTGTAAGGGTGGGCTTAAAAACCACAACGCTTTCATAGTAGCGCTCAGTTTGATAATACCTTCTTGCCATCTTTCACCTCCTGGACTTTTAATGGTCCCCGCCCTAAGGGCGGGAACGAGGCAAGAGATTATTATAACATAGAAGAAGCTTTTATGCTTCCAGGACAGCCCCCTTGGAGGCAGAGGTTACAAACTTCATGTACCTTCTTAACCATGGGCTCTTTACTTCCTTCTGTATGGGTTTGAAGTTCTCCATCCTCCTTTTGAACTCTTCTTCCGATATAAGAAGCTCTAACTTTCTGTTTGGTATGTCTATAAGTATTTCGTCTCCATCTTGAACTATACCAATGGGCCCTCCGCTGGCAGCCTCTGGAGAGATATGCCCTATACAAGCGCCCCTCGTGCCACCAGAGAACCTTCCATCGGTTATAAGGGCCACCTTATCACCAAGACCCATACCCATTATGGCAGAGGTTGGAGAGAGCATCTCCCTCATACCAGGACCACCCTTTGGACCCTCATACCTTATGACTACCACATGGCCGGGCTTTACCTTGCCTCCCAGTATGCCATCTATGGCCTCTTCTTCAGAATTGAAGCATATGGCTTTACCTTTAAAGACAAGCATTTTTGGGTCCACTCCGGCCGTTTTTACCACCGCACCCTCTGGAGCCAAGTTGCCAAAGAGTATGGCTATGCCACCCTCTTTTGAGTAGGGGTCTTCTATCCTTCTTATCACTTCTCCATCCGCCTCTGGCGCCTCTTGAGCTATGTCCCTTAGAGTTTTCAAACTTACGGTGAGTTTATCTGGGTGTGGTAGATAACCACCCCTTATTAGCTCCTTGAGGATGGCAGGAATACCTCCCACGTTGTCCAAGTCCTGTATGTGATATTGGGAAGCGGGCGATATTTTACATATATTGGGCGTCCTTTTTGATATCTCGTTGATCCTTGCAAGATCATACTCAATGCCCGCCTCCCTTGCTATGGCCAAAAGGTGGAGTATGGTATTGGAAGAGCCTCCCATGGCAATATCAACCGCAAAGGCGTTATCAAAGGCCTCCACCGTGAGAATGTCCCTTGGCCTTATGTTCCTCCTTAGAAGCTCCATTATTTGCCTTGCTGCCTGTCTTGCCAAAAGCTCCCTCCTTGGGTCCACCGCCGGTATGGTGCCGTTGCCAGGCAGGCCAAGGCCAAGCACTTCAGTAATACAGTTCATAGAGTTGGCCGTAAACATGCCAGAACAGCTACCGCAAGTGGGACAGGCTTGCTCTTCTATGAGCTTTAGTTCTCTTTCTGTTATCTTTCCAGCCTTGAGCTGGCCAATGCCTTCAAAAACACTGATAAGGTCCACCTTTTTACCATTGGCTTCGCCCGCCAGCATGGGGCCACCGCTTATAAAGATGGTAGGTATGTTTAGCCTTGCGGCAGCCATAAGCATGCCTGGAACGATCTTGTCGCAGTTGGGAATGCATATTAAAGCATCAAGCTGGTGGGCCTCCACAACCGTTTCTATGGAGTCCGCTATAAGCTCCCTTGAGGGCAAGGAGTAGTGCATACCATAATGGCCCATGGCAATGCCATCGTCCACGCCAATCACATTGAACTCTATGGGCACACCGCCCGCCTTACGCACCTCTTCCTTTATAGGCTGGACAAACTCCCTAAGATGCACATGGCCGGGGATAATGTCTATGTAAGAGTTGGCTATACCTATAAGTGGCTTGTCAAAATCTTCATCGGAGAGGCCACAGGCCCTGAGCAAAGCCCTATGGGGGGACCTCTCTATACCTTTTTTGACCTTATCGCTTCTAAGCATTTTTGCCTCCTTATTTTGATTCAAAAGCCTTCATTTCAAGCCTTTGTATTCTTATAAGCATATCATCAATTATCTCTTTTTGAGATAAAGCCCTGTTTAGGTCTCCTCTTATCTTGGAAACCTCTATATAAAGGTAGTCAATCCTTTGGGTGTTTTGGGCTATCTCAGATTTTAGTTCCATCCTAGTTTGATCAATCTCAGCTTTTAGCTCCGCTCTTGTTTTATCAATCTTTTCGTTTGTCTCGTCAATCCTTTTATTTACATCGTCAATCCTTTTGTTTGTATCGTCAATCCTCTTGTTTGTCTCATCTATCCTTTGGTTGATGTATTCAAGCATCCTTTTTATCTCTCTCATCTCTGCCTCAAGGCTTTCCTGCCTTGACTCAAGGGAAGCCATCCTTTGATTGAGAGATTCCACAACGAGCCTAAAGCCCGCAAGCTCTCCGCTAACGGTGGCTTTGTCCATAATCACATAATATAGGCCACTATGGCTGTCGCTACCACATTAACAATAGATATAGGCAACATGATCTTCCAGCCTATCTCTGTTATGTCCCTTGCTTGAAATCTTGGCAAGGTCCAGTGAAGCCAAAGGACAAAGAAGACAAGGGCAAACATCTTTATAAGGAACCAAAGGTAGGGGGAAAGGGGTCCAAAGATGGGTGGTCCAGACCAGCCACCAAAGAAGAGAACCACCGCAATGGCGGAAAGGGCCATTACATTCAAATACCACTCGGCCAAAGGAAAGACTCCAAACCTCATGCCTCCGTATTCCACGTTATAACCTGTTACCAGCTCCGCTTCTGCCTCCTGTATGTCAAAGGGCACTCTTCCCGATTCGGCCAGCATACAAAAAAGGTAAAGTATAAAGGCCACAGGCTGGTAGACTATAAACCAAACTCCTCTTTCTATCTGGGCTTGCACTATGCCAGTGGTGCTCATGGTGCCAGCCAAAAGGATAACACCAAGGACGGAAAAGCCAAGAACTACTTCATAAGATATCACTACCGCAGACTTTCTCAAAGAACCTATAAAGGCATACTTGGAGTTAGAAGCCCATCCGGAGAATATGGTGCCATACACAGCCAAAGAACCAAAGGCAAAGACCAAAAGCAAGGCAATGTTTACATCGGATATTATGGGCTTTATCTCATAGCCAAAGAGTTTAAAGCCCGGGCCAAAGGGGATTACAGAGAACAAAAGCAAGGCTGGAGCCACAGCCATAACAACGGCCAAATAATACACGGGCTTATCCGCATTCTGGGGCACTATGGACTCTTTGGTAAGGAGCTTGATACCGTCAGCCAAAGGTTGCAACAGTCCAAAAGGACCTACAAGCTTTGGTCCCATACGGGCCTGAATGTGGCCTGCCAGCTTTCTTTCAAACCATGTAAGGTAGGCACCTATTCCAAGGAAAACACCAAGAACCACAAGTATTTTGATAAGGGTTATAAGTATTGAAAGCCAAAGCTCCATCTATAACCTCCTTACCTGTCTGTTTCTCCCACCACTGGGTCCAAACTACCAAGAAGGGCTATAGCATCAGCTATGGTTCCATCTTGTATAAGCTTGGGAAAGATGGAAAGGTTATACAATGCTCCAGACCTTATTCTTAACCTGTAGGGTTTAGAACCTCCCTTGGAGTATATGTAAAAGCCCAGCTCTCCCCTTGGGTTCTCACCACTGGCGTAGACCTCTCCCGGCGGTGCAGACTCTCCATGAACCACAATACGGAAGTTCTTCACCATGTCTTCAAGGTCCATAAAAACATCTTCCTTTGGAGCCATTACGGCGGGATGTTCCTTATTTATGTATGGTGCAGATTTTGGAAGCTTTTCAAGCTTTGCCACACATTGCTCTATGATCCTCAAGCTTTGCACCATCTCCTCCATACGCACCAAATATCTATCGTATACATCTCCCACCTCTCCTACTGGAATGTCAAACTCCACCTCATCGTAGGCAGCATAAGGTTCAAGCTTTCTGATATCGTAAGGCACTCCAGAGCCTCTTGCCACAGGGCCTGTAAGGCCGTAATTGAAAACATCCTCCCTACTTATAACTCCTATATCTTTGGTTCTTCTGAGCCATATACGGTTCCTTGTAAGAAGGTTGTGGTATTCCTTTAGCCTATTTGGAAAGTCTTTTATGAAGACCTTTACCACATCAAGGGTTCCTTCCGCAAGGTCGTAATGCACTCCACCTATCCTAAGAAAGGCAGAGGTGAGCCTAAAGCCGGCGTTCCCTTCTATTATGTCCATTATCTTCTCTCTTTCTCTAAAGGCATAAAGAAAGACGGTCAAGGCTCCAAGGTCCAAGGCGCCAGTGCCAAGCCAAAGAAGGTGGGAGTTTATCCTTTGTAGCTCTGCAAACATGGTTCTGATGTATCTGGCCTTCTCTGGCACCTCCACGCCAAGAAGTTTTTCAACGGCCGTTACATAAGAGAGTTCATTGCATATGGCCGAGATATAATCCATCCTGTCCGTATAAGGTAAAAACTGGAAGTAGTATATGTTCTCAGCTATCTTTTCCATTCCTCTGTGAAGCTGTCCAAGGATAACATCCGACTGGACTACTCTTTCCCCATCCAAGTCAAAGAGGAACCATATGGTTCCGTGGGTTCCCGGGTGCAAAGGTCCCCAGTTTAGCATAAGCTGTGCCTTCTTTTGAAGCCTTGATTTTTCTGTCCTTTCAAGGTCTTCAAGGGTTGCCACCCTTGTATGCATAACCTCATAGTCATGGCTTGGTGGATCTGTCCTTCCTGCGTATAGCTCGGTGAGAGAAGGAAGTTCTACCTCCGGAAAACCTTCAAGGGGAAAGTCTTTTCTCAAAGGATGGTAGGGATAGCCCTCCCACATAAACATCCTTCTTAGGTTTTCATGGCCCTCATACTCCACACCAAACATATCGTAGGCTTCCCTTTCGGCCCACTTTGCACAAGGCCAAAGCTTTTCAAGGGAAGGAAGCTTACCATCTTTTGCCCAAGTTTTAACAATTACCCTCTCGTTGGTATCTGGATTATAGAGTATGTATATGCCTTGGAACCTTTCCTTTTTCTCCGGGAAATCTACGCAGGTGTGGTCTATAAAGTGCCTGTAGCCTTCCTTTTCTTTTAGATGTTTAAGAAGGTCTATCAGCTTTTCCTGTTTTACATGCAGGTTTGTTGTATGCTTTGTAAATTCCACATCCACATCTTTGAACTCAAACTTTACTCTATCGGCGGTAGCTCTGTTCATCCAAGGCATAGCCTACCTCACACGCTTATTTCTCTGGGGATAAGTCCTTGACGCTCTATATCCTTCCTAAACTCCTCAAAGGCCTTGTCGTATTTTTTGACGCCTTTTTCTTTTATCTTCTTTTGTAGTTGGAGTATGCCATACAGAAGGCCCTGCGGGTGTGGTGGACAGCCGGGTATATAAACATCTACGGGTATTATCCTATCCATACCTTGAAGGGTTGAGTAGGTAGGGAAAGGACCTCCCGCAGAAGCACATCCACCCATGGTTATACACCACTTAGGGTCTGGCATCTGTTCCCACAGAAGCTTTAGCATTGGAGCCACCTTATTTACAACAGTGCCAGCCACTATAAGAAGGTCTGCCTGCCTTGGAGAGGCCCTAAAGATAACGCCAAGCCTGTCAAGGTCAAACCTTGAAGCAGCAGCATGCATCATCTCTATAGCACAACAGGCAAGACCAATGGTTAAAGGCCAAAGGGCATTACGCCTACCCCAGCTTAAAAGCTCATCTACTGTAGTTAAAACAAAGCCGTTGGAATTTAGCATAGCCATGTTAATACCTCCTTAAGGAAAATATATTCAGAACTGCCACCTTAAGGCTCCTTTCTTCCACTCATAAGCAAGCCCAAGGGTAAGTATAAAGATAAATATCAAGGCACCTACCAAACCATACAAACCAACTTCCCTAAAGACAACCGCCCAAGGAAAGAGGAAGGCAACCTCTATATCAAATAGTATTAGGGATATACCAAGTAGATAATAGCCCTGCTTAAAAACGCCCCTCGCCTCTGGGTCATAGACAGGAACACCGCATTCATAAGGGTAGCCTTCCATCTTCTCCTTTGTCTTTGGACCAAAGAGGTCGTTAAGTAAGCTAAAGGCCAAACCTACAAGAAGAGCTATCAAGAAGAATATAAGCACACCCAAGTATTCCATGATTTAATTTTAGCATCTTTGAAAATTTAAGGTAAAAGTTTATGATTAAAATCAACAAAGCCAAACTACCCAAAAGGCCCAGCTCTGCATGAGAAAAGGCAAGGATAAGGTTAAGGGAGTAGCTCACAAAGGTTGGAGAAAACCCTAAGGATTGTCATATTCCAATCAATAGCCCCTACACCTAAAAAAAGCTAAAAGATTAAGCTACTGGATAAAGCCCTTCCACAAAGCCCTTCCAAACCTCCGGCATACGGTCAAGCTCTTCCTGAGCTATCCTCCTTACCACCTCTTCAATGGCTTTTATGTCTTTTTTGGTCCTTACGCTCACATCAAGCACCTGAGGCTCGTTTATGGGCTTTCCTATCTGAGAAACTATATAACAGTAGGATTCTTCCACCTCTTCTATCTCCTTTACCACCCTTTGTGCTATAAGGTTTGCCACCCTGTTGTATATCTTCCCTATGTGAGACACTGGATTTTTGCCCGCTGCTGCCTCAAGGCTCATAGGCCTGTAGGGAGTTATAAGGCCGTTGACCCTGTTGCCCCTTCCCACCTGCCCATCATCGCCCTGCTCTGCAGAGGTACCAGTCACAGTTATATAAACAGAGTTCTCCTCCTTACTGTCTGCGGTGTTTATAAAGACCTCCACCTCCTTACCCACCACACCTTCTACCCTTTCCTTTACCTTCTTTAGGATGGCTTCCTTCTTTTGGAAGTAATCCTCTATGTCTTTTATGTATTTGCCCACAAAGGCCAAGGCTATGGTAAGCCTATATCTGTCTTTTATACGCACACCCATAACCTTTATGTCCTCTCCTATCTCAGGATGCTCCTTTTTCATATCTGGGGAGTTTAAAAAGCTTTCCGCCTCAAAGACAGCCCTTTCAAGGCTATCAAGGGGAGCATAGCCCACACCAAAGGATGTATCATTAGCCAAAGGCACCTCACCCTTCTTTTGGAACCTTTCAAAAAGCTCCACAAGGTCCTTGCTACCCGGCTTTATCTTTGTATGTATCTTTACGTGCCTTTCCACATCAAGGTTTCTTATATTCTCTCTTAGCCACCTTTTGGCGCTTTCTACAGCAAGCTCATGGGCATCAAGCCTTTTACTGCCCTTTTCCAGTATGGCCCTACCCACCAGATATATCTCTATAGGCTCTATTACCTCACCACCACCAAACTCCGCCCTTGCCACGCCGCCCACAAGCAGGGCTTTATCCACATTATGGTGCATGATGGCACCATATTCGGATATATACCATTTGCATAGCTCTCTTGATAGATTTTCCGCAAGGTAATCACATATGGTATCTGGATGGCCTATGCCTTTTCGCTCCACAATCTCCGCATCCAATTCATAAACAGGTTTAAAGGTCATGGGAGTAATAACAATGTTAGCCACCGGCAACCTCCTGAGGATTTTGGGAAATTATACCACAAACTAAGCTTGACATAGCATATATACAATGGTAAATTTTAAAAGGGAAGATGGATGTTGAAAAGTTAGCAGAAAAACTAAAGGATTTGATAGTTGGCGAAATTAAAGAAGAATTAAAGGATTTTAAATTTTATGTCTCAAAGGAGCTTGAGGTAATAGGCGAGAAATTGTCTTCTTTGGAAGAGGAAATTAAAGAGGTAAAAAAATCCATAGAATATACGAATATAAGGATTGATAACGCAAATAATAGAGTAGATGATGTTAACAAAAGGATAGATGAGGTTAATGAAAAGATAGATAAAGTGAGGTCAGAATTAAAGACAGAAATTACACAATCTAAATCCGAAATAAAAATGGAAATAATACAAAATACTCAAAGGATTGATGAAGCTAATATGAGAATAGAGGAAGTTAATAAAAGGATTGACCAATCAAGGACAGAACTAAAGGCGGAGATAATGCAAATTACCCAAAGGATTGACAATCTAATATTTAAGTTGGTAGAAAGATTAACAGAAAAGGGAATAGAAACTATAAGACAAAGAAGAGTAAGAGGTATCTAAGGAACAAAACCTGAAATAATACAAAAAGGAGGAAAGAATGGATTTCAACTTTTCACAGCTGAGCGACCTTGTACAGAGGGCTCTCAAGGACATGGGCTTTGAAAAGCCCACACCAATACAAAAGGAAGCCATACCCTTGGCTTTGAAAGGCTACGATATTATGGGGCAAGCTGCCACAGGAACGGGCAAAACGGCAGCCTTTGGCATACCCATAGTGGAAGGAAGCAAAAAGGAAGAAGGGACCACAGCCCTTATAATGACGCCCACAAGGGAGTTGGCCCTTCAGGTAAAGGAACAGTTGCAACAGCTATCAAAGTACAAAGGCCTTAAGGTCTTTAGCTTTTATGGCGGTACGCCAGTGCAAAAGGACTTAGAACTACTTTGGAAAATCACACCAAACATAGTGGTTGGAACTCCGGGAAGGCTAAAAGACCTTATGATGAGAGGCCTTTTTAACTTTGATAACCTCAAATACTTTGTGCTGGATGAGGCTGACAGGATGCTTGATATGGGCTTTATAGAGGATATTGAGTGGATAATATCCCAGCTACCAAAGGAGAGACAAACCTTTCTCTTTTCCGCCACCATGCCAAGGGAAGTGGAAAGCCTTGCCAAAAGGCACCTAAGGAAGGACTACAAGTTTGTAAAGGTTATAACGGAAGAGCTAAAGCCAAAGATAGAAGAAAGGCTTATAAAGCTTAACTCTTCAAGGCAAAAGCTTTCCGAGCTTGAAAAGATACTAAGAGAGCATCTCCTTGAAAAGGTCATAGTCTTTGTAAAGACAAAGAAGGATGCAAGAGAGATAACAGAAGAGCTAAAAAGAAGGGGCTTTAATGTGGTCTCCTTGCACGGCGATATGACACAAAGACAGAGGGAAAACTCTTTGAGACTCTTTAAAGAAGGAAAGGTAAAAATAGTGGTGGCCACCGATGTGGCCTCAAGGGGCCTTGATATAAAGGGCGTGAGCCTTGTGATAAACTACCACATACCGGAGGACCCAGAGGTGTATATACACCGGATAGGAAGGACTGGTAGGATCGGCTCCTACGGCAAGGCCTATAGCTTAGTGACGCCAGAGGACAGCAGGGCCCTTATGAGGATAAAGAAGCTAAAGGAAAGCTATTCAGAAGCATAATATGGACCTTAAAGAAAGGGCTTTAAAAGTTAGGCTTTTGGTCCTTGATGTGGACGGTGTGCTTACCGATGGGAGGCTGTATTACACTTCAAGGGGGGAGGAGATAAAGGTCTTTAATGTAAAGGATGGCTTTGGTATAAAGATGGCGCAGATGGCTGGCATAAGGGTTGGAGTCATCTCTGGAAGGAAGAGCAAAGCCCTAAGGAAAAGGCTTGAGGAGCTTGGTATAGAAGAAGCCCACCTTGGCTTTAACGAAAAGCTTCCTGTTTTGGAAGATATGCTAAGGAGGCTTTCCATTGACCTTGAGCATGTGGCCTTTATTGGGGATGATTATGTGGACCTGCCCATCTTAAAAAGGGTGGGCTTTCCCATGGTTGTTTGTGATTCGCCAGAGGAGATAAAGGCCCATGCCCTTTATACCACAAAGGCAAAGGGTGGAGAAGGTGCTGTAAGAGAATCTATAGAGTTCCTTTTAAAGCTAAGAGGCCAGTGGGAAGAGATAATAAATAAGTACCATGCTTAGAAGCCTTCTTATAAGCCTGATGATAATACTCACTTCTTACATGCTAAGGGCATATGTAGATAGCTTTGGATCCACTGGAGGAGAAGAAAAGATAGTAAATAGCTTGGAAGGTGTGACCATAAGGTCCTACAGTAAAAGCGGTATTGAATGGACTATAAAAGGTAGGTCCTTGGAGGTGGTGGGCAAAGATGTGCTTCTGAAGGGAGCAGAGCTTATATCTGAAGAAGCCACTATTAGGGCTGGAGAGGTTTATATAGATAGAACCACTGGAAAGGGTGAGCTCTTGGGAGGTATTGAGCTAACATCAAAGGACCTTGTGGCAAAAAGCCAAAGGGCATACATGGAGTTAAAAGAAGGAAGGTTTTATGGTGATGGTAGGATAGAGCTAAAGGAAGGAAACAAAAAAGTAGAAGGCTATGGTTTTGAGATAAGGTTAAAGCCCATGCGGGTTATAATTAGTAAGGCAAGGGTAAACATGGAATGAGGAAGATTTTATTTTTTCTTTCGTTGATAGCTTCCTTTGCCTTTTCACAACCTATAGCGGGTGAAGGAGACCAGCTCACCTACGAAAAGGACAGGATAATATATACGGGCAATGTGAAGCTTACAAGGGGCAACGCCCTTTTGACGGCCAACAAAGTAATCATATACCTTGATGAAAACAGAAAGGCAAGGCTTATGGAAGCGGAGGGAAATGTAAAGTATGTGGAGGGAAACATAAGGGCCTTTGCAGACAGGATGATCTATGACCTTAGAGAAGAGGTTATAACCCTTAAGGGTAGGGCAAGGGTGGAAGATGGCCCAAACTTTGTGGATGCAGAGGAGATAATTTACTATAAGAAGGAAGATAGGGCTGTGGCCATAAGCAAAGGCTCAAGGGTAAGGACCTTTTATGTGGAGGAAAAGGATGAAAAGGGCAGACCTAATAGAAAGCCTTAGAAAGGAGTTTAAACTAAGTAGAGAAGAGGCTAAAAGGTTTGTGGATTGCTTTTTTGAAGAATTGGTAAACATGATAATAGAAAATGGAAGAGTAGAGCTAAGAGGCTTTGGTGTTTTTAAGCTAAAGAGTCTTAGCGGTAGGTTTATAAAGAATCCAAAGACGGGCATTGAGATGTATGTGGAAGAGAGACACAGCATAAGCTTTAAGCCTTCAAGCTTGTTTAAGAAAAATGAGAAAGGTTGATGTGCTTATTGTAGGTGGTGGTCCTGCAGGTTCTACCTGCGCCTATGAGCTTTCAAAGAGGGGTCTTAGTGTAATCTTTGTGGATATAAAGAAGAAAATAGGCACGCCGGTGCAGTGTGCCGAGTTTGTTCCCATACAGCTATACCACCAGTTTAAAGACTTCTTTCCAAAAGAGGCCATAGCCCAAAGGGTGGAAAATATGGTGCATTTTACACCTTGGGGGGAGGTGATTAGTATGTGGTCGGAGGGCTTTGTTTTAAACAGGGAGGTCTTTGATTACCATATAGCCAAGCTTGCCACAGAAATGGGTGCGGAATGCTTACTTAGGACACAGTTCCTAAGCTTTGAGGATGGAAAGGTTTGGCTTGAGAACATAGACAAAAGGGAGAGGTTTTGCATAAAGGCCGATGTGGTGGTTGGTGCGGACGGACCAAGGTCCAAGGTGGCAAGGCTTACAGGAAAAGGTATGGAAAGCTTTCTTACCACGGCGCAAGCCACCATGCCCTTAAAAGAGCCAATAAAGGACCTTTTGATATACTTCAGAGATTACATACCCGGTGGCTACGGATGGGTCTTCCCAAAGGGAGAAGTAGCCAATGTGGGCGTTGGCATTGACCCTTCCTATCCTATCAACGTGATGGAGAGCTTAAGAAGGTTTATAAAGGAGGTATGTAAAGAGGGCATTGCGGAAGAAAGGATACTTAAAAGGACTGGTGGGTGGATACCGGCCGACGGCCTTTTGCCCTTGGTTAGGGGAAGGGTGGTCCTTGTAGGAGATGCGGGTGGCTTTTGCCATCCTATAACAGGTGCGGGCATAGCCAACGCAGTCCTATCTGGTAGTATGGCTGGTAAATACATAGCGGAAGGAAACCTTGAAGAATACCAAGAGGAGGCAGAAGACACCTTTGGAAGCGTGCTATGGAGAGCATCGGAAAAGAGGAAAAAACACATGAAAAGCTGGGACAATCTAAAAGAGATAATACCAAAGACATGGATAGCCTTTGAGGAGTATTGGCGTATAATTTAACCTTAGGAGGTGGAAGATGGACTTTTTAGGAAAAGAACAATCACCCTTAACCTTTGAGGAGTGGAACCAGCTTGAGAAGGCTATAATTGAGGTTGCAAAAAAGACGCTTGTGTGTAGAAGGTTTATGCCTGTGGTTGGCCCAATAGGTGTGGGCCATCAGGTGATATCTTATGATGTATACCTTGGTGTGGAGCCGGGTGTATGTGAAGTAAGGCCTGGGGAGGAAAGCGAACATTGTGAGCCTGTAAGGACCGGAAAGAGAAGGCATATAGTCCTTCCAACCATATACAAGCCCTTTAGCATAAGCTGGAGGGACTTAGAATACTACAGGCAGTTCAACCTTCCCATAGATACATCTCAAGCTTCTGCGGCAGCCTTTGCCACAGCGGTGGCGGAGGACACTCTCATAATCCATGGAAATCCAAAACTGGAGATAGAGGGCCTTTTGACAGTGGAAGGAAGGCAAACCATGTCCATGAGCGATTGGGATGTGCTTGGTAATGCCTTTAACGATATATCTCTTGGTATAGCCAAGCTTTCTGAAAAGGGCTTTTACGGAGACTACTACCTTATACTAAACCCAAAGGACTACTTTAAGCTAAACAGGGTATATCACAACACAGGCCTTTTGGAGATTGAACAGATAAGAAAGCTTGTAAAGGATATATACTACACGCCCATAATGCCAGAATCAAAGGCATTGCTTATATCGGCAGGACCACAGAATATGGACATAGTCATAGGCTTGGACTTTAGCCTTGCCTATGTGGAATCTACCAACATGGTGCATCACTTTAGGGTTATGGAGATAGTAGCACCAAGGATAAAAAGGCCTGGGGCCATACTGGTGATAGGAGAAAAGTGAAGGAAAAGTGGAAGGTAATAGAAAGGCTACTTTCTGAAGAGTATGATATTGAGGTCCAGGGGAGTTATGAGGGGTGGGGTGCGGGCTACGACCCTAAGTTTTTACCCCTTACAGAGATGTGGGCAAAGGGAGAGGTGGAGGATGTGCCAGAGGTAGTAAAAAGGCCTGCGGGGGTGGTCTTTCACATACAAGAGCTTTCAAAAAAATCGGAAGAGGAGGCCATAAACACCATAAGGCATGAGATTGAATACCTCTTTTCCACAGACCTTTACCTGTGGAGGCTTGGCCAGAGAGAGTTTTACAAGTTTGGCTTTACCCCCACCTCCTTCCTTGTGCTTTACTCTGTGCTTGAGTCCATAAAAACAGACTCAAGGATAATAAACGGCCATCCTCAAAGCTATTCAACAATCATAAAAAACTACGAAGATATTCTAAAGGAGATAGACACATACTATCCACACCATAATTTTTCCCTTAGCCTTTTGAAGTCATGGCTTGGAAAGGAGGCCATTCCCAAAGATACAGAAAGGACACTCTATGAATACTTAAACTCAAAAAACAGAGAGGCCTACGACATACTCATGGAAGACCTGCTTGGAAAGTATATAGCCCATATAGAAAAGGCGCAAGAGATAAACTACATAGACCTCCTTTTGGATGAGGCAAGAGGAAAGGTAAGAAAGGATGCCCACAAAGGAAGGATAATGACAGACCTCCTTAAAAAGCTTCCGGAGGCTCTGCAAGAGGTAATAACAGAATACAAGGATAAAAGGGCCATAGATATACCAGAAATTGAAAGAAAGGAGATTTTAAAGAGCCTAAGGAACATGCCCGACTGGATGAGGGACTACCTAAGGCAGATGTCTTACATAGATATGATAGAGAGGGATGTGGAGCTTATAAGGCACTTTTTACCAAAGACCTTGGAGGTAGATATAGAGCATAGGGGATTTCTTAGCTTTTTGATAAAGGGATGGGAGGAGCAAGGTAGTTCTGCCTCCAGCGGTTTGAGCCTTGGGGGAAGGTCTGGAGAAAAATCTCAAGAGGACAGACTGTATGAAAAAGCCTACGGAATGAACAAGGAGGAGTTTAAGGCCTACAGGAGGATGATCTCAAACATACTGCCCTATGTGGAGGCACTAAAGAGAAAGCTTAAAAAACTCATGCCAGAAGAGGAGGAAGGCTGGTCTGGAAAATACTTTTATGGAAGGAGGCTTAACAACAAGGCCCTTAGCGTGGAGGCTTCCATAGGAAGGGGGAGGATGTACATGAGAAGGGAAGAAAGCATAAGAAAGGAGATAGCCTTTAAGCTTCTCATAGATATATCCACATCCATGAAAAGGGAGGATAAAATACAAAAGGCCATAGAGGCACTTCTTTTGTTCTCCGAGGTAATAAGCACTTTAAAGATGCCCTTTTCCATAGATGTGTTTAGCGACAGAGTATTTAGATTAAAGGAGTTTCATGAGGATTATAAGGTAGTAAAGTGGAGGATTTTGGAGCTTTTTAACATGCTTGGTGGTGGAACAAACTTTGAAAAGGCTTTACTTTATGCACATGAAGATATTCAAGTATTTTGCGCCAAAAACCATATGAAAGGCTGTATGCTTGTCTTCTCCGATGGCGAGCCTACAAGGGGCCTAAGAGGCCAAGAGCTAAAAAGCCTAATAAACCAGATAAAATCCCTAACACCCATCATAGGCATAGGCGTTGGCTTGGAAAAAAATTATGTGGACTATTACTTTGAAAGCACTGGAATAAAGATAAAAGATGTATCCGAACTTACCTTGGCCTTTACAAGGATAATAGAAAATCAGGCAAGGAGGCTTCTGGCCTTTCAATAAGAAGGCTTATGTTCTCTTCCGGCTTTTCCACCAAAAAGCTGTATTGGGTTTGAGGGGGATATTTTTTTGCCTCATAAAAGAACTCATCCCCTTGGGACCTTTGGCCGAGGGCATAGTTTATAAGAGCCAAAAGTATATACTTCTCTTGACAGTCTTGTGCCAACATCAACCATTTGGTAGCCTCCAAGTATTTAAACTCTGTTATATACCTCATGCCTATGTAAAGTGGTTCACTGTTTTTTAAAAAGTCTTCCTTTTTAAGCCTTTTACCCTCTTTGTCCACTATCCTTATCCTAAACCTGACCCTCATCACCCAAACCCATCATGGAGTAAACATAAACATGTTTTTAAATTAAAGCACATGAGGACTTATTTCAAGGAAGAACTAAAGGAAAGGAATATAATATTGGCAAGGTCTGGAGAAACTCCAGAGAAGATAGAGATAGACCAAGATGAGATAAAGGTTTATGCTAAGGATGAGGTTTATCATATACCCGTAGAGTCTTTAAGAGGCAAGGCTATAATGGATAGGTTAAACTACAAGGGAGAACTCACACAGGAGATATATATTTAAAACATTAAACTGAGCTAAGGAGGTTTTTATGGATAAGTGGGAAGCTTTTCTCTTTGATGTGGCAGAAAAGGCCATAAACTACCAAAGGCTTTCAAAGGAAGAGGCTTTAAATATATTGAGATTGCCCGACGAGTATATAGCCCTCATGGTCTACTTAGCGCAGAAGGTAAAAAACCATTTCCATCCACCAGATAAGATAGAGTTCTGTTCCATAATAAACGCCAAAAGCGGTGCCTGTTCGGAGGACTGTAAATTCTGCGCCCAGTCTAAGTTTTATAAGACTCCCATAAACGTGTATAACCTTGTGCCAAAGGATGAGATAGTAGAAGGTGCTTACAGAGGTGTGGAGTTTGGAGCAAACCGATATTGTGTGGTCCTAAGCGGGAGGGCTGCCACAAAGGAAGAGGTAGAAAGAATATGCGAAGGTGTTAGTGAGATAAAGAAGGAAGGCCTTCCTATAAATGTGTGCGTTTCTGCCGGGACTCTTGATGAGGAGTCTTTAAGAAAGCTAAGAGAGGCTGGCGTAAAGCGTGTGAACCATAACCTTGAAGCATCAGAAAACTTCTTTCCAAAGATAGTTACCACTCACTCTTGGAGAGAAAGGTATGAGACAATAAAAAGGATAAAGGCTGTGGGCCTTTCCACCTGTTGTGGTGGCATATTCGGTATGGGAGAAAGCTATGAAGACAGGGTGGACCTTGCCCTAACTTACAGAGACCTTGAAGTGGACTCCATACCCCTTAACTTCCTTATGCCCATTGAAGGCACACCACTACAGAATGCACCCGGCATATCACCCATAGAGGCACTAAAGGTTATAGCCATGTTTAGGTTTACAAACCCAAAGGCGGAGCTAAGGCTGTGCGGTGGTAGAGAACAAAACCTCAGAGATTTTCACGGTATGGCTGTGCTTATGACCAACGCCATGATGGTAGGAGGATATCTCACCAGAGCAGGTAGGGATATAAAGAAGGATTACCAGCTTTTGAAAGACCTCAATTTTGAAAGGTTGGTTAGTGTGGAATAGGTGTGAAATTCCTTGTAGAAAAATTACGGGAAAAGCCATACTTAGGAATGGTATGTGAAATTCTCCCGTAGGGTGTGTAATTCCTGTGAAATTTGACCCCCTCAACCTGTGAAATTTGAAAACAAAAAATTATGGAAAAAGCTATACTTAGGTAAATCTACCCCCTTAAATTTGAGTCTGGTGTTATAAAATGCATATTCTTCTTCTTCTATATATTTAGCTTCCTTAATAAAAAAAGAAAATATAGAAGAAGATAATAGGACCCCCAGAATTTCACACCCCTTTGGGAAATCCTTGAAAATCAAGCACTTGCGGAAAAAGAATTTCACATCCCATTTCAAAAGCTTGATATTCCTTGTTTTTGTGTATTGAGAGAAGCCTTGATAATCAAGCACTTCAGAAGAATTTCACAATTTCACACCCATAATCCTAAATACGGGTTTTTCCGAACTTTTTTGAAGTTGATGTGTGTAAAATTTTTATGGAAAACGCCATATTTAGAAATAGGGTGTGAAATTCTTCCACAAGGTGTGAAATTCTTTTATGATTTAAATCATATTTCAAGATGGCAATTTATTGCCTGCTTCAAATAATTATGAAAAACATATGCCAAGTGAAAATTAATCAAACCAGGTCTTACCACTTGTCTTTGAAAAAGATAAATGAGACAAATAAGGAAGGATGACTTTCTTACCCAGCTATTACAATGTGGGCGTCTTTTCCTTTATTCTAAACTGTAGCGCCTCTGCAATATGATGGCTTGCTATCTTTTCTTCGCCTTCAAGGTCTGCTATGGTCCTTGAGACCTTTAAGACCTTCATGTAGCCCCTACCGGTTAAATTCAATCTATCAAGGGCGCCTTTCAATAAGCTATGAGCTTCCTGCGTCATCACACAATACTTTTTCACCTCTTCGTTAGTCATGCGTGAGTTATACTTGGTTTTGCTGTTTTTGAACCTTTCCCTTTGAATATCCACAGCCCTTATAACCCTCTCCCTTATCTGCGCCGAAGTTTCTCCCGAGTTCATACTAAGAAGCTCCTCCTTTTCCACCGGGTTTACCCACACCCTTAGGTCTATCCTATCCATTATGGGCCCAGATATCTTGGATTGATAGGCCCTTAGTTGCACGGGGGTGCATGTGCAGGCCTTATATGGATTCCCGTAGTTTCCGCAGGCGCATGGGTTCATTGCCACCACAAGCAAAAACTCCGAAGGAAAGCTTATCCTTCCCCCAACCCTTGAAACAGTAACCCTCCCATCCTCTAAGGGCTGTCTTAAAGATTCTATTGCCTTTCTGCTAAACTCTGGGAACTCATCAAGGAAAAGAACACCCCTATGGGCTAAGGAGATCTCCCCCGGCTGTGGTATGGTGCCACCTCCCACAAGGGCGGACTCTGAGGCGTTGGTAAGTGGATTTCTAAAGGGCCTTCTGGTTATTATGGGAGTCTTCTCATCCAAAAGGCCTGCCACGCTGTATATGCGTGTTATCTCTATAGCCTCTTCAAAGGTCAAGGGTGGCATTATGGTTATGAGCCTTTTGGCAAGCATACTCTTGCCAGCTCCCGGAGGTCCAATTAGCATAACAGGATGAAAGCCAGCTGCCGATATCTCCATTGCCCTTTTTGCCTGATGCTGTCCATAGACCTCGCTAAAATCCACATCAAAGCTTTCAAAGTTTGAAAATATCTCTTGAAGGTCCACCCTTACTGGCTCTTTTTTTATATTACCCACTAAAAAATCCACCACATCTTTTAAAGATTCAAAGCCATAAACTTCCACACCTTCCACAATGCCAGCTTCCTTCGCGTTCCTCATTGGCACTATAAAACGCCTATAGCCCAGCTTTTTCAAGGATAAAACCACCGGCAAAACTCCCTTTACAGGGTTTATCTTCCCATCAAGGGAAAGCTCGCCCATGACAACATAATCCTCTGGAAAATCCAAGCCTGTAGAAAGCCTTATGATGCCAAGGGCCATGGGAAGGTCGTAGAAGGTGCCTTGCTTTTTAAGGTGAGAAGGAGAGAGGTTTACCGTTATCCTTTTTACAGGAAGCTGAAAGCCTGTGTTCTTTAGGGCTGACCTTACTCTGTCCTTTGCTTCGTTTATGGCCTTGTCTGGAAGGCCCACGATGGAAAACTGGGGAAGCCCGTTGGATATGTCTACCTCCACATCCACCTCAAACCCCTCTATCCCCAAAACCCCACCGCTTTTTATCCTACAGAACATAGGAAAATTATATCAATCAAAAACCCTTACAATCCTATAATAGGTATCCCTCTGGGCTGGCACAAAGCCCGCAGACCTTATGGCTTCCACCATATCCTCCACCTTTGGAATGCTTACCTTGTAAGAAGTGGAAGATATTACATTCTCCTCAATCATCACGCTTCCAAGGTCGTTGGCCCCAAAGTTAAGGCCTATGATGCCTATTTGCATGGTTTGGGTTACATGAGAGCTTTGAATGTTTTTGAAGTTATCCAGGTATAGCCTTGAGATGGCAAGCACCTTTAAGTAGTAGTTGGAAGAGGCCTCTTCTAAGTTGTCAAGCTGGGTTTTGCCCTTTTTGAAGGTCCAAGGTATGAAGGCGGTAAAGCCTCCCGTCTGGTCCTGTATCCTCCTTACCCTCTCTAAGTGTTCCACTATATGCCAAGGCTTTTCCACATGGCCAAACATCATGGTGGCTGTAGAAGTCATACCAAGCTCATGGGCCGTCCTGTGGACCATCTCCCACTCTTCAACGGTGCATTTACCGGGGCTTAAAAAGCTTCGTACCTCTTGGGAAAGGATTTCTGCACCACCGCCTGGAAGGGAGTCAAGGCCCGCCTCTTTTAACCTTTTTAACACCTCCCTTATGCTTAGCCTCTCTATCTTTGCAAGATAGACTATCTCCGGTGCAGAAAAAGAGTGTATTTGAACCTGTGGAAACCTCTCCTTTATGGAGCTTATAAGGTCCTCGTAGTAGCTAAGTGGTAGGTCTGGGTTTAGGCCGCCTTGCATGAGAAGGGTTGTCCCACCCCATTCTACAAGCTCCTCAACCTTTTTAAGTATGTCCTCCTTTGGAAGCACATAGCCTTCTGGAGAGCCTACCTTCCTTTGGAAAGCACAGAACTTGCACCCTGCCACGCATACATTGGTGTAGTTTACATTCCTATCTATGACAAAGGTGGCTATGTTTTCTGGGTGGTGCCTTTTTCTTACCTCATTGGCAAGGTATCCCAAAACTGTTATATCTTCCTCAAAAAGGCTAAGAGCTTCCTCCGGACTTAGCCTCTCTCCTTCCAAAACCTTTTCATAGACCTCCGCCTGCACCATGCCTACAAAATTTATCTCAAGCTCCAAACTTAGCAAGCCTAAGAGAGTGGGCAAGCATGAGGTTTATCAGCTTTTTGGCTGGAAATATGCCAAGCTCACCCTTTAAACACTCCCTTTCTGTAAACCTTTGAGATGTTCCACCAAGCACGTAGGGAGAGTGTAAAAGCACGGGCACAGGATGCCAAGAGTGTCCCTTTAAAACGGAAGGCGTAGAGTGGTCTCCCGTTATCACAAGCACATCGGGTTTTAGCTCCAGTATTTGTGAAAGGTTTTTATCAAACTCCTCTATAACCTTTACCTTTCCCTTGTAGTTTCCATCCTCTCCATAAGAATCTGTCTTCTTTATGTGAAGGAAGAAAAAGTCATAGTCCTTCCATACCTCTTTTAGAGCCTTTATCTCATCCTCTATGCTTTGTCCTTCAAAGCTTATAAGGTCCATGCCTACAAGGCTTGCAAGGCCTTTATACATAGGATATACCGCTATGGCGCAGGCTTTTAGTCCAAACCTCTCTTCAAAGCTTTCCATCTTTGGCTTTTGAGAAAAGCCCCTAAGGAGCATGTAGTTTGCCCTTTCCTCATCCTTTAATACCTCTTCAACCCTCTCTAAAAGCCTTCTTACCACCTTTGCCACCCTTTCGGAAGCTTCCGTCTCACCCCTTGGCTCTATAGGTTCCAGCCCTTCCTTCTGCGGGTCCGTATCTTTTATCCTGTCGCTACCCTCTGGAAGCTCTTCTGGAAATCTAAGGAGTATGGCAACCCTGTGTTCCATACCGGGCGCAAAAAAGACCTTAACCCCGTCTATCTCCTTTATCTTTTCGGATAGCTTTGATGTTATCCTCCTGTTTTCTTCTGTGGGTATCCTTCCGGCTCTTCTATCCTTTACTACAAGCCTTCCGTTTAATCTTTCCACCGTGGCGTAGTTGGCCCTTATGGCTATATCGGTGGACCTCACTTCCAATCCAAGGCCCAGAGCCTCAAGTATGCCCCTTCCTATCTGGTATTTCAATGGGTCATAGCCAAAGATACCAAGGTGTCCAGGCCCACTACCGGGAGTTATGCCATAATCTACAGGGATATGAAGGCCAAGGGCTGACCTTTTTGCCAAGCTATCAAGGTTTGGCGTGCTTGCAAGCTCAAGCTCCGTTTTCCCATCCTTTACAGGAAGGCCACCTATGCCATCAAGCACAATCAATAGTAGCTTTGTATTGTTCTTTTGGACCAAGGCCTCAAGCATAAAAGTTATTTTAGCACCTTATGGCCCTATCTGCCTTAGGAAAGGCGGTATTTCCTCCGTTTTTAGCCATCCACACTCTTCCAAGGCCCTTTCTACAGATTCCCTTGATAGCCTTGTCCTCTCCATTAAGAGCTTTACAAACTCTTCCCTTCTTCCCTTATAGTTCTCCACCTCTTCATGGCTTACCTCTGGGAACCTTGAGGCTATCCTATCCTTTACTATGTTCCAAGCTGCAAGGTTGGAGTAGAGGTTAAACTCCTTGTTTCTAACTGTTTCTTTCACCGTCAAAGATTTAAGGAATTCAATCCTTTCAGGCTTTATGGTTAAAATGGCTTCTGCCATAAGTGGGTCCACAGTGTAGAATATGCCAAAGAGCTTTCCGAGTATCCTCCTTTGAGTCCTTATCATCTGGTCCAGTAGGTCCTGCACTTCTGGTTCCACCTTATCGTATATAAGCTCAAAGTAGTTTAGCTCTTCCAGCTCAAGGCCTCCGAGGTATCTTATAAAATTGGCAAGCTCATGGTAGCTTGTTAGTTCTCCTTTTATCTCTTCCTTTACCGCCTCCTTTTGAGCCTCTCCATAGTCAAGGACCACATCTGTATGTATGGGTGGTATTATGTGGTAGGTTTCCGACTCCCATCCTGCCTTTCTAAGTATCTGTTCCGCCGCATCCATGGTAAGGTTATACTTCTGCATAAGGAGTTTCTTTAGGCCTTCCCTGTCTTTTCTGTATTTGTCCAATTCTTCATCTGGTATATCCACTTCCACATATACAAGCCTTTCCTTTCCGTTGTCCAGTAAGATCACATTCTTCCTACCCTTTATATGCCTCTTTATAAAGCTCCAATCCTCATCGGTCATTATAGGCTCTGGATGCCACTGCTTGGACATTTCCTCTTCAAGCTCAAGGTATGGCACGCTTTCATACCATGTGGCCTTGTTTAGCTTTGACTCTATTACCTCCTCGCTTTCTCCCAGCTTGTTTTTTACATACTCTATAAACTCTTTTCTTTTGAACTTAAACCTTTCTATCTCATCAAGGCTAAGCTCTGGGAAAAGAACTTTTAGCTTATACTTTATAAAATCCCAGTTGCCAAAGAGGTTTTGTGGGTCAAGGGCCTCATACCCGTAGGGGTTTGTCCTCAAAAAGTCAAAGTAATAGCCTATAAACTTCCTCACCCTTGGGTCCGTTAGGGCCAAGGTTTTTATAAAATCTGGGTCGTAGAACTCTATTATGCTGAGAAGCCTTGCTATGTTTACTTTCTTGATGTTGTGAAGATGGCATAGCTCTATGGCATACTTTCTTGGTATATTTTCCACAGCGCAATACTCATTCAGCACATCCATCTCAGACCTCAAAAGGCTTCTAAAGAAAGAAAGCTTCTCCCTTCTTGATAGGTTTTCTTTGTTAAGTAGAACTTCTATCATCTTTCCCACCTCCTTACCCTTTAAAGATAGAACATTAAAAGAGTTGGACAATAAAACCTTCTTATATTGGCTATAATAATACACATCAGGAGGGAGCAATGGAGAGGTTTGTAGCCTTTGACATTGAAACCTTTTGTCCCATAGAAGAGCTTTCGCAGGAAGAGCTTTTGTATCTCATAGGTAGGAAGGACCTCCTTTCTAAGGATAGGCTTTACAGGGAGATTTCTACAAACCCCTACGTTTCTTATGTTATTTCCTTTGCTTTCTTTTTCATAGAATCAAACATTGCAGAAGTTTATTATGTGTGCGAGGAAGAAAAAGAAGAGATAAAAGATTATGCAATAAACCATAGAGTTATAAAGGTGTTTTATAAGCCAATAGTTATGAACTCCGGCCTTTTGGAAGCAGAAAGAATGCTTTTGGAATATTTTTGGGAGAAGTTTAGCACAATAGAAAGGCCTATAACCTTTCATGGTGAAAGCTTTGATATGGAGTTTATGAGGATAAGAACCATAATACATGGTCTAAAGCCAAAATCCTTTATGGATTATTTACGTTCAAAGTATACTTATAACATAGATTTAAAAGAATTTTTTAGATTTGCTAAAAATAACTATTCCCTAAGCTTCATATCAAGAAGGTTTAACCTTCCAGTAGATAAGGGGGATATGGATGGTTCAAAGGTTAGGGAAGCCTTTCTTAACAAAAGGTATAAGGATATAGCGGAATACAACCTAAGGGATGTTATCATTACAGGTTTGTTATACGAGAGGGTGAAAGACTATATACACTGGCATGGAGATGACTTTCCACAACTTAAGGAACGTATGTTAAACCTTTTGGAATCAAAAAATATGTTAGAACCTAAGGAATTTTTGAAATATGTTTTAGAAAAAGATATCCTTACATCGGCGGAGGCTTCAAAGCTTATAAATTTCTACTTGCTTAAACAAAATAAAGCTTCAAACCAGAGGCAAATGGACAAACCAAAAGAAAATACGGTTTCAGAAAAACAGATTGGTTTTCTTCGCGACTTGGCTCAAAAGGTAGATGTGGATATGGAGGAGGTATGCGACCAGCTTAGCTCTTATACCATAAGGCAGGTAATACAATCCTTGGAAGAAGAAGAGATAACATAGGCTTGTTTATCCTTCCTTATTGCCTATATTAAAAGTAGTATAAAAGACAGGAGGTTTTTTATGTCTTTAAGGCCCTTAAAGCTTAGGAACAAAACCATACCAATACCCATAATACAAGGGGGTATGGGTGTGGGTATATCTTGGGAAAGGTTGGCGGGTGCAGTGGCAAAAGAGGGAGCTGTGGGAGTGGTGTCAGCAGTAGGAACTGGTTATAGGTATCCAGAGCTTGTTAAAAGAGATAAGTTTGGAAGGCCCATAGGGTCTGTGTATGCTCATAGCAAGGAAGCTCTTACAAGGATAATTCAAGAGGCAAAGAGAATATCTGAAGGCAATGGCGCCATAGGCGTGAATATACTATGTGCCATAACGGATTATGGTAGGGTTGTGGCAGATGCAGTAGAAGCCGGTGCAGATGCCATAATATCTGGCGCTGGGCTTCCTTTGAGGCTTCCCGAATATGTGGGTGATGCGGACGTAGCTTTAATTCCCATCGTATCTTCCGCCAGAGCTTTGAACCTTATATGTAGAACATGGGAAAAGAAATATAAGAGGCTTCCAGATGCAGTTGTTTTGGAAGGGCCCAAGTCTGGAGGCCATCAAGGATTTAAGTATGAAGAGTGCTTTATGCCAGAATACCAGCTTGAAAACCTATTCCCTTCTGTGCTTGAAGAGGCAAAAAAGTGGGGAGATATACCTGTAATAGTGGCTGGTGGAGTTTGGAGCTATAAGGATATACTCTACTACATGGAAAGGGGAGCAAGTGGAGTCCAAATGGCTACGCGATTTATAGCAACTTATGAATGTGATGCACCACCCATTTACAAAGAGATATTACTAAATGTAGAGGAAGAGGATATAATACTCCTTAAATCTCCCGTCGGCTATCCTTTAAGGGTTGTAAGGACCCCCTTTATAGAAAGGCTTCTTGCAGGATATAACGGCTGGAATGGGTGCGTTTCTCACTGTATAACTCCTTGTAATAAGGGTGAAGAAGCCAAAAAGGTTGGCTTTTGTATAGCGGATAGGCTTGGAGCTGCATGGCTTGGAGATTACGAGGAGGGCATATTCATAAGTGGCGCAAACGGCCATCTTCTTAAAAAGCAAGGTATTATAAGCATAAAAGAGCTGATTGAGATGCTAACCGGTAAAAGACCAGACCCCACATTGGAAGATTCTTATGCGTTAAAATAAACCTAAAGGAGGGGTAATATGTTTAGAGCCTTATGGACCTCAGCATCGGGTATGACAGCCCAGCAAACAAACCTTGATGTAATATCTCACAACATGGCAAACGTTAACACTGTGGGCTTTAAGAAGATGAGGGCAACCTTTCAGGACTTAGTCTATCAAACAATAAGGGACCCAGGAGCTCCCACATCACCAGCCACACGTAATCCCTCCGGCTTCCAAGTGGGTCTTGGAACCTATGTATCGGACACCTATGGGATTTTTACACAAGGGAACATTTTACAGACTGGCAATAACTTGGATGTGGCCATTCAAGGTGATGGCTTTTTTAAGGTGGTTATGCCAGACGGCACAATAGCCTATACAAGGAATGGACAGTTTAGGCTTGATGCGGACGGAAGGATAGTTAACCCAGATGGCTACCCACTGGACCCAGAGATAACCATACCCCCGGATGCTATAAGCGTAGGCATTGGTCCAGACGGAACCGTAACTGTTCTAAGACAGGGAGCTACCACAGTGGAAGAGGTGGGAAGGATTGAGCTTGCCAAGTTTGTAAACCCAGCAGGCCTTCGTAGGATTGGCAACAATCTTTTTATACAAACAGACGCTTCTGGAGAGCCTATTGTGGATAACCCTGGAAACCAGGGCTTGGGAACGCTTCTTCAAGGTTATTTAGAAGCCTCCAACGTGAATATAGTGGAGGAGATGGTAAACCTTATAATAGCCCAGAGGGCCTTTGAGTTTAACACAAAGGGTATAACTGCAGCGGACGAAATGCTTGGCCAAGCTGCTAATCTAAGGAGATAGTATATAATTTAATGCATGGCTGAAGAGGCAAAAGAGGTAAGGGAGGAGAAAAAAGGCAAGTCTAAGTTAATCTTCTTGGTTGCTATCCTTTTAGTACTGCTGGCTGGTGGCGGTGGGGGTGCATATTTTTTCCTTTTCTCAAAGAAGGATAAAAAGGAAGAAAAGGCGCCTTTACCTTCTCATGTGGGTGTTATGATGGAGATTGGCACTTTTACGGTCAACCTTGCGGATAAGGATGCGGATGCTTACGCCAGGGTGTCTGTAACATTGGAACTGTCTGATGAAAAGGTTCGTCAAGAGGTGGAAAAAAGGCTTCCCATAATAAAGGATGCCATCATTGATGTGATAAGCAGTAAGACTTCATCCTTTGTAAAGACGCCAGAGGGAAGAGAAAACCTTAGACTTGAGCTTATAAAAAGGATAAACACCATACTCTTTGAAGGCGGTGTTAGAAACATATACTTTACTGAGTTTGTGGTGCAGACCACATGACGGACTTCTTCCTTAGCCTTTTACGTGTTCTTGTAGCCCTTGGGATAGTAATAGTGCTTATACTCATTACTTTGCCTTACCTTCTTCCCCTTTTACAGAGGTTAAAATGGACCAAGGAGGAAAAAGGTTCTGATGTAAAGCTAAAAAGGCTCATTCCTCTTGGTAGAAACATGTTTGTAATTGAGCTTGAGATAAAGGGCAAGCTCTTTGTTGTTGCCATGAGTGAGGGCGCAGTAGAGGTGATATACAAAGATGAAGCTGATAATACTTAGCCTTTTATTTATTAGCCTTTCCTTTTCACAGCAGATCATCCCAAACATAGACCTAAGGGTTGGCACAGGACAGCTTGATACCTCCATAAGGCTACTTATCCTCCTTACCATCCTTTCCCTTGCGCCCTCCATACTCATAATGACCACCTCCTTCATAAGAATAGTTATAGTCCTTTCCCTTCTTAGGCAGGCCATTGGCACTCCAACCGTGCCACCAAACCAGGTTATAGTTTCCCTTGCCCTTTTCCTTACCTTCTTTATTATGAAGCCAGTCTTTGACCAGATAAACCAGGAAGCTCTTCAACCTCTCTTAAAAAGACAGATAACGGACCAAGTGTTTTTTGAAAGGACCTCATCCATAATAAAGGATTTTATGGTTAAAAATACACGCAAAGAAAGCCTAAAGGTCTTCCTTGATGTGGCAAACCTCCCAAAGGAGGAAAGGGAAAGGATAAAAGGACCAGATGATATTCCCTTAAGCGTGGTAATACCAGCCTTTATGGTAAGCGAGATAACCACTGCCTTTCAGATAGTCTTCCTTTTATACCTTCCCTTTTTAATAATAGACCTTGTGGTAGCCTCCATACTCATATCCATAGGCATACTAATGATACCACCGCAGATAATCTCCCTGCCCTTTAAGATAATGCTCTTTGTGCTTGCCAACGGATGGGAATTGGTGGTATTATCTCTTGTAAGGAGCTACCAATGAGTCCAGATATGGTTATATCCCTTGGACAAAAGGCTCTTGAGATGGCCCTTATACTATCCGCGCCCGTCCTTCTTATTACCTTTTTGGTAGGCCTTGTTATAAGCATACTCCAATCGGCCACACAGATACAAGAGATGACCCTTAGCTACATACCCAAGATAGTGGCAGCATACATTACAATTCTGGTGCTTGGAGCATGGATGCTCAACAAACTGCTTGACTACACAAAGGAGTTAATAATAAACATACCCACCTGGTTCCGATGACCTTGGACATAAACGCCCTTCTTACCCTTTTCCTCGTTTATATGAGGGTTGCTACCTTCCTTATAATGGTTCCAGTCTTTGGAAAGGAGTTTATACCAAACACCTTTAAGCTTTTCCTTGCAACGGCCTTAGGCTTTGCCCTTTTTCTTTATTCTGACATAAAGCCCTTAGAGTTTCCAACCACAGCCCACTTTTTCTTAGCCTTGCTAAAAGAGTTTCTTTTTGGCTTTACTGCTGGCCTCATGCTTAGGCTACTTTTTGATGCCATGCAGATGGCCGGTGAGTTTATAAGCATAAACATGGGCCTTAGCTTGGCCACAATTTTTAACCCTCAACAGCCCCAAACTACGGTAATTTCCTTCTTCTTTTCCCTCCTTGCCACGCTTATCTTTTTATCCCTTGGCGGTACAGAGATCGTTCTGCTTGCTATGGTAAAAAGCTTTGAAAGAATGCCCCCCGGCGCCTTTAGTATTTATAGTATAAACTCTGAGTTCTTTCTAAACTTTTTTTATGAGAGCTTTCTTTTGGCCTTCAAAGTAGCCCTTCCAGTTATGGTTGTGATGCTACTTTTTAACTTAATACTTGCCTTAGTAAACAGGTTTATTCCACAGATAAACGTTTTTATTGTGGGCCTTCCTATACAGATATTTATAGGCCTTTGGGTGCTTATACTTTCCATGCCTGTTATACTTTGGGCCTTCTCTTCTCATACAAGGGAGTATATAATTAAATTCGTAGCCCTTCTTGGTGGTTAAATATGGCGCAAGAGAATAAAACAGAAAAGGCTACGCCTTATAGGCGTAGGAAGCTTAGGGAGGAAGGAAATGTAGCAAAAAGCCCAGAGCTTGCCTCTTCTATTACTGTCTTTTTATCCTCTATAGTCCTTTTCTTCACCGGTGCCTATCTCTTCTATGAAGTTGTCGGCCTTATACGCCTTATTATGGAAAACCCATATGTAGGATATTCTTCAATCTTTGGATTGTTGAGCCAAAGCCTTCCACGGTTGCTTCTTCCCTTTTTCCTAATAGCAGTGCTTGCGGTCATACTTGTTCATATAGGACAGTTTGGCTTTATTTTTACCTTAAAACCTCTACAGTTTAAGTGGGAAAGATTAAACCCCTTTGAAGGATTAAAAAGATTGTTCTCTTTAAACACCCTATTTGAGCTTGTAAAGAATACACTAAAGGTTTCCTTGTTTATCATAGTTTCCTACTTTCTTGTAAAAGGAGATATAGACCATCTGCTTACTGCGCCCTCCGAGGACGCCCTTAGCTTTATACTCTATCTACTTAAGCTCATCTTTAAGATAGTGATAACGCTAAGCATCTTTGCCATACTAATATCCGTCCTTGATTATGGATATAAGAGGTGGGACTATGAAAGAAGGATAAGGATGAGTAAGGAGGAGGTAAAGGAAGAGTACAAACAGCATGAGGGCAACCCACAGATAAAAGGTGCGATAAAAAGAAGGATGAGACAGCTTGCCCGTGGAAGGATGATGCAAGAGGTGCCAAAGGCGAGCGTGGTCATAACAAACCCAACCCACATAGCCATAGCCCTTAGGTATGACCCAGAAAGGGGTGATAAGGCTCCCAAGGTTTTGGCAAAGGGAAAGGGTATCGTGGCAGAAAGGATAATTGAGGTGGCTCAAGAGCATGGCGTTCCAATAATTAGAAAGGAAGAGTTGGCAAGGGCCATGTATCCTTTGGTTGAAGTTGGTGAAGAGATACCACCAAGGTTTTATAAGGCTGTGGCAGAGATAATAGCCTTTATAATGTTTAGGAAGAAGAGGGTGGCGGTATGAGTGAAATGGGTAAAGTTCTGTTGCTTATGGGCCTTATCCTTATAATCTTAGGCCTTCTGCTTACCTTTTTTGAAAAGTTACCCTTTGGGCTTGGAAGGCTTCCGGGAGACATACTTATAAAAAGGGATGGCTTTACCTTCTATTTCCCTATAGCCACTTCTTTGGTGTTAAGCATACTTTTTTCTTTACTTCTTATGCTTTTGGTAAATCTTTTGAAAAGATAAGTGGCGGAGCCGACGGGACTTGAACCCGCGCCCTCCGGCTTGACAGGCCGGCGTTCTGACCGGGCTGAACTACGGCTCCTACAGATTTATATTATATCACCTTTTTAGAAGAAGTGTAGCCAGTTTTTCTATTTCCAATGCTAAGTTAAAGTCCTTTTCTGTAATACCGCCAGTCTCGTGTGTTGTTAGCCTTATTTTGAGTTTTTTAAAGCTTACTTCCACATCTGGATGATGCCAATGAGCTTCCGCAAGGCTTGCTATTGCATTAAAAAGAAAAACAGTTTCTTTCCAGTTTTTTGTATTGTATTCCCTTATTAGGTAGTTATCTTGGTGTTTCCACTCGGGAAGGGCCTTTAGGCCCTCTTCTATCTCTTGCCTTGAATATACTCTCAATTCTCCATCGCCTGGCATTTAGGGCATACCCCGTATATATGCAGGGAGTAGTTATGCACCTTATAACCTTCCATATACTGTGGAGGATTCCAATCTATGCAAAACTCTATATCCTTTATGGCTCCGCATTGGGTACATATAAGGTGATGGTGGTCGCTCGTGTTGGCATCGTAGCGTACAGAACCACCCCAGTAGGCCACCTTTTTGACAAATCCAAGCTCTTCAAGAGTTTCCACCGTTCTGTATACGGTTGCAAGAGATACAAAGGGGTATTTCTTCTTTATCTCGTTGTATATATCCTCCACAGTAGGATGGTCATCCCTGCTAAGAAGCACCTCATACACCGCCACCCTTTGGGGCGTAATCTTTAGCCCCATATTCTTACAAGCCTCTATAAACTCCTTAATTTTTTCTTCCTTAAGCATAGCTATATAATATAAACCACATGCTAATAATTTTCAATATCATACTCTCTTTCCTTGCTTTGGCTAAGGATATGCAATTTCCTACTTGCAGGCTCATGGTGGCAGACACACAAGAGGAACGAGAAAAGGGCCTTATGGGGTATAGGTACCTTGTGGGTTATGATGGTATGGTTTTTGTTTATAAAGATAAAAGGATAAGGCATTTTTGGAACAAGAACACCTACCTTGAGCTTGATCTGTACTGGATTGAGGGTAATAAGCTTGTAGGAAGGTCCTATCTTCCACCGGTGGATAAGGCTGGAATAGTAATAGTTTCTTCTCCAAAGCCTGTGGATGCTGTTGTGGAGCTTATTAAGGACAGGAGGTGTGTTTATAAGGGTATATTGCTTTCACCTTAGCTTTAGCATTGCCAACGCCAGAATGCCAAGCAGAAGTGATATGATCCACATCCTTACAACTATCTTTGGTTCTGGAACTCCAGATAGTTCAAGGTGATGGTGAAAAGGTGCCATCTTAAACAGCCTTTTGCCTTTTGTGATCTTAAAGTATGCCACTTGAAGTATTACTGAAAGGGTTTCAAAGACAAAAATACCACCAGCTATAGGAAGTAAAAGCTCCGACTTGGAGACCAAGGCTATAACCCCAAGCCCAGCCCCCAAGGAAAGGGCCCCCACATCTCCCATAAAAAGCTGTGCAGGAAAGGCATTGAACCACAAAAAGCCCAGTCCAGCACCTACTATGGCAAAGCACAAGATGGTAAGGTCTCCTGCATAAGGCACATAGGGAATGTTAAGGTAGTTGGCTATGCCCATATGCCCCGTTGCGTAGGCAACTATACCAAGGCTTGCAGCTGTGGTCATAACAGGTCCAATAGCAAGGCCATCAAGCCCATCTGTTAGGTTTACGGCGTTTGATGTGGCCACTATAACAAACATGGCAAAGGGTATGTAAAGGATGCCAAGATCAATTTGTAGGTTTTTAAACAATGGGAAATAAAGTTTTGTATTGATATCGCCATGCATATATATAAAAAAGGCAGTTAGACCCGCTACAAACACTTGAGCTATGAATTTTTTCTTGGCTGATATACCTTTTTTGTTCCTTAGTTTTACCATATCATCCCAAAGGCCAATGAGGGCAAAGCCTAAAATGCAAAAGGCTATTATCCAAAAATACAAAAGGTCAAGCCTCATAAGTAAAAGGGAAGAAAAAAGAACAGAAAGCACTATGATAAGCCCACCCATGGTGGGAACGTATCTTTTTACCAAATGCCCCTCTGGAGTATATTCTCTTATATAACCTTTAAAAAGCCTTTGTATGGCCTTCATCTTTTTCATAAAAAAGGGTGTAAGTATGAGCGTTATTGTGAAGGCTATAAGCACAGCCAAAAAGGACCTAAAGGTTATGTATTTAAACACATTGAAGACAAAGAAGTAATCTCTAAGGTAAAGGGCTAAATGGTATAGCATCTTAGCACCTGTTCCTGCTTAGGAGTCTGTCAAGTATTATGGCAACGGCGTTCCTAACAGAGAGATGGTTCCAGTCTCCAGCACCGTATATAGGCTCAAGGATGTAGTCAAAGGTGTTCATAAGGGATGGGGGAATACCATGGCCTGTTCCAAAAACTATCAAAAAGTCCCTTTCCCTTTTATTTATTTCTTCCGAAAGCCATTTGTAAGATACGGTGTTTGGGTAAGTTCTTGCATCTGTGC
>FWWM01001782.1_pt1 | contig 49161 bp, 45 predicted proteins | sample 2228351 | NCBI WGS metagenome assembly FWWM01 (sample SAMEA103939774, study PRJEB20133) | metagenome | reverse complement strand
ACAATGGACTCCATGGAGAAACCCGCCCCCGGTGAAGGGTTGACCGATCCGGGTGCGCAGCCCGCGGCCTTGCCATCAGGGGCCGGGCGCTGGCTGCTGGCATTTGCGATGCTGTTCATGCTGCTGCCTTTCCAGCTCATCATCGGGCTGCCTCTGCTGGCCGTCGGCCTGCTCTCAACGGCGGGGCCGATCAGCACGCCGGGTGAGATGAGCCGGGCGCTGGATGCCTTTATCGAGACCGACCTGGTGATCTGGCTGGCGCTGGTGGCGGCGGCCATCGCCGGGGCGTCTGCTGTGCTGGTGGCGCTGGGCTGGCCAGCGATCATGCGGCTGTTTGGCTCAGGCGCGCCCGGCAGCGCGGCGGAGTGGCTGGCCTGGCGCCAGCCGGAGCGCATCAAGCTGTGGATGGTGCCGCTGATGACGCTGCCCGCTGTAGTCGTGGTGGGCTACGGCGTGACGGCGCTGTTCGGCGAGCCTGAGATCCAGATTCAGCTTGACCTGTTCCGCACCCCGCTGATGGGGGCGGTGGCCACGCTGGTGGTCAGCACCATCGTGCCGCTGGCCGAGGAGCTGACCTTCCGCGGGGCGCTGTACAGCGCGCTGCTGGGGCGCGGCCCGGCGACGATCCGTGAGGGCATCCGCCCGCACATCGTGCCCTTTGTGGTGACGACCATCCTGTTTGCGGCGGTGCACCTGCTCTCAGGCTTTGAGACGGTGGGGGCGATCCTCCAGGTGCTGATCCTGTCGGCGTTCATCACGACGCTGCGGGCTGTCTCCGGATCGGTGCTGCCGCCGCTGGTGGCGCATATCGTGTGGAACTTCTCGGCGGCGCTGCTGCTGATGCTGGGTGTGGCCAACGCCTGACACACGCCCCCGGCAGGACGGCCCGGCGCGTGCTCTTTGATTTTCTTTCATCTATCTCACGGAGGCCGCTGATCAATGGGCAAAACCGTCGTTTTTAGGATGAACGGGGTGCGGGCGGCGTTCTTGCATTCGATGGGGGACGTGGCGATGCCCACCGTCCCCTTCGGCCAGCCGACGGCCACCACCTCGGCCTCGCTGGTGATCCGGCGGTCCCCGCTGGAGGGTGGGCGCATTGAGCAGCACGTGCTGTTCGACTGCGGCGAGGGGGTGGTGGGCAGCCTGGGCAGCTTCGGCCTGCACGAGGTGACGCATCTGTTCCTCTCGCACAACCACCTTGATCACATCGCCGGGCTGGATAACCTGACCGTCACGCAGCGATTCAGCGGGGGGCGCTGCCCGATCGATACCTACTGTACGACCGGCACGTGGCAGGACGGCCCACTGGGGCGCTTCCCCTGGCTGTGCGGCGCTGAGCCGACTCCCAACCCGCTGACCGTGCCACAGGAGGCGGGGGCGCCGCTGCTGAGACACTGCCCGGTGACGCCCGGCCAGCCCGTCGAGCTTGACCTGGGGATCGACCTGCGCGTGACGCCGGTGGCGGTCTATCACGGGCGCTCGGCCTATGAGCCGGTGATCTACCTGGTGGAGTTCGGGAGCGGGGAGACGGCTCACAGGCTGCTGCTGGCCTGGGACCTGCTGCACCTGATCCCGCGCTACCCGTGGGATGACGCCGATACGGCCTACGCCGGGCCGGTGACGGACAGCACCGACCTGCTGCCGGAGCACGCCGCGCTGTTCGCCGGGGTGGAAGAGATGTTCCTTGAGGGCACCTTCCTCACGCCGCTGCCGCACATCGGGCACATCTCGCTCGATACCGCGCTGCGTGAGCTGGTGACGCGCATCCGGCCCCGGCGCCTGTGGCTGACCCATTACGAGGGCGCGCTCGACCCGATGGGCCGGCTCTCGACGGAGCAGCTCGTGGACTGGGTGGCCGAGCGCCGCGCACGCTACAGCCTGCACGACGTCGATATCCGGCTGGCCGCGCACGGGATGACGCTCAACTACGCCGTGTGAGTCTGCAGCCTGAAGGAGCCGCTAATGCCCGACCCCATGACATTCAGCTCACGTCGCTCCGCCGTGTACGCCCGGCACGGTATGGTGGCCTCCAGCCAGCCGCTGGCGGCACAGGCCGGGCTGGCGATCCTGATGCGCGGGGGCAATGCCGCCGACGCTGCAGTCGCCACCGCCGCCGCGCTCAACGTGACCGAGCCGACCAGCACCGGCCTGGGCGGTGACGCCTTCGCGCTGTACTACGACGCGCGGGGCGGGGCCGTCACCGCGCTGAATGGGTCGGGCCGGGCGCCCCTGGCGCTGACGCTGGAGCGGCTGCGGGCCGAGGGCTTCGGCGTGGGGCCGGATGAGCGCCCGCTGCCGCCCTTCCACCCGCACACCGTCACCGTGCCCGGCGCTGCGGCGGCCTGGTGCGACCTGATCGATCATCACGGTACGCTGCCGCTGGCCGAGATCCTCGCCCCGGCCATCGCGCTGGCCGAGGAGGGCTTCCCGGTGGCCCCGCTGACGGCCTATTTCTGGGGGCGCGGCGTCGAGGCGCAGCTCTCGAAAGCGCCCGGCGGTGAGCAGCTCACGATCGATGGCCGCGCCCCGCGTCCCGGCGAGATATTCCGCAACCCGGGGCTGGCCGCCACGCTGCGCGCGCTGGCCGAGGGCGGCAAAGCGGCGTTCTACGAGGGCGCGATCGCCGAGAAGATCGTGGCCGTCCTGAGGTCAGTGGGGGGTGTGATGGCCCCGGAGGACCTGGCCGGGCACCGCTCCACCTGGCCGGAGCCGATCAGCACCGTGTACCGCGGGGTGCGCGTGCATGAGTGCCCGCCCAACGGCCAGGGGCTGGCCGCGCTGATCGCGCTCAACGTGCTGGCTCACCTCGACCTGCCCGATGACCCGCTCTCCGCCGAACGCTTGCATCTGATCATCGAGGCATTGCGCACGGCCTTCGCCGACACGCGCTGGTATGTGGCCGACCCCGACCGGGCGGCGGTGCCGGTCGAGGGGCTGCTCAGCATGGACTATGCCGCGGGGCGCGCCCGGCTGATCAACCCGGCGCGCGCCACGCTCGACCGGCAGCGCGGGGTACCCGTCGCGGGCACGGATACGGTGTATTTCTGTGTGGTGGATGGCGAGGGGAACGCCTGCTCGTTCATCAACAGCAACTTCTGGGGATTCGGCACGGGCATTGTGCCAGAGGGCTGTGGCTTCAGCCTGCAGAACCGGGGCTACGGCTTCGACCTTGACCCGCTGCATCCTAACGCCCTGGCCCCCGGCAAACGGCCATACCACACGATCATCCCCGGCCTGCTGACCCGCGCTGACGACGGCGCGCTGATCGGCCCCTTCGGCGTGATGGGCGGCGATATGCAGCCGCAGGGCCACGTTCAGGTGGTGATCGGGCTGGCTGCCGATGGGCTTGACCCGCAGGCCGCGCTCGACCGCCCACGTGTGTGCCTGGAGGATGGCCGCGCGAACGGGCGCGTGGCGCTGGAGGAGGGTATCCCCCCGGCGGTGATGGCGCGGCTTGCCGAGATGGGTCACCCGGTGTACCCCGTCAGCGGCTACGGGCGGGCCCTGTTCGGGCGCGGGCAGATCATCCTGCGCGACCCGCAGACGGGGGTGTTGTGCGGCGGTAGCGACCCCCGCGCCGACGGCCTGGCGATCGGGTTTTAAGTGTGCAGTGGTGGCTTTATTCTGGCCGCAGTTTGAGGTACAGTAGTCGGGGTGACGTTCTGACGCGAAGGATAAGGGGATGAGCAGCGATCCACCTGATTCAGAGGGACCGCCTGAGGGCGATCAGCCGGGCCACCAGAAGCGGCGCATTGGCACCGGGCCGCTCAACCCCGACCGGCTCAGGCCGCGCAAGCGGCCCACGGCGGAGGAGCGCCCCCCCGCCACCGTGCTGCAGCAGCCGGAAGGGGCACCGCCCGACCTGCCCGATGAGGCCATCCGGTCCACCACCGAGCGGGTGCGGCTGGTGCCGCGCCTGCCCGATCCACCGCCCTGGCGCATCATCTTCCAGGTGCAGCACCCTGTCCGCGCTACTATTGGGCTGGACGTGCGCGACAGCCTGGTGCTGGGCCGTCGCGACCCGGTGCTGAGCCTGGGAGCTGACCTTGACCTGACGCCCTACCTGGCCGCCGAATACGGCGTCTCACGCCAGCACGCCGCGCTGATCCCCGCCCCCGAGGCGCTGTACCTGCTGGACCTGGAGAGCACCAATGGCACCTGGGTGAACGGAGGCTATCTCAAGCCCGGCCATCGCTACGCGCTGGCCCCCGGCGATACGCTTGAGCTGGGGCTGATGAAGCTCCAGGTGCGCAGCGTCACCCTGCTCAGCCGATCGTGACCGCCCCTGTTGAATGACCGGAGGGATCGATTATGCCGTGGCACATCGGATGGATTGACGAAGACCTGCACGTATACGACTCAACGGTTTCCGATCCACTGCCTCCCGACGAGGTTGAAGCCTTTTACGACGCGTGGTTTGACCTGGTGGAGAACGGCCCCGCGCCGCTGTTCGCCCTGTTCGACTTCAGCAAGATGCAGAAGCCGCTGCGCTCGCCGCTGATGAGTGACGTGCGCTTCATCCAGATGGGCCGCTTCCGCGACAAGATCGAGGTGATCGCCGGAGTGGCGTCCTCCTCGTGGATGCGCAGCATCGCCACCAGCGGGGCGCGCATCCTGCGTCGCGCCGACTGGTTCGTGTTCCATGAAACGCGCGAGCAGGCCATCGACTTCCTGATCAAGCGGGCGCGCGAGCGGCTGGGCAAGCCGGAGCAGCCAGCGGCCCCCGCCGCCCCGAAGCCGAAGGCCGCCGGGTCGTCAACACAGGCCGCGCCGTCCCCCGCGGCAGAGAAGCCCGCATCAGCGGAGAAGCCCGCCGCGCCAGACGCCCCGCCCGCCGGGGCCACCTCGCCGCCGCCAGACAGCCCGCCGGAGAAGTGACGCCCGCTTGCCCCACAGAGGGGGATGGGTAGAATCGGCGTATGGGCACATCCCTTGAGCAGAACATCGAACAGGCCGCGTGCCTGATCAGCCAGGCGACGCTGCTGGTGGTCTCCAGCGGGGCGGGCATCTCGAAAGAGAGCGGCATCCCGACCTTCCGCGATGCGCCGACGGGGCTGTGGGCTAATTACAACCCTGAGCAGCTTGCCACCCGGCACGGCTTCCGGCGCAGCCCCGATCTGGTCTGGTCGTGGTACATGATGCGGCGCGACCTGCTGAGCGAGGCGCGGCCCAACCCCGGCCACTACGCCGTGGCCGAGCTGGAGCGTCTGCTGCCACGCGTGGTGGTGCTCACCCAGAACATCGACGGGCTGCACGCCCAGGCAGGCAGCAGTGACGTGGTGGAGCTGCATGGCAGCATCCGGCGCTTCAAGTGCTTCGATAACTGCCGCGGCGACCCGACGCCGATTGACCTGGAGACGCTGGAGTACACGCATGACGTGGCCCCACGCTGCCCGCACTGCGGCGTGGGTTACGTGCGCCCGGATGTAGTGTGGTTCGGTGAGATGCTGCCCGCGGGGGCCATTGATCGTGCCTTTACCCTGGCGAGGCTGTGCGATGTGATGCTGGTGATCGGCACATCGGGGATTGTGCAGCCCGCTGCCTCGCTGCCGGTGGAGGCGAAACAGGCCGGCGCGCGCGTGGTCGAGGTCAACCCGGAGCCGGGGCTGATCACGCCGCACGCCGATATCTTCTTGCAGGGCCCCTCGGGGGAGGTGCTGCCGCAGGTGGTCGCTATGCTGCGCGCCATCCGGGGCAGCGCCCCGGATGGCCAGAATCAGACAGGTGCTTCCTGACCCTTGAGCGCCGGGAGGCGTTCCGTTCAAAGAGCGGGTGAAACAATGTACCATCGCAACCTCCTCCGCCTGTGGCTGGCCGCCGTTGCCCTCTTCATTGTGTTGGTGGTGATGCTGGTGAGCTGTGCCCCCGGCGCTGAAGTGGCGACCACCAAGCCCTCCCCTGCTGAGGAGCCGGAGCCGACCACGGCTCCGGCGTCGCCACCTCCTGCCCCCACCGATACCGCCGCGCCGACGGAGACGCTCACGCCGACGGAGACCCCGACGCCGCAGGCCACGGCACCGTCTAACCTGCCCACGCTGCCGCCCACCTCGACACTGCCCCCATCGGACACGCCGCCGCTGGTGGGCACGTTTGACGTGTACCTGGGCGCGCCGCTGCCCTCCGGCGAGCAGCTTCTGCGCTGGGTGGACGTGGAGAGCGGGGACAAGGCCGCCGAGATACTGATCCACACGGCGGACGGCTATGCTGTTCGGGCAGGGCAGTACGTGTATTACGTCGACCGGCCGGGCGTGGTGCGCCGGGCCAACACAGCCGGGGGGGTGGAGACGCTGAGCTTCGCTGCGCCGCCCGGCGAATTCGATTACTACGACTTCGAGCCAGGGGCCAACGGCGAGTGGCTGGCGTGGGTCTATGGCACGCGCGCCAGCGGCACCTACATGGTCGGCTTCTCCTACCGGGACGGCAGCAGCCTGCAACTCGTTGCCAGCGGGGAGGCCGTCGCGGGCAGCACGATCGATCTGGTGCGTGTCACCAACGACGGGAAAGCCATCTTCCTCGACATCCGGCCCCCGGAGATCGACGCCGAGGATACGCTGTTCGGCGGGGCTCACGATCTGTACCGAATCGACGTCGCAGCCAAAAGCATGACACAGATTCCGCTCAATCCCCTCTGCGTCGATCGGGGGTGCCCGGCGCGCATCTCGCCCGACGGCGCTTACCTGGCTGTCACGCTGCCGCCCGATGTGGTGACCGCTTCAGTGGTGGTGACCAACCTGGTCAGTGGCGCGGTGATCGCGCGCTTTGTGCCGCTGGAAAGCCCCGCCGGGTTCGCCCGTGAGGTAGGCTATCCGTTCTTCACCCCCGGTGGTGAGCTGGTCTATATCGCTGCCTACGGCGCGCCGGGGCTGGAGAGCTATCAGCTCATTTTCGCCAACATCGTCACGGGTGAGCAGCGTATCATCGCCGATCTGGGGGCCGATCGGCACAGTCCTCTGGGGTGGACCGGCGAAGGATTCGTGCTGCTGACCACGCGCGAGCCAGGGCTGTATGACACCTGGCAGTTCAACATCCAGAATGGGGCGTCGCGCCAGATCGCCGGGATGCTGTTCCTTGGCACGGTGGTGCAGCCGGAGGCAGTGCCCTGAGCAGGGCGCTGCCGGGAACCGGCGTAGGGGCTTCGTCGTATTACCGTGCAGCAGCGCGCACTGGTGATCGGCGCTGCGCGAAGTACAATCAGGGCCTATGACTCAGGTATCGCAGCGATCAACCCACCCCCGGCTGAGGAGCTTTCTGCCGGCGCGGCCCGCGTGGTTGCGGCCCGATCATCCCGTGTTCACGCTGGAAACAGGGCGTCGCGGGGGGGTGCGCAGCCTTGCCCTGTTGCAGATGGGCTGTATGCCGCTGCTGTTCGCCGTGGTGGGCTTTGCCCTGGCTCTGATCCTGTTGATCGGCCTGCCCACGCTCGTGCTGTCAGCCGATGCAGATCAGATCGTCACCCTGCTGCTGGTTGCGGTCATGGCGATGGCAATGGCCCAGGCGGCAGGCGGGGCGATGGTCAACGTGCTGACGATCGCGGGCACGGCCCCGCTGATCAGCGGGGAGGTGGAGCTGCAGAGCTGGAACCTGCTGCGGTCCACGGTGCTGCCGCTGCACGACATCCTGTTCGCCAAGCTGGCAGCGGCCATCCACAGCCAGCGCCTCCCGCTGGCGGCACTGCTCATCCTGCGCGCCATCAGCCTGGTGACGGCCCTGCTGTTTGGCCTGGCCTACCTGCTGCGCGAGGAGTTCTACTGGATGGATCAGGCCGAGTATCGCCGGTTCTGGCAGGACGGGATGTGGATCCCAATCGCGATCGCCGTCCTGGTGGCGGCGGTCTTCTGGCTGAGTCAGCCGCTGGTACAGATGGGGCTGAACGGTGCGATCGGGATGCTGGCTTCGGTCAGCGGCGGCACGCGCAGCCGGGCAATTGCCTCGGCGCTGGCCGGGCGGCTGGTGCTGTGGATCGGCTCGACGATGGTCAACTTCTTGGCGATCTACGGGCTGAGCTTCCTGATCCTGGGCAACTGGCTGGCGCCACGCTATGCCTCGATCGAGGCATTTCGCACGCTGCCGGAGCCGACCCCGGCGCAGGCTGTCTGGATGATTGGCCTGGTGATCGCGGGGTATATCCTGGCGCTGATGGCATCCCAGATTGGCCTGACGCTGGCGATGCTGGGGATCGCGCAGCGCCGCGCCCGGATGCTGGGAGGGTAGGGGGATATGCCTGACAGCGCATCAGCCCGGCTGTTCGCTCAACGCCTGCGGCGTGTTATCACGGCGCCGACAGCCAGCTACCGCGGGCGGCGCATCATGCGGCGGATTTACCTGCTAAGCGTCGCGCTGCTGACCATCGGCCTGCTGGTCGGCATCGACCGCCTGACATTCAACAGGCCCCAGCCGTGGGTCTCTGACCCGCGCCAGTACACGCTCAGTGGCAAGCTGACGCTCTCCCTGGTGTTGGTGTTTGGCATGCAGATGATCGCCACCTGGCTGCTCAGCGTGCGGGCAGCCAGGCTGGCGGCATCGGGCGTGCCGCGGGCGGGGGGCCAGCTTCTGCGAGCCCGGCTGCGCGTGATCCGGCGCAGTCTGCGGGAAGAGGGGCTGCTGATCGTGCTGCTGCGGCTGGGGGTATTCGGGGTGATGGCGGTTGCCGCGACCTATGTTTACACAGACTGGTTTGGCCGCCCGATCTCCCTGGAGCTGGCGGATCTGGCTCTGCAGGTGATCAGGCGCAGCAGCCCGCTGATCGGCGTGCCGCTGGCGCTGGCGCTCGTGCAGAGCCTTGTGGGGCCGTTTCTGCGGGTGCGGTACAGTACTGCGCTGGGTGCGCTGGCTGCCACCTGCACGGCGGACCGCCGGATGCGCCCCTGGGCCGGGATGGCGGCGCGGCTGGGCGCCGGGCTGGGGTTCTCGCTGGCGCTGCTGTGGGGGCTGACGGTGGTGGTGCTCACCTACCTGACGCTGACCGAGCCGGGCCCGTCGTTTGATGCCCTGCTGCGGCCCCTCCCTGTTCTGCGTGGGCTGACCAACGAAGCGGCATCGCTGGCTGTCGCCGCTGCCGGGGCCGCCCCGGTGATCGTGCTACAGATGGCGGGCCAGATCGTCCTGGCAGGCGTCTTCACCCGCTGCGCAGAGCGGCGCCCCGTGCTGCCGGACCCGCGCCATGCGGAGCCGTTTCTCTCATTAGTTAAAGGATAACCCGTGCGCATTTTCATTACCGGCCATCGGGGCCAGCTTGGCAGGGCCCTGCTGCACAGCCTGCGCAATCACGATCTCGCTTATGGTGACCTGCCCGACTGGGACATCACAAAAGCGGGCCATGTGGAAGCCGCGATCACCGCCTTCCGACCCGACGTCGTGATCCATGCCGCGGCGCTGACACAGGTCGATTACTGTGCCACCCATCCCGATGAGGCGGTGCGCGTCAACGGCGTGGGAACCTATAACGTGGCGCTGGCCTGCCGCCGCGCCGGGGCGCTGTGCGTGGCGATCAGCACCAACGAGGTGTTCGACGGGCGGGCCGACCGGCCCTATCAGGAATATGACCCACGCAGCCCGATTAACCCTTATGGCTACTCCAAGTTCGTGGGCGAGCAGGCCGTCGAGCGTATCGCGCCGGAGTACATGATCGTGCGTACGGCCTGGTTGTATGCTCCCGGTGGCGAGAACTTCATCCACAAGATCATTGGGCGGGCCGCGGTGGGCGAGCCGCTGCGCGTGGTCACCGATGAGGTAGGGTCGCCCACCTACGTGGTCGATCTGGCAGAGGCGCTGGGACGTCTGATCGCAACCGGGCGGCCCGGTATCTATCATCTGACCAATGCGGGGAGCTGCTCGCGCTATGAGTTCGCACAGGAAATCGTGCGGCTGGTCGGGTATGATGTGCCGGTACAACCGATCAGTAGCGCGGAGTTCCGGCGCGCCTCGACGCCGCCCCCTTACGCGCCGCTGGCCAACGTCTTTGCGGCGGCGCTGGGCGTGACGCTGCGTCCCTGGCAGGAGGCGCTGGCCGAGTATCTTGCTGCTTACGGCCCGGCGGCGGGGGACGCATGATGGGTGGCGCCCCGCTGGTTTCGATCGTCATCCCTAACTGGAACGGGTTGGTCCATCTGCCGGACTGCCTGGACTCGCTGCGTGTGCAGACCTACCCGCATATTGAGGTGATCGTGGCCGACAACGCCTCTACCGATGGCTCACAGGAGACGCTGGCGGTGGCCTATCCCTGGGTGCGGGTGGTAGCTCTGCCGGAAAACCGCGGCTTCACCGGGGCGTGCAACGCCGGGATGCGGGCGGCGCGCGGCGCGATCGTGATCCTGCTCAACAACGATACCGAGGCCGACCCGCGCTGGGTGGAGGAGGTGGTGGGTGCCTTTGAGCGTCACCCGGAAGCAGGGATGGTGGCCAGCAAGATGCTGCTGTTTGACCGGCGTGACCATCTCCACACAGCGGGCGACCTCTACCGGGTGGATGGCTTGCCGATCAACCGGGGGGTGTGGCAGCCCGACGGCCCACAGTACAATGAGGAAATCTATGTGTTCAGCGCGTGCGGTGGGTCATCGGCCTACCGCCGGGAGCTGCTCGATCAGGTGGGGCTGCTGGCGGATGAGTTCTTCTTCTCGATGGAGGATGTCGACCTGGGCTGGCGGGCACAGCTCGCCGGGTGGCGCTGCGTGTACGCGCCGAAGGCGGTGGTGTATCACAAGCTGAAGGCTACCGGCGGCGGCGCGACGGCCAGCTATTATGATGGGCGCAACACTTTGTGGGTGATCGCGCGCAGCTACCCCGCCGAGCTGTGGCGTAAATACCGGGGGGCGATCCTGCGGGCGCAGGGGCGGCGGGCGCTGGCGGCGCTGCGGGCCTGGCGCGGCAAAGAGGCGCGCGCCCAGCTCCGCGGGATGCTGGCCGGGCTGCTGACCCTGCCGCGCGTCCTGCGCCAGCGGCGGGCGATCCAGGCGATGCGCCGCGTGTCGATCGACTATATCGAGTCGATTCTCACCCCGGTTGACGCCGGGGGGTGAGAGGCTGTAATGAATCCTCGGCAGGCCATGTTCCACTCGTTGACCTCACCCCCGCCGGACCTGCGGCCCTCTCCACGCGTGGAGAGGGGGAAGAGCCGAGCGCCAAGCGCAGCGAGGATCGGGGGTGAGGTCTCTGTCGGGCGTGGGCCTGGAGTTGTGGTAACTTGCGCCGTCATGGGGCAAAATAACCCGCCGTGCCTGTGACTGAACCGTACCGAATGAGGACAGCATGACCAATACCGCAGAGAGGCCGCTGCTTTCCATTATCATCCCGGCCTACAACGAGGAAAAACGGCTGGGCGGCAGCCTGGATAAGATCATCGAGTTCGTGGGTGATCAGGCGTTCACGATCGAGGTGATCGTGGTAGACAACAACTCCCGCGATGCCACCCCGCAGATCGCCGCCGAATATGCCGCGCAGCATCCCTTCATTCGGGTGCTGCATGAGCCGCGTCAGGGCAAGGGCGCAGCGGTGCGCACCGGGATGCTGGCGGGGCAGGGGGAGTACCTGCTGTTCTGTGACGCCGACTTCTCGATGCCGGTGGAGGAGGTGGTGAAGTTCCTGCCAGAGCAGGCGGGGGACTATGACATCGCCATTGGCAGCCGCGAGGTGCCTGGCTCACGGCGTATCGGCGAGCCGGAGTACCGCCACCTGATGGGGCGTGTCTACAACCTGATCGTGCGCCTGTTTGCCATCCCGAAGATACAGGATACCCAGGCCGGGTTCAAGGCCTTCCGACGCGAGGTGGCCCACGCCATCTTCCCGCTGCAGACGATCGATGGCTGGGGGTTTGATGTGGAGGTGCTGTTCATCGCGCGCAGGCAGGGCCGCCGCCTGATCGAGATACCGATCACCTGGTATTACATGCCACAGAGCCGGGTGCACCCGCTGCGCGACTCGATCAACATGTTCCTGGAGGTGCTCAAGGTGCGCGTGAACGGCTGGCGCGGCCTGTACAACGGGGATCGCCGTGGCTGATCGGCGGCCCGGCCTCACCTTCGAGGCCGAGTTCGTGGCGCAGGGGCTGGCCGCCGTCGCCGGGCTGGACGAGGCGGGGCGCGGCGCATGGGCCGGGCCGGTGGTCGCCGGAGCGGTGATCCTGCCGCTGATCCGGCCCGATCTGGCTGACGCGCTGGAGGGGGTGCGCGACAGCAAGCTGTGCACCGCCCGCCAGCGTGACGCGCTGTATGACCTGGTGCGCAAGGTGGCGCTGCATACCGGCATTGGCGTGGCCACGGCGGAGGAGATTGACGAGCACGGCATCGTGCCCGCCACCTTGCTGGCCATGCGGCGCGCCCTGGCGAGCCTCGATGCTACCCCGGCGGCGCTGCTGATCGATGGGCATTATATGGTCCTGAAAGGCCTGCCTATCCCGCAGAAGGCCATGTACAAGGGGGAGCTGAAGTCACTGAGCATCGCCGCCGCCAGCATCCTGGCGAAGGTGACGCGCGACCGGGTGATGATCCATCTGGCGGAGGCCTACCCGCAGTACGGCTTCGCCCGGCACAAGGGCTACGGCACGCCCCAGCACTTGAAGGCGCTGGCCGAGCATGGCCCCTGCCCGATCCATCGCCGCTCATTCAATCCGATCCGCCGCACGCTGGTGGACATGGAGGCCGGATGAACCTGGCACTGGTGCATGACTGGCTGAACCAGCACGGCGGCGCCGAGAATGTGCTGGAGGAGCTGGTCGATATGTACCCCGGCGCGCCGGTCTACACGTCGATCTACGCCCCGGATCGCATGCCCGACGCCTACCGCGCGTGGGACATCCGCACCACCTGGATGGACGGCCTCCCCGCCATCGGGCGCTTCCACATGCCCTATCTGATGCTCTACCCGCTGGCCTGGGAGCGCCTTGACCTCAGCAGCTATGACGTGGTGATCTCCAACAAGAGTGGCTTCTGCCACGGCGTGCATACCGGCGAGGCGCTGCACATCTGCTACTGCCTGACGCCCACCCGCTACCTGTGGCAGTTCCACTCTTACGTGGCGCGCGAGCAGTACCCGCCTGCGCTGATGGCGATCCTGCGGCCCGTGATCCGCATGCTGCGCGACTGGGATTACCGGGCTGCGCAGCGTGTGACGCATCTCGTCGCCATCTCAACCGCTGTGCGTGAGCGCATCGCGCGCTTCTACCGGCGCACCTCGACGATCATCTACCCACCGGTGAACACCGCGCGCTTCCAGCCTGCGGGGCGGCACGACGATTATTACCTGGTCGTCTCGCGGCTGATCCCCTACAAGCGCGTCGACCTGGCGGTGCAGGCCTGTACGCGGCTGGGCCTGCCGCTGGTGGTGGCCGGGGCGGGGCGTGATCTGGAGAACCTCAGGCGGATGGCGGGGCCAACGGTGCAGTTCATGGGCCGCGTGCCCGATGAGGACCTGCCCGATCTGGTGGCACGCTGCCGCGCGTTCCTGTTCCCCGGCCTGGAGGATTTCGGCATCGCGCCGGTGGAGGCCCAGGCGGCAGGCCGCCCGGTGATCGCCTTCCGTGGCGGCGGCGCCCTCGATTCGGTGATCGAGGGGGAGACGGGCCTGTTCTTCGACGAGCCGAGTGTCGAGAGCCTGTGCGATGCCCTGCGCCGCTTCGAAGGCATGACGTTCAGCCCTGCACGCTGTCGCGCCAACGCCGAGCGCTTCGATAGCGCGGTGTTCCGCCGCGATCTGGCGGCTTTCGTCTCAGCACGGTACGATGAATGGCTGGCCAGACGGCCGCACACGACCGGCAGTGATGTGAGATAAGAGGGGGGCGATCGATGCCGCGCCGCGTGTTGATAATCCTGTTAACGCTTGCTCTGGCGGCCCTGGCCTGCAGCCTGCCGCGGGCGGTTCCGATGGTATCCGGAACGCCGCCGATGGCCTTCCCAACTGCAACGCCGGGGCTGGTTCCGACCACGCCGGTGCAGACACCCGGCAGCGGCCCGGGGGCGGAGCCGTCCTTCGGGCCGGTGGTGCTGTTCTCCACCATGCCCGACGCGCAGACGGCGCGCCGCATCTTCCCCGCCGGGACGGAGGAAGTCTTCGCCATGTGGGAGTACCACAATATGCGCGAGGGGCTCTCCGTGCGGCGTGAGTGGTATCTGGACGGCGCGCTGTGGTTGGAGCGTGAGGAGCCGTGGGATTTCGCCCGCTACGGAGCCGACGGTATGGTGACCGATGTGTCAGTCTATGACCGCATCGAGGGGCTGGCACCGGGGCAGTATGAGCTTTACCTGTATATCGACGGGGTGCCGCAGTACAACGAGGAGATCGGGCAGATATCCTTTACCATTGACGCGCAGTATGTGGTCAGCCCGGCCACCTCACCGGATGGGGCGCGGACGGCCCTGGTGCAGGGCGGCGGCAGGCTGTTCATCGAGGAGGGCGGCGCACGCCGCGAGCTGATCTCGACGGTGCAAATCCACAGCCTGGCCTGGTTCCCCGACAGCCGCCACCTGATCTACACCGAGGCCGACACCAGCGAGGTGCAGTTCGGCACGGTGGGCATCAAGTACACGCTGTGGGTGATCGATGTGGAGACGGGCGAGCAGCACGCCCTCAATGCAGGAGAGGCGGCCTATCACTACCCGGCGGTCTCGCCGGATGGGCGCTACGTGGCCATGTATGCCGGATCAGGCTACGGCGATGCCTGCGGCGTCGACCTCGACCTGGCCTTCATCCGGCTGGACGACGACCGGCAGGCGGTCGAGGTGATCCGGACGGATGACTTCGCGGGGCTGCCGCCGGCGCAGACGGGATCGCGCTACCCGTTCGCCCAGGACGATCTCCCGGCCCCCGGCGTGTGGCGCGGCCCGGCGCAGTTTGAGATGGGTTTCGCGTGGGCCTGCGCCGATCCCGACCCCGCCGGTGTGTATCTGCTGGACCTGGCGGCGCGCTCGGCGCAGCGCACCGGAGACCTGGTGCGGAACGAAGGCTGATCCAGCGCCAGCCGATCGGTGCAGTAACTGGATGAAGGACGGCTTCTGATGGAGCTTCGCGCATTGTGGAAGGTGTTCCTACGGCGCTGGTGGCTGGTGGCGATCCCGGCGGCGGTGGCGCTGGCCCTGGCTGCCTATGGCTATCTGACCGCGCCGCCCGGCGGGGGGTTTTCGGCCAGCGTGCGTTTCACGGCGGCTACGCCGCCCGGTGCGGAGACGGTGAGCTATGAGGACGACCAGTATTACCCCTGGCTGGCCTCCGAATACGTGGTCAACGCACTGACCGACTGGGTGCGCACTGGCTCATTCGCCGGGGAGGTCAGTGCCCGGCTGGCCGCGCAGGGTGTGCAGGTGGACGCCGGGGCGGTCCAGGGCAGCATTGTGGCTGACAATGCCCGCAGCGTGATGCTGCTGACCGTCAGCGGTAGCAGTGCTGAGACGGTGGTACAGATCGCGCAGGCGGCGGCTGACGTGCTAAGCGAGCGGGCGGGTGCGTACTTCCCACAGTTTGGCGGTGACGACCTGCAGGTGATCATGCTCGATGCACCCGTCGCCGTACCTGTGCCGCCGCCACTGAGCGCGCGCTTCGAACCGCTGGTGCGTTTCGGGCTGGGGCTGGCTGCCGGGGTGGCGCTGGCCTTCCTGGTCGAGTACCTGGACCCGACCCTGCGCGAGCGTGAGCAGGTGGAGGCGCTGGGGCTGACCGTGCTGGCCGAGGTCCCGCGCGAGAGGCGGTGAGCCGGCCTTATCCCCCGGCCCCGGGCCGCCGTGCGGCTGATCAGACAATCAGTGGAGGATCGATGCAGCAGTTAGGGACGTATGTGAGAATCCTGCTCCGGCGCGGGTGGATCATGCTCCTGCTGGCCGTGGTCACGGCGGGGGCGGCCTTTGGTTTCAGCACCTACATGCTGGAGCGCGCGCCGGTGTACAAATCGACCGTTCAAATCCTGATCCAGCCTGCCCGCTCTGACTTCGGGCAGGCGCAGGCCGCCAAGACGCTGCTCAACTCGTATGTGGCCTGGCTGGACAGCAACTACCGCGCCCGGGAAGTGATCGAGCGGCTCAACCTGGATATGACGCCAGAGGAGCTGCGCGCCGACGCCCGCTTCGCCGCCGATGACCTGCGGCTGGTGGTGCGCATCGACATTGAGAACCGCAACGGTGATGTGGCCAACGACATTGCCCGCACCTGGGGCGATCTGCTGATCGAGTGGCGCAACGAGGAGAACCAGAAGAACCGGCGCGAGGATCGCATCGACGCCATCCGGCTGGACGATCCGCGCTATGTGCTGGACAGCCCGAAGCGCCTGATCAACACGGCGGCAGGGGGTATTCTCGGCTTCCTGATCGGGCTGGTGGTGGTGTTTGTGCTGGAGTACATCGAGGCCGGCATTATCCGCTCGGCGGACGATGTGAGCCGCTTCCTGGGGGTGCCGGTGCTGGGCAGCATCCCCCCGCAGGAATGATACCAGGCTGCCGGCAGAGCGAAATCAAATCGCAGCAATAAGAGAGCGAACCATGACAACTGCTAACCTGATCACCCTGAGCAACCCGCGCTCGCCAGCCAGTGAGGCCTACCGGGCGCTGCGCACCAACCTGCTGTTCTCCGGCTTGGACCGTGCGCTGCAGACGCTGGTCGTTACCAGCCCCGCACCGGATGACGGCAAAAGCACCGCCCTGGCAAACCTGGCTGTGACGCTGGCCCAGGGTGGCAAGAAAACCATCCTGGTGGACTGCGATTTGCGCCGTCCCTCCCAGCATACCATCTGGGGGGTGGGGCGTGCGCCGGGCCTGACCGACCTGGTGCTGGGCGAAGTGGCGGAGCCGCCCCTGGTGGCGGTGGGCGTGGAGAACCTGAGCCTGCTGCCCGCCGGGACGCCGCCACCCAACCCTGCTGACCTGCTTGGCTCGGCGCGGCTGGACAGCGTGATCGAGACCCTGAAGGGGCGAGCCGACTTTGTGCTGTTCGATGCACCACCGGTCATCGCAGTGACGGATGCCTCGCTGCTGGCGCTCAAGCTTGATGGGGTGCTGCTGGTGATGCGGGCTGGTAAAACACGCCGCGATCATGCTGAGCAGGCGCGTGACCTGCTGGCGCGCGTCAACGCGCGCATTATTGGCACGGCGTTGCTCGATGCACCGGTCAGCGCAGCGGGGAGCTATTACGGCGAGTAGCCCGGCATGGGCCGGGAGGAGGATGCGGCTGTGGAACCATTCGGAGGGGCGGCGCTGCCCTATGCCCGTTATCATCGCCTTGACCAGATGACGCTGGCGGGGCTGCGTGCGCTTAACCGTGCCCGGACGGTGGCCCTGCTGCCGGTGGGTATGATTGAGCAGCATGGGAGCCATCTGCCGCTGGGCACAGATAATTTCTCGGTGGAGGCGCTGACGCTGGCCGCCGCTGCCCATCTGCTGGAAGCGGACAGCGGGCTGCACGTGCTGGTGCTGCCCACCATCCCTTACGGCACCGACCCGGTGGATCTGCGCCGCCCCGATCTGTTCCAGACGGCGGGCAGCCTGTGGCTCAGCCGGGAGACGCTCAAGCGGGTGGTGGCCGAGGTGTGCGAGCACCTGGTGCGTTATGGCTTCCGTTATATCTTCCCGCTGGGCTATCACGGGGGCGCCGATCAGAGCCGCGCGCTGGCCGAGGTATGCGCCGAGATGAGTGCCCGGCATCCCGGCCTGGTGATGGTTGAGCCGCTGGGCTACGTGCTGGCCGGGGCGGCGGCGGACATCAGCCCCGGGGTGTCTACGCTGCTGGGCAGGCCGCTGACCACCCGGGAGCAGATCGCGCTGCGCGGCAGCATTCATGCGGGGATGTACGAGACCTCGGTGATGCTGCACCTGCGCCCTGACCTGGTCAGCCCGGCTTATCGCACCCTGCCCTCCATCGAAGCCAACCAGATGGTGACCATGCCTGACTGGCCGGGCTATGTGGGCGCGGGGCCGTCGCACGCCAACGCGGAAGTGGGCGCGGCGGTGCTGCGCTGGCGCGGCATCCGGGCGGCGGCGCTGATCCGGCGGGCGCTGGCCGGTGAGGATATCACGCGGCTGCCGCGTCACCCGCGCGGCGAGCCGAACTCCTCGCTGGATTTCATCGACACGCAGCCCGATGAGATGCCATCACCGGACCTGGATGCGCTGGACAGCGCCGGGCAGGCCGAGGCTGACGGCAGCTAGAGGCTGTTATGAACCCTGAGTGCATCACGCGCCGCCAATTGACCTCGCCCCCGCCCGACCTGCGGCCCGGCACCCACGCGTGGAGAGGAGGGCAGATCCGAGCGTGGCGAGGATCGATGGTGAGGTCTCTTAAGGCGTGGAGTGGCCCGGAAGTAGTTCATAAAATACGCTCTGATTCGATCATCTGAACGCAGGGGAGTGAGGGATACGTGAAGGGGTTGATCCTGTCTGGCGGCAAGGGCACACGGCTTTACCCGCTGACCTATACCAGGGCCAAGCAGCTCATCCCGGTGGCGAACAAGCCGGTGCTGATCCGCGTGATCGAGACGATCCGTGCGGCGGGCATCGACGAGATCGGCATTGTGATCGGCGATACCGGGATGGAGATCCGCGAGGTGGTCGGTGACGGGTCGCGCTGGGGTGCGCGCATCACCTACATCGAGCAGGAGGCCCCGCTGGGGCTGGCGCACGCTGTCAAGATATCGCGTGATTTCCTGGGCGATGACCGCTTCGTGATGTTCCTGGGCGACAACGTGATCGAGGGCGGCATCAACACGCTGATCACCCAGTTCGCCGGGAGCGAGTGGAACAGCCAGATCGTGCTAACCGCAGTGGAGGAGCCGCAGCATTACGGCGTGGCCGAGCTGGATGGGGATGGGCGCATCAAACGGCTGATCGAAAAACCTAAAGAGCCGCCCTCCAACCTGGCGCTGGTGGGCATCTATATGTTCGATCGGCATGTCTTTGAGGCGGTGGAGGCCATCAAGCCCTCGGCGCGCGGTGAGCTGGAGATCACCGACGCGATCCAGTGGCTGGTGGAGAAGGGCTACCGTGTCTTCCCCTATGTGCATACCGGCTGGTGGATCGACACCGGCAAGCCCACCGACATGCTGGAGGCCAATGCCCGTGTGCTGGAGGAGCTGACCCCCTATATCGCAGGGACAGTCGACGGCGAGTCGCTGGTAGACCCGCGCGTGACGGTTGAGGCGGGGGCACAGATTGTCAACAGCGTGGTGCGCGGCCCGGCCATCATCGGCGAGAATACCGTGATCCGGGACAGCTACATTGGGCCGTTCACCAGCATCTATCATGACTGTATGGTGGAAGGCAGCGAGCTGGAGCGTTGCATCATGCTGGAGCACAGCCGCGTGATCAACGTCGCCACCCGCATCCAGGACAGCCTGATCGGGCGCTATGCCACGATCAAGCACAGCACCCGCCGTCCTCAGGCGTTCAAGATGAACCTGGGCGACCACAGCCGCCTGTGGCTCCCCTGAGCGGAGGCGCTGAGACAGAAGCGGGCCGGGGCATCACCTCCCCGGCCCGTGTCATATCATGCCCCATGCGCTGTTAGAGCAGATTGCCCTGCCAGTACTGTGCGATGGCCGCGCCCAGCAGGATGATCACAGGGATGTAGGCCGCCAGGCCCCTGACCTTCATGGTAGTGGCCGGGCCGGTGTGGAGTTGCAGGATGGTGGCATATACCCCGGTCAGCAGGCCCAGGATAGGCAGGAAGCCCCCCAGTGCGCAGGGCGTCAGCCCATAGACGAACCCCTGGAAGGCGCGCAGTAGCCCGCGCGGTTCACGCGAGCGCCCGACGAAACGGAAGAAGACATACAGCAGCGGGGTGAAGATAGCCGTGATGGCCAGCATCATCACCACGATCAACCCGACGGCCAGCGGATAGGACCACAGGCCGAAGCCGGGCAGCAGGGTATCGTGCCAGTAGGCGTAGACCTCCATCTGCGCGCCCAGCGACGAGTTGATCGGCGTGTCACCGGGGATGCCCAGCCCCCAGGCGATCACCGATCCAACCGACAGCCAGGCTGCCAGGATCAGCAGATGGCGCAGCGGTGGCCACCAGCCCTCATCGGCCGTCGTCAGACCCTCGAAAAATGCGTCAGGCGTGATCACAACCTGGATAAAGCGGCGCAGCACAGCCTTCATTGTATCACCTCATCTGTCTGTCCTTGCGGCTCAGTGCCGCTTGATTGATCCCAGTATGGCCCCATTTGCCGCCTCCGGTACCGATCCGGCGGCGGGTTTCCCGCTTGGTCAGGCGGCGGGATTCATACCCGCCCAAATGGGCAGGCAGAGGCCGGGCCGCCTGCGATGGCAGCCCGCTGTTCGACAGCCGGGGGCCCTGTTCAGTACAATCAATGGTGATCGCGGCTTGACACAGAGGGCGCGATCCACCTGACTATTCTAGAGGCTGTTATGAACTACTCTGAAGCTGCGTTGTGCCTGATGGATACCTCACCCCCGCCGGACCTGCGGTCCGGTTCCCCCTCTCCACGCGTGGAGAGGGGGCAGGGCCAGGCGCAGCGAGGCCAGGGGGTGAGGTCTCTTCAGGCATGGATTGGCCCGGAAGAAGTTCATAACACGCTCTATCTCGCAGGGGTGACCCGTAATGCCCTGCTGTGTGACCGGAAAGGACTCCCACATCCGTGCGTGACCTGATTGGACGCCTGACCGCCCGGCTGAACCTGCGCCGATCGCAGGTTGAGCGGACGGTGGCTCTGTTCGACGAGGATAACACCGTCCCGTTCATCGCCCGCTACCGCAAGGAGGTGACAGGCGGGCTGGACGAGGAGCAGCTCGCCGAATTCCGGCGGCAGCTCGATGCACTGCGCAGCCTGGCTGCACGGCAAGAGACGGTGCTGCGCAGCATCGAGGAGCAGGGCAAACTCACCCCGGAGCTGGCGGAGGCCATTGAGGAGGTTGAGACGCTACAGGAGCTGGAGGACCTTTACCTGCCCTATAAGCCGAAGCGCCGCACGCGGGCGCAGATCGCGCGAGAGCTGGGACTGGAGCCGCTGGCCATGCTGATCCTGGAGCAGGCAGTGGGCCATGAGACGCGCGAGGAGCTGGCCGCCGCCTTCCTGGGCGAGGAGGTGGCGTCGGTTGAGGATGCCCTGCAGGGGGCGCGCGATATTGTGGCCGAGGCCATCGCTGAGGATGCCGGCGTGCGTGACATGGTGCGGCGCATCACCTGGGAGCGCGGCCTGCTGGTGGTCGGGCTGACTGACGCCGCGAAAGACCCCAAACGCACTTTCGAGATGTACTATGAGTTCTCGCGGGGGCTGGGCGCGTTGAAGCCGCATCAGGTGCTGGCGGTGAACCGCGGTGAGCAGGAAGGCGCGCTGCGCGTTAAGGTGGATGTGGATGCCGAGGGGATGATGCGTGTGCTGCGCAGGGTGTATCCCTCACGGCGCGAGTCGCCGTTCTCAAACGACCTGCATGTCGCCCTGGAAGATGCCTACTCCCGCCTGATCGGGCCAGCCATCGAGCGCGAGGTGCGCCGCGATCTCAAGGCGTGGGCCGACGAGCACGCGATCAACGTGTTCGCCACTAACCTGCGCGGCCTGCTGCTGACCCCGCCGATCAAGGGCGTGGTCACGCTGGGCATCGACCCTGGCTACCGCACGGGGTGTAAGGTGGCGATCGTCGATGAGACGGGCAAGGTGCTTCACACCACCACGATCTATCCGCACGAGCCGCGTCGCGAGTGGGCGGAGGCGCTGATCATCCTGCGCGAGCTGGCCGACGAGTTCAAGGTGGGACTGATCGCCATCGGCAACGGCACGGCCAGCCGCGAGACCGAGGAGCTGGCGGCGGAGCTGATCCGGCGCGGGGCGCGGCTGCGCTACCTGATCGTGAGCGAGGCAGGGGCTTCGGTGTATTCGGCCAGCCCGCTGGCTCGCGCCGAGCTGCCCGGCCTGGATGTGAGCCTGCGCGGGGCAGTCAGCATTGCGCGGCGGGCGCAGGACCCGCTGGCCGAGCTGGTCAAGATCGACCCGAAAAGCATCGGGGTGGGGATGTACCAGCACGATGTCGATCAGAAGGCGCTGGCTGACGCGCTGGAGTGGGTGACGCAGAGCGTGGTCAACGCGGTGGGCGTGGATGTGAACACGGCCTCCCCGGCGCTGCTCCAGTATGTGGCCGGGCTGGGGCCGAAGCTGGCCGAACGCGTGGTGGAGCACCGCAACACCTACGGCCTGTTCGAGACGCGCGACGCGCTGCGTAAAGTGAAGGGGCTGGGCGAGAAGACTTTCCAGCAGGCGGCGGGCTTCCTGCGTGTGCCGGAGAGCTGGAACCTGCTTGACCGCACGGGGGTTCATCCGGAGAGCTACAAAGCCGCTCGTGACCTGCTGCGCCTGTTTGACCTGCAGATGGACGACCCGCAGCTCGCCGAGAAGCTGGCCTATCACGAGCGTTACAGCGATATGGGCCAGATGGCGCGGCGCATTGGGGTGGGGGTGCCCACGCTCAAAGATATCTTCGCCGAGCTGCAAAGGCCGGGCCGTGACCCCCGTGAGGACATCCCTGCGCCCATTCTACGCCGCGACGTGCTGCGTATGGAGGACCTCAAGCCCGGCATGCGGCTGAAAGGCACCGTGCGTAACGTGGTCGATTTCGGCGCATTTGTCGATATCGGCGTCAAGCAGGACGGCCTGATCCATGTCTCGGAGATGGCCGATCGCCGCATTGACTCGCCGTATGAGGTGCTGAACGTGGGTGATGTGGTAGAGGTGACGGTGATCACCGTGGATCCGGAGCGCGGGCGTATCGGCCTGAGCCTGCGATCCTGACGCTGGGTGGCGCTGAGTCTGCTGTTGGCCCTGGCGATTCAATCGATGCGAGGTGGGCATGACCGACGGCATGAACCTGAGCAAAGAGCGGCTGATCGAATTGATGAAGCAGGTGCAGCAGGGGGACGATAATGCGATCCTTGTGCTGCGCCTGCGCGCGATCCTGACGCTGAAGCACATCCAGGGTGGGGGGGTGTTCCCCGCCTACCACCTGCCGGGCGTCGATCTGGCCGGTGCGGACCTGGCCGGCGTCCATATGGTGCTCTCCAATCTGGAGGGGGCGAATCTGGAAGGGGCCAATCTGGAGCGTGCTGTGCTGGTGGGCAGCAGCTTCAGGAATGCCCGGCTGCGCGGGGCTGTGCTACAGGGCGCCGTGGCGGCGGATGCCGACTTCGCCTACGCTGACCTGACGGAGGCGAACCTGTTCGGCATCGACCTGACCAATGGCAGCCTGCACGGGGCTGACCTGACCGGCACAGTGCTTGAGCAGGCCAGCCTGTGGGCCTGTGATCTGGTGGGGGTGAAGGGCCTGGAGGAGACCCAGCTTGTGCATGTATCGCGCATGCGCGGGGCGTTGATGCCGGATGGGAGGCCCTATACCGGGCGCTACAACCTGCCCGGCGATTTCGAGGAGATCAGGAAAGACGAGTCGATCGATGCAAGCGACCCGGAGCAGGTCGCTGCGTGGTACGGCGTCTCAACGCTGGACTATGTCTCCGGACAGGCGTGGGCGCAGCACAGGCTGCGCAGGCTGCGTGGGCGGGGCAGGTGACGCTCAGGCGCGGTCAGGCGCGGCCAGCCCTTCTTCCAGGGCGCTGGAGTTGGCCATCGCCGCCGTCTCACCGGGGAACCAGCGGAAGTTACGCCGGTTGGAAACAGCCTCCAGCACCGCGATCACCGCCTGCATCTCCTCACTGTCGCCGATCAGCAGCCAGCAGCCCATGCGCGGGTGTGACTGCGGCCCCATCATCATGCAGTTAGTGGTGGCGTTGAAGGGGATCGTGGGGCGGGCTGTCAGGTCGACCAGCACATGCAGCATCGCCCCGGCGTCATTCAGGCTGGCGACGATCCGGGCGCATGCGGCGCGCACATCAGCATCGGTAGGGTCACGGTCCCAGTCCATGCGGAGGGCATTGTGCCGTTCCAGCGGCGTAACGCGGACAGTCGGTTGTTTGGTCATGTGCACCCCCTGTCACAGCGGTTGGGGCGCGGAGCGTGGGCCGGGGGTCAGGGTGAGGGGGGATACTCCGCGCTGTCTGGCCTCTCGCGCCATTCCTCGGCCTCGTTGAGTGCTCCCAGGGAGCTGACCTCAAACATTACAGCGGCGCGGCGGCGCACCTCCGGGTCCGGGCTGCTGAGGTCTTCGAGCAGCTGTCTGACATCCTCCGGCCTGCCGGCTGCTTGTGCTTTGCGGGCGGCCTTCTCCTGAGCTTTCTTCGTCTCCGGGCTTTTGTAAGGGCACACCATCAGCATAGCTCCTTGGCCGGATGGCGGGTCTCTGCTCCAGTGATCCTATTGTATTCGGTTATGGGGCGGGGAAGTAGTGTTTATTGTCACATTTTGCCGAGAATCTCCGGTGGGGCGCTCACTGTGGCGCGGCATCAACCCTGCTCATTTGGCGGGGGGGAGGTGTGCTCAGCCTGCTGAGCCTGCCATTCCTCCTCGCCCACCAGCTCGCCGCCGCTGATCTCCCACTGGATCAGCCGATGGCTGGAGTCGAAACGCAGGTCGGCCTCGGCTCGCTCAAACGTGCGCGGCCCGACAATAGTTTTGTGGCTGAGCAGGTCGCCAGTCTCGTAGTCACGGTTCATATCGGAGGAGGGGTTGAGACGCAGCCGCACCACCTCGCCCCGGCGGTCAAGCCTGATATAAAGATACAGCCCTTCATCCGGTTCCGGCTTTGGCTCGCCGCCGCCGAACAGGTGCTTGAAAAACCCCATGTGATGACCCTTTCTGTGGATGCCATTCGTGCCCCATACATAGACTATCGCAGGCAAAGCAGGCCTGCCAGAAATTCGGCCCGATCCGGCGAACGCCCGAACCCCCTGTATTGCCCCAATAGAAAACCTGACCGAAGGGCAATTGTTGCCTCACATCTACCTTACCGTTCGAGAGCCCTTGCTATGTGGCGCACAAACTGGTATGCTAATTTCTACGCAAAACTATCTGAATCTTTGCCAATCTTTCAGGTACTGTCAGGAGAAGCGCCCCGCATGTGGTTTAAACGCATCCAGATCGCCCTGATCCATGTTGCGGTTACCCTCACCCTGCTGCCGATGAACAGCACCCTGAACCGGGTGATGATCAAGGAGCTGGTGATCCCCGCCACGCTGGTGGCTCTGCTGGTCTCGCTGCCCTATGTGTTCTCGCCGATGCAGGTGGCGATCGGCTCCTATGCAGATCGCTTCCCCATCCTGGGGCGGCGGCGCACCCCCTACATCGTGATCGGGCTGGCTCTGTGTGTGATGGGTGCGCTGCTGGCTCCGCAGGCCGCTTTTACTCTGGCAGCGGATCGAGCCGCGGGCCTGCTGTTCGCCATACTGGCCTTTGGTGCGTGGGGCATGGGCTTCAACTTTGCCAGCGTGTCTTATTTCTCGCTGGCCTCTGAGCTGTGGGATGAGAAGGGGCGCAGCCTCACCATCGCCACCATGTTCACCCTGATGATCGTCAGCATCATCGTGATGGCGATCGTGATCGGGGATATCGTCGAGCCGTACAGCCCGGAAGCGCTGCAGCGGGCCTTTTATATCACGGCGGGCATCGCTGTGGTGCTGGCTGCGATCGGCCTGCTCGGGCTGGAGCCGCGCTTTGTACCGGGCGAGTCGGCCACGGATGTGCGCTACAGCACGGCCCAGATGGCCGGGGTGCTGGTGGGCAACCCGCAGGCGCGGCTGTTCTTCATCTACCTGATCCTGATGCTGGCGGCGATCCTGGGCCAGGACGTGCTGCTGGAACCGTTCGCCGGGCAGGCTTTTGACATGACGGTGCAGCAGACCACGCGCATCACCGCGCTGTGGGGCAGCTTCATGCTGCTGACCCTGATAGGCACCGGGCTGCTGCAGCGCCGCATCGGCAAAACGGCAATTGCACGGCTGGGGGCGGCGCTGGCGATGGCCGGGTTTGTGGTCATTGCGGGCAGCGGCCTGATCGGTAGCACGGTGGTGTTCTATCTGGGCGTGGTGACGCTGGGGCTGGGCACCGGGTTCGCCACCACCTCCAACCTGTCGCTGATGCTGGACATGACCACCCCGGCCAACGTCGGGCTGTACATTGGCGCGTGGGGGTTGGCGAACGCCATCTCGCGGCTGATCGGCTCGCTGACGGCGGGGGCCGTGCGTGATGTCGCCACCATGTTGGCCGAGAACGCTGTGTTCGGCTATGTGGTGGTGTTCGGCATCCAGGCGTTGCTGCTGTTCACCTCGCTGGTGCTGCTGAGGCGCATCAGTGTGCAAGATTTCCGCGCGACAGCGGCAGGCGAGGAGCAGGAACGGTCCTTTGTGGAGCAGGTGGCGTTGATGAGCGAGGCGCAGTAACTGAGCTTTCCTCCCACGATGCATCACGCGTCGTAGTTTCTCTCTCCTTAATGCGCAGGCCCGGCTCAACGTCGGGTTCTGTGCATGATCGAGAGGGTGTGGCGTCCGTTTCCCCTCCAGGGGCGCGCCGGGTAACTGCATCAAAGCTGGAACATCTACGCGCTGTATCGGGAACCTCACCCCTGCCGGACCTCCGGCCCGGCCTCCCCTCTCCACGCGTGGAGAGGGGAAACGGCGCGGGTGGCGCGCAGCGCCGGACGACGCGGAGGGGTGAGGTTATTTGGTGGTGGCTGTCGCAGTTCGCTGTTTGAGGCGTTTCCCCTCCAGGGGCGCGCCAGTGTGTGCCATGTGGCGCGATTCCGGTTACAATTCCCCCCTGTTTGGAAAAACATCGGTGAGGGCAAAGACCATGAAAAACATCCTGGTGACAGGTGGGGCAGGGTTCATCGGCAGCAATTTCGTGCGCTACATGCTGGATCGCTATGAGGGATACCGCCTCATCGTGTTCGATAAGCTGACCTATGCGGGCAATCTCGATAACCTGCGCGATGTGGCGGCCAACCCGCGCTACGGCTTCGTGCGGGGCGATATCGCCGACCGCGAGGCGGTGGCCGCTGCGCTGAGAGATCACGAGATCGACACGGTGGTGAACTTCGCCGCCGAGACGCACGTCGACCGCAGCATCATGGACCCCGATGCGTTCGTGCGCACCAATGTCACCGGGACGTATGTGCTGCTGGATGAGAGCCGCAGGCATGGCGTGGAGCGCTTCCACCACGTCAGCACCGATGAGGTATACGGCTCGGTCGCTGAGGGTTTCTCGACGGAGACCGACAACCTCGCGCCGCGCAGCCCCTACGCCGCCAGCAAGGCCAGCAGCGACCTGATGGTGCTGGCCTATCATGTGACCTATGGCATGAATGTGGTCATCACGCGCGGCAGTAACACCTTCGGGCCGTACCAGTATCCGGAAAAGCTGCTGCCGCTGTTCATCACCAACGCCATCGACGAGGAGCCGCTGCCGCTGTACGGTGACGGCCGCCAGGTGCGCGACTGGCTCTACGTGGATGATCACGCCTCCGGCATCGACACGGTGCTGCATCGCGGCGAGCCGGGGCAGGTATACAACCTGGGCGGCGAGAACGAGCGTCACAACATCGATGTGATCCGGCAGATGCTGGCGATCCTCAAGCGCCCGGAGAGCCTGATCACACCCGTGGCCGACCGCCCCGGCCATGACCTGCGCTATGCGCTGGACAACTCGCGGCTCCACGCGCTGGGCTGGAGCCACCGCTTCAGCTTCGAGGCCGCGCTGGAGGCCACTGTGCAGTGGTATGTGGATAACGAGTGGTGGTGGCGCAAGATCAAGAGCGGCGAGTACCGGGAATACTATAAGGCCCAGTACGGCCACCGCCTGAAGCTGGATCAGTAGAGGGGATCGCCCGATGCATCACACCACCGTCCGGCCACACCACATCCTGCCCATCCTCATCGCCGCGCTGCTGGCCGCCTGCGGCCCTGCTGCTCAGCCCACCCCGGCGGAGCCGGAGCCGGTCACACAGGAGCCGCAGGCCCCCACCACCGAACCGGCCACGCCGGCCCCCAGCCTGTTCAAGCCGGAGCTGGTGATCTGCGCCCCCGGCGAGCCGGGCGATGTTTATGGCCCGCCTACCGCGACCGGACCGGCGCTGGCCCGGCTGGTGGCCCCGCCGCCTGTAATCTACGGCCCCGACTATCGCGCCGGGGCAGGGGGACTGCTGGCCGCGCTGCCTTCGGTGGAGGAGGGCACGCTGCGCCAGAACGACGACGGGTCGATCACGGCTGTGCTGGCTTACCGCGACGATCTGGTCTGGTCGGACGGCCAGCCATTCAGCATCGATGACGCCTACCTGGGCCTGATGGCCTCCTCCTACAGCGACCCGTCGTTCCCGGTCATCGGGGTGACGGTCGTGGACGATCGCTCGCTGGAGGTGACACTGGCCCCTGGCACGGTGTATCCATACGTGCCGCCGCAGCCCCCAAAACGCGCCGATGCCCCCGGCGCGGGCAGCTTCGACGGGCCGACGCTGGGGCCATACGTGCGTACCACTGTGGAGGGCGCGGACTGGCTGTTCAGCGCCAATCCGCACTACCCCGGCGGCGTGACGATCCCGCAGGTGCGCGTGCGCTTCATCGCCGATGCGGCCCAGCTTGCGGCAGAGGTGGCGGGCGGGGGCTGCGATGTGGCGCTCGACTCCGGGCTGGGTGTGGCTCAGCTTCAGCCCCTGCTCGACGCGCAGGCGGCGGGGACGCTGCGCGTGTACACTGGCGGTGCGCCGCTGATCGAGCAGCTCATCCTGAACAGCTACACAGAGCCATTCACCCGTGCCCCACTGTTCGCCGACGTCCGGACCCGGCAGGCGGTGGCCTACGCGCTCGACCGTGCCGCGCTGAACGCCGAGCTGGTCGCGGGGCTGCTGCCGCTGCCCGACAGCTGGCTGCCCGCCGAACACTGGGCTTACGGGCCCGGCGTGTCATACCTGCTGGATGCGGGGCAGGCCGCCGCTTTGCTCGATCAGGCCGGCTGGTCTGACAGCGACGGCGACGGGGTGCGCGATTATCGGGGGGCGGGCGGCGAGTACGCCTGCGGGCGCGGCTCGTGGAGCATCGCTGAGGGGACGCCGCTGGCCCCCGTGCTGATCATCCCGGCGGGCGACGACCTGCGCGCCGCCCTGGCCGAGCGCATCCGTGCGGCGCTGGCCCCGCTGGGCGTGAAGGTGCAGGTGCAGCCAGTGGACCCCGCCAGCTATTTCAGCGCGGATGGCCCGCTTCAGCGCCGCGAGTTCGATATGGCGTTGCTGGCCGGGCCAGCCTTACCCGATCCGGACGGCATCAGCCGCTGGGCCGGGCAGGAGGTGTTCCGCCACCCGCTTGACCTGAGCGTGGTATACCGGGCCCAGCTTGAGGAGCGCTGGCTGACCACCGATCAGCTCGTGGAGCGGCTGGCGTACGACAACACGCCCACCGCTGCCAACGGCTATCAGGGCCAGAATTATGCGGGCTGGTGCGAGGATGCGGCCAACATCGCCATCGTGCAGGCCAGCCTGGGCTTCGACCTGGAGGCCCGGCGGGCCGCTTACGTTGATCAGCAGGCCGTGCTGGGGCGTGAGGTCCCGGCGGTGATGCTGCTGCAGCGCCCGCGCATCGCCGCCGCCGCGCCGTATGTGTGCGGCATCGATCTGCGCCCGTTTGAGCCGCTGACGTGGAACATCGCGGGCTGGACGTTTGACGAAAGCGAGGCATGCAGCGAGCAGTGATGACACCCAGCCGGCGCAGATTCACATCATCACAGCCTGCCATGCCCCCGGTTCTCAGCCGCCGCGCGGCCCTGCGTGCGGCGCTGGGGTCGGCTTCCGCGCTGGCGCTGGGTGCGCTGGCCGGATGTGCTCCCCAAATTCCGGCGGCCCCGGCCACCACACCCACCCCGCGCCCGGCGGCGACCGTCACCCCGCAGCCCACGGCGACGACAGCCCCAAGCGCCACCCCGCAGCCCCCGGCGACGGCTGCACCTGCAACGCCCACTGCGGCGCCCACGGCGGCTGACCTCAACGCCGGGGTGCTGTTCACCCGCGCAGGAGACCCCGCCGAGAAGTGCGTCGCTCTGACGATCGATGACTTCCTGTGGGATGACGTGATCTACTGGTGGATGGTGGACTATCTGCGCGAAAACCCGGATGTCAGGCTGACGATGTTCCCGGTTGGCAATCGTGTCCGGGCGGTAGATGCGCTGGTACCGGGCATCTGGGCTGAGTGGCTGGCGATGGGCCATGAGATCGGCTGGCACTCAATGAACCACGAGGATTTCGGCAGCAAAACGGCCGACGATCTGCGAGTCGACATTGCGGAGTTCACGCGCACTTTCCGCGAGGTGCTGGGCGATGACACGTTCACGCTGCGCTGGGCGCGCACGCCGTTCGGCAACTATGACAGCGGCGAGCACTTCGCCGAGGTAGGCGAGGAGCTGGGGCTGACCTGGGTGCTGTGGGGGCCGATCCCCAGCCATGCCAACTCAGACCCGCTGGAGCGCCCCGACTCGATCAAGAACGGCGATATCTCGCTGTTTCACGTGCGCTGGCAGGATCAATACTGGCTGGAGCGATATGTCGAGTTCGTGCGGATGCGCGGCTTCGAGATGGTGACGCTCAGCGGTATGCGGCTGGTGCCGGAGGATCGCGGGGTTCAGGCAGACGAAGGCTGAGGTGTGCGGCCCAGCCGGGCTGCCGTGGTCCCCGGATCGTTGCTCATCACAGCATCGCAGCGCAGCAGCCGGTAATACCACAACCGCCCATCCGGTGTGGGGTCCAGCGGGCAGACAGGCTGGCCACGCCGGTGGGCCATCCACACATACAGCGGGTTGAGGAAAAGGATCGGCCAGAACGGGCCGAGCAGGTCGGCGCCCGGCTGCGGGATGAGCCGCCTGAGGGTGATGAACCCGGTGTGGATATCTGGCGCGACGGCCTGCACCGCCTGGACGCGCTCCAGATGAAACGACAGCACCACCACCCGCTGGCGCATCCCCGCTGCGTCGATCTCCGCCACCAGCCGCCGCGCCACCTCCCCTTGCAGAAACGCATCACTTTTCAGCTCAAGGGCCAGCACCACCGGCGGCGAGATCAGCGCCAGCGTTTCGGCCAGGGTGGGCACTCGCTCGGCGGCGAACTCCGGGCGGCCGTAATTGGCGCTGTGCTGCCGGATCTGATCAAATGTCAGCTCAGCCACACTGCCGCTGCCCGTCGTGGTGCGGTCAAGCGTGCCGTCGTGGATGCACACGAACACACCGTCGGCGGTGACGTGCAGGTCTGTCTCGATCAGATCGGCGCCCTCCTCCAGTGCGCGGCGGAAGGCCGCCAGGGTGTTCTCCGGGCAGGCCACCAGGTTGCCGCGGTGTGCCATCAGATAGGGGCGCGGCCTGCCGGGAAGCTCAAGTGCCATCCCGATCTCCTCACAGCTTGAACATGTAGCCCACGCCGTGGATCGTCTGGATATAGGCGGGGGCCCGGCTGTCCACTTCGATCTTGGCGCGCAGGTTGCGGATGTGCGCGCGCACCAGGTCGGGGTCGCCGGTGCCGGGAGGGTAGTTCCACACGGCGTCAAGCAGCTCGTTGACCGAGTGGGCCTGGTTGGGCGATGACATCAGATGGTGCAACAGGCGGAACTCGGTGCTGGTAAGCTGGATGCCCTTCGCCTGCGGGGTGTCTACCTGGAAGGTGTTGGTGTTAAGCGTCACATCGCCCACTCGCAGCAGGTTGTCGGCCTGCTCGGAGGGGGGCATACGACGCAGCAGCGCACGCACGCGGGCGTTCAGTTCCTTCAGCTCGAAGGGCTTGGTGAGGTAATCATCACCGCCCGCGTCCAGCCCTTCCACGATATCATCGGTGCGCCACTTGGCGCTCAGGAACAGGATCGGCACCGCGGCATACTGCGGGTCAGCACGCAGCGCCCGGCAGAAGCTCAGGCCATCCTGCTGAGGCATCATGATGTCGAGCACGATCAGATCGGGCAGGCGCTGGCTGATGCGATCTCGGGCCTGCTCTGCCGACTCGGCGAGCTGCACCTCGTGACCCTCGCGGCTCAGGGCGCGCCACACCGTCCCCAGCACTTCAGGGTCGTCGTCAATGATAAGGATGTTAGCCATTCTTATGTATTGCTCCTCCTGAGTCGTTGAGCTGCATCTGCACAGGCAGGCGCACGGTGACAACGGCCCCCGCGCCGCTGATGCCGGCGATCTCGATCTGGCCGTTGTGCTCCTGCACGATCTGACGGCAGATGTACAGCCCCAGGCCGGTGCCCTCACCATGCGGCTTGGTGGTATAGAACGGGTCGAACACGCGGCGGGCCTGTTCGCCGTCGAGGCCGCTGCCGTTGTCGATCACCTGGACGCAGATGATCTGCTCCTTGGCCAGCAGTTCTGACCGCACAATGATGCGGCCCATCTCGCGGCGCGCAGAACGGATCGCGTCGGCAGCGTTGGTTAGCAGGTTCATCCACACATCCTCAAGCTGGCCGGGCACGGCCAGCACGGGCGGCAGGTCGGGGCTGAGATCCAGGTCGATGCGCGTGTTGTGGCGCGTGATCTGGCTGCCGACCAGCGCCAGGGCCTCCTCAATGGTGTGGTTCACATCGAGCTTGCGGGGGGTCTCATCGCCACGCGCCATGTTGAGCAGGCGGTCGATCACCGCCTTGGCGCGCTGCCCGGCCCGCAGGATGGCCATCGCCGAGGCATGGCGAGGGTCATCAGGGGGCAGGTCCTGCACCAGCATCTCGGCGTCGCCCAGCACAGTGGTCAGCGGGTTGTTGACCTGATGGGCGATCATGGCGGTCAGCTCGCCCAGCGCCGAGAGCCGTGCTGTGCGCACAAGCTGGCTTTGCATGGCCTTCAGCTCAGCCAGGCTGCGCTGCAGATCACTGACCAGGTGGGCATGCTCCAGCGCGATGGCCGCCTGCCCGGCGATGGTGTAGGCCAGCCCCATCTCCCGCGATGAGAACTGCCGGCCCGGGTCGAGGTCGACCAGCTCCACCAGCCCGACAGTCTTGTTCTTGAAGATCAGCGGGATGGCCAGCATGGTGCCCGACCGCATCTGCTGGAACAGTTCGCGCTCCTGCGGGTCCAGCAGCGGATCGGCGCTGCTCAGGGTGGCAACGCGCTGTTCATGCAGGACGACGCTCACGGTAGGCAGGTCATCGATCTCAAGCTGCGGCCCCTGCTGATCGAACCAGAAGCCGCTGCCGTAGGCCAGCACGCGCACCAGCCGGCCAGAGTCGGGGGCCAGCGTGTGGATGCTGACCCACTCCACACTGGCGGTGCGGGTCAGCACACGGGCCATGCGCAGGAACTGCTCCTTCCACCCATCGCTGTGCCGATGGGGTTCCCTGAGCATCTGGGCGAGCTTGAGCGCCACATTCAGGCAGCTGCTGATGGTGCTGCTGGCCCAGCGCGTCTCATCGCGGATGCTGCCCAGTTCGACGATGCCCATGATCTCGCCCTCGATCTGCAGTGGCAGCAGCAGCATCCGGCTGCAGCCGCGCACGGCGAGCAGGTGGCGCCCCGACGGAGGGATTTTTGGGTCGTCGCAGTAGAAGGTATGGATCTGCCCTGGCGCGGCCAGACTTTGCAGCAGCTCCGCGCTCTCCGGCGCGCGGCCCGGCGGCGTGAAGGCCAGGCGGTGCTCGGCCAGCCGCTGGATCGTGGCAGTCACCGGGTCGTAGGCGGAGATGATGCACCAGTGCGCGTTGAGCGAGCGCATCATCTGGCGGGCAATGGCGTTCAGCACCTGATCAAGATCGAGCGAAGACGAGACGGCGCTGGCCGACTCCACCAGGATACCCAGCTCGCGGTTGTGATCGATAGCCTGCTGATAAAGCAGCGCGTTCTCGATGGCGATGGCTGCATAGCCCGCCAGCCCGGCCAGCATGTCCTCATCAAGCGCGGTGAAGGGCGGTTCCCCCGCTCCCTTCATCACCGCCAGATGGCCGTTGGCCTGCCCTTTGGCGATCAGCGGGACGTACAGCAGCGAGCGGTCGGTACGGCTCATGGAGGGGTCCAGACGCTGTGCACGTCCCCCGGTCATCAGCTCGCGGATCAGCGGGTCATCGGTGACGAGGTAGAGAGGCTCAGTGTGTGCTGAGCCAGCGCGCCGCTGGGCGCGGATGCGCGGCAGACCGTCGTCCGGATCGGGGATGATGATCCAGCCCTGGCTTGCCCCGGTCAGCTTGACGGCGGCGTCGACCACCCGGATCAACAGGTCAGGCAGGTCGAGCACGGCGCTGAGGGATTGCCCGAGGCTGTACAGCAGCTCATTTGGCTCGATGGCGTGGTGCTGTGGCATAGGCCTGTACCCCTTTGTGCCCTTATTATAGCAGGGACCATGTATCACAGCGCACCGAATAAGGCAGTGCCAGCAGGTCAGGCCGTCATGGCCGTGTTTTACGCTGATCTTGTGGAAGCGCTGGAACGAAAATGTTACACTCCCGCCATGCAGCGAATCGAAGTGGACGATCTGGTGTTTTATCGTTTTGAGCAGGCAGCCGATGCAGGCCTGACGCACGGAGTCTTCACTCGGCGGGGCGGTGTCAGCGAGATGCCCTATGCCTCGTTGAACGTGGGGGCGACGGTGGGCGATAGGCCCGACCACGTGCTGGCCAACCGCCAGCGCATGGCCGCCGTCCTGGATGTGCGCGAGGCTGACATCCGCACTGCCTGGCAGGTACACAGCGCCGATGTGCTGGTAGTGCGGCGCGGCGATGTACAGGACTGGCCGCCGCCCCGGGCCGACGCGCTGATCACCGCCGATTCGGGGGTCCCGCTGGCCATGCGCTTCGCCGACTGCGTGCCCCTGCTGTTCTATGACCCGGTAAAGCAGGTGCTGGGGCTGGCCCATGCCGGCTGGCGCGGCACCATCGCGGGGGTGGGGCCGGCCACGGTTGAGACGATGGTCGCGGCGTTCGGGTCACAGCCCGCCGACATCATCGCCGGGATCGGGCCGTCGATCGGGCCGCAGCATTACGAGGTCGGCCCGGAGGTCGCCGCCCGTGTCCGCGAGATGTTTGATGACATGGCAGGCCTGCTGCGCCCCTCCGGGCGCGACGGTCACGCTTACCTGGATTTGTGGGAGGCGAACCGCCGGATGCTGGCTGCGGCGGGTGTGCAGCAGATCGAGGTGGCTGGCATTTGCACCTATGAGCATGTGGATGAGTTCTATTCGCACCGCGCCGAACATGGCCGGACCGGTCGCTTCGGGATGTTGGCGGTGCTGCGGGATGGAGGGTGAGCCATGACCCTCTCTATCGCGCAGATCGAGCAGAACGTGGCCGTTGTGCAGGAGCGCATCGTCGGGGCGGCGCTACGAGCCGGGCGTGACCCTGCCGCGGTGACACTGGTGGCGGTGACCAAGACCTTCCCGCCGGGGGCGGTGGTGGCAGCTCACGAGGCGGGTCTGCGCCATTTTGGTGAAAACCGCGTAGAAGAAGCCGTAGAGAAGATACCGGCAGTGCGTGAGCGGTTGGCCGCTGATATCACCTGGCATATGATCGGCCACATCCAGAGCCGCAAGACGGGCGATGTCGTCCCGCTGTTCTCATGGGTGCACTCCGTCGATCGGTACAAGATCGCGAGGCGGCTTTCTGAGGCAGGGGCTGCTGTCGGTCGAACGCTCGACGTGCTGCTGGAGGTGAACCTCAGCGGCGAGGAGACCAAGTACGGCTTCGACCTGCAGGGCTGGGAGCACGACGCTGCCCGGCTGGAGGCTTTCAGCGCCGAGGTGGCCCGCATCGCGGCCCTGCCGGCTCTCAGGCTGCGTGGCCTGATGACGATGGCCCCCTACACCGAGCAGCCGGAGACGGTGCGTCCGGTCTTCGCGGGCCTGCGCGCGCTGCGCGACGCGCTGAGTGAGCGTCTGCCCGGTGTGGAGCTTGCCCACCTCTCAATGGGCATGAGCGGTGATTTTGAAGTCGCTGTGGAGGAAGGGGCGACGCTGGTGCGTATTGGCACGGCGATCTTCGGGCCGCGTTAGAGGCGCGCCGCCCACGCCCCGCTTTGAGCAACCTGTTCTAGGAAGATGAGGCAACTGTGTCGACGATCTTTTTTCTGTTAGGGACGCTGCTGCAAATTTACTGGATTATCCTGCTGGCGCGCGTGCTGCTGTCATGGTTCCCCATTGATCCCTATCATCCGGTGGCGCGCATCCTGTTCGACATCACCGAGCCAGTGCTGGGGCCGCTGCGCCGCATCCTGCCGCCGGTGGGCATGATCGATTTCAGCCCGTTGGTGGCCCTGCTGTTGATCTCGGTGCTGCAGCAGCTTGTACGCAACCTGGCTCTGTCCTTTTGATCTGGTAATCCAGCCGGTTTCTGTATTATCATAGGGCATACCAGACCCCATCGCGCCTGCTATTCCGTTCAGGAGGGGACCTTATGCGCAAAACAGGCAGCCTCAACATCACCAGCGCGCGTTCCGGCGCGGCCTTTGCTGTGTGGATTATCCCCGGCGCCCCTGATGCCCGGCTTGTGGAGCTGCAGGAGGACGGGACGATCAGGATACAGGTGACGGCTCCTCCGGGCGATGAGCAGGCCGACGCTGAACTGGTCGGGTTCCTGGCTGATCTGCTGGGCATCCGGCCTGCTGACATTGAGATCGTGATGGGGCAGGGCGGCGAGCGCAAGCTGATCAGCGTCTACAACATCGGCCCCCAGGAAGTTGACGAGAAGCTCCGGGCGGCGGCGCGGGGTGAGAGCTGACCGCGGGGCAGGGGGCGCGGCGTGCGGCACACGGCTGTCCTCATTACCGTGCTGATCGCGGCCCTGCTGATCGGCGGCTGCACCGATATGCCGTTAGCGCCCCCCACCACAGCCCCCATCGGGGCGCCTCCAACCCCGCTGCCCGTTGTACCTGCTGCCCCCCTTCCCACGGCGGTCAACCCTTCTGATATTGAGCCTGCCCCTGCTATCGACGATTCCCCTCAGGTGGAGCAGGCTGCTGCTGCGCTGCTGGCCGCCGAGCTGGGCGTTGCGCCGGAGGCGGTGACCGTGCTCGACCGGCTGGCGGTGCAGTGGCCTGATGCCGGGCTGGGCTGCCCGCTGGAGGACGTGGCCTATGCCGAGGTGATCACGCCGGGTTACCTGGTGACGCTGGCGGTTGAGGATCGGGTGTACCGCGCCCATCTGGACGCAGCAGGCCGGGGCGTGATCTGTCATGATGAAATTCAGGAGCCTGTGGCGGCGGATCCGAGCACTGACCCGGTGGCGGCGGAGTTCGTGGAGCAGGCCCGCTTTGATCTGGCCGAACGCATGGGTGTCTCGCTGGAGCGGGTGGTGTTGATCTCAGTTGAGGCGGTGGACTGGCCGGACTCAAGCCTGGGATGCCCTCAGGAAGGAGAGGAATATGTCCGGGCACTCACCAGCGGATACCGGCTAGTGCTGGGTGTGGGAGACGAGCGCTACGAATACCACACCGCGCTGGAACGCATGATCTTCTGCGAGACCCGCGGTTCGTGAGCATGAGCAGTGGTAATCAGCAGCGAGGCGAGGGGCTGCCCCTCGCCTCGCTGTGCTGCCGGGTGTCGATGGTCCTCAGCCCAGCGCGGCCAGCGCCTGCGAGACGCTGTCCTGCGGGCTGACCTTCACCTGAGCGTCGATCAGGCGGCCTTCCTCGTCCACAACGAAGTGGCTGCGGATGATGCCCATGTAGGGCTTGCCATACATCGACTTTTCGCCCCATACGCCGTACAGCTCAGCCACAGCGTGATCCTCATCTACCAGCAGGGTGAAGGGCAGGTTGAACTTGGTTTTGAACTTCTGGTGGCTGTCGACGCCGTCCGGGCTGATGCCCAGCACCACTGCGTTCTTCTCCTCGATCACGGGGTAGTTGTCGCGGAAGCCGCATGCCTGAGTGGTGCAGCCCGGCGTGTCGTCCTTGGGGTAGAAGTAGATCACGACCTTTTTGCCGCGCAGGCTGCTCAACCGGACCATCTCGCCGGTGTCGCTGAGTAGCTGAAAGTCGGGGGCCATCTCACCAATGCGGGGCGCCTCGCTCACTGTTCACTCTCCTTGTCCCGTGTCGCTATCATCACTGCCATTGAGGATAGCGCCGGGGATTGCGCGGGGCAAGAACGTGGCCCGGTGAGGTTCCACCGGGCCGGGCAGAAATGAGGTTGGCTGATGATAGGCGTCAGGCGACCGTCGGGAACGGGTACCCCGTTGACAGGCTGATTGCCGTCAGGGCGCGGCACGCCGAATCGCGGATGTCAGGGTGTTGGTCGCGCAGAGCGTTGTACAGCGGCAGCACCGCATCGGGGGTGGCCAGCGCGCCCAGCACCTCGGCAGCGGCCAGCCGGTGGCGCTCGTCGCCCTCAGCCAGCACCCGCACGAGCTGCATTACCCCCTCCTGCCCTGCCTGCGGGCGGTCATTCACGCCACGCAGCCACAGCGCCAGCCAGGGCAGCTCCTGCGGATCCGGCGCCGGCGGGATGGTGGGGCCGCCGTCGCGCTGAATCTGCTCGACGAAGTGACCAGCGGCGGCCCGTACCAGCCATTGATTGTCCAGCCGGTGCGTGCGGTCGAGCAGCTCCAGCACCCAGTCGGCTTTGACGCGCGCCAGCCCATAGACGGCAGCCCGGCGGGTGAGCGGGTCGGTCTCCTCCATCGCCTCACGCAGGATGTCATGCCCGGCGCCGGCGGTATTGGTTGAGAGCATCTCAGCCACGGCGCGACGCGGCATCTCGGTGCTCGTCAGGAAAGTTTCGAGCATATGGTGCAGAGCGTCTTTGGTGCCAATCGCGCCGAGGGCAAGCACAGCTGCCACCTCAACGGCGGCATCTTTGTCTTTGGAGGCCTCAGCCAGCACGCTGACCATCCCCTCATCCCCCAGTGCCCCGATGCCCAGTGCGGAGAGGATGCGCACCTGCGGGTTAGAATGTCTGATGCCCTGTTTGAAGATGAAATTGACGTTGGGGTCACGCGAGGCGACCAGCGCCGCTGCGGCGCGCTCGCGGTGCAGCGGGTAGCTCTCCATTCCCAGGAAGATCGCCGCCAGCTGCTTAAACACCTGCCCGCGCCAGGGAGCATGTGGATCGGCGTCGGCGGCCCACAGTGCACAGACCAGCAGATTGTCCAGCATCAGGTCGGGTTCACGGTTGAGCTGGAATTCCACATAAGGGGTGATGTCGGCGAGCTGTGCCAGGAAGGGCATCACTAGCGGGTTCAGGATGCCGCGGTCGGTGAGGATGGCAGGCTGGAACGCGCTATTCATCAGCGCACGTGCCGCCAGACTGGCCGCCACGGCAGGGTGGGCGATGCCCAGACGCCCGCCCGGGTATTCGGTCAGCAGGCCACTCTCATTGACCAGGCTCGATATAAAGCCGCCGCTGCTCAGGTTGATCCGCTGCAAGGAGGCATCCCGCGCGGCATCGACGAAGGCGGCGGCGGTGCTGGCCGGGATGCCCATCTCATTGGGCGTCTCAAGCTGGGCGCGTGCGATGCGCTCCAGCGCGCCGGTCAGTTCCGGAGCAGGGCTGACTCGAACGGCGTAGCTCCGATACCACTCAACGGGGTCGCTGCTATGTGTGTGCCCGGCATAGACTGCCCAGATTCTCAGCACGATGTCCAGCACGGTGCGCCCGCGCAACCCCTCTACCGCTTCTTCGACCGTCTCCTGATCGGGCATGGGGGCCGGGCCTTGCGCTGTCTTGCCAATGGTGGGCCAGCTCAGCGACCAGCGGTCGGCCAGGTCGGTGATCTGCTCATCGTTCCAGGGCAGCATGAACACCGGTGTGAGGCCAAGCTCGGTTTGCAAAGGGGCATAGCCGCGCACCGGCCCGCTGACCACCAGCAGGTTGCCGGGGAAACGGCGGCGTAGCTCGGCCAGCCAGGTGATCACCTGACGGCGCCGCGCAAGCGGCAGCTCGTCCCAGCCGTCGGCCAGCAGCACACAACTGCCCGCCGCCAGCGGCCCGCGCAGCATATTCAGGTTCCGCTCCGACGTCCGCAGCAGGCGAGCGGCGGCGCTGAGCAGCGGGTCAAGCACATCCACCGCCTCCCCCCATGTTTCAGGGGAGAGGTCCACATCGCTAAGGCGGAACAGGAGGGGCAGGCGCGGGGTGTCGAGGAGGGCGCCCGCCTGGCGAGGGTCCGTCTGACGGGCCAGCAGGATCGCCATCAGGCTGAGGGTGAAGCTGCGCCCGCTGCCGGGCTGGCCCAGCAGGGCGATGCTGACCTCACCGCGCAGCAGCCGCCGGAGCGGGATGCCGGGCAGGTGATAGGCGGCGAGGATCTGGGGCCAGTCCGGGATGCGCGGGATCAGGTTAAGCGGATTATCGTGTTCCTCCTGCGCGGCCTGGTCGGCCTGATCCTGTTCGACTTCAACCGGGTCAAAGGGGGCCGGGAGCGTGAAGCATAATGGCATGACGGCCACTTCTTCAAGCGGCACCAGGTGGCCTGCTATATGACGCCGGTTGGCCATCGTGATCACATCATCCCGGTAGCGCTGCTCCTGGCTGCGAGATATTCGTTCGCGTGTTGTTTGAACCTGCCGCTCGGCACGCAGCCGCAGGCGGCGGATGCGCTCACGCTGGGTATAGATCAGGACGGCCAGCCCGGCGGCAACCACTGCCCCAACGATGAGAGAGATGACATCGATCATAAACAGCCCTTCCTAAGGATGATGGAGGATGCGCTCGCAGGTGGTGCACTGGTGCACTTCACCGCGCCGCACACGCTGGGCGAGCAGCGAAGTGATCTCCACGCCGCACGCGCTGCATTCCTCACCCTGGATCACGGCCACCGCCAGACCTCCGGCGCGCTGCCGCAGATGGTCGTACAGCGCCAGATGGGGTGCAGCGATCTGGGGGCGCAGGGCAACCACCTGCTCGCGCAGGGTGATCTGCTCGGCCTCAAGGCGCGCCTGCTCCTCTGTCAGCTCGCTGAGAGCGTCGGCACGCTCAGCCCTGGCCTGTGTCAGCCTGGCCTGAGCCGTCTCCAGCTCCCGGGCGGCCTCCTCGGCCTGGAACATCGCCTCCAGCACCGGATCCTCCAGAGCAGCATAGCGATGGCGCAGCTCGGCGAGCTTCCCCTGCAGATCGCTTAACTCACGCACATTAACAACGCGACCGGAATACAGCCTCTGCTCGGTCGCGTCACCTTCTTCCCTGAGCTGGCGGCGCTCCAGCTCCAGGTCTTTCTGGCGTGTCTGCCAGTGCCGCAGGGTCTCCTCCGCCTCGTCAACGGCCTGGCGGGCGGCCCGCAGCACTTCATCACGGGCCAGCAGATCGGCGATGGCCTGCAGGCGGGTGGCGATCTGGTCGAGGCGGCTGTCCAGCTTCTGTAACTGGTATAATGTGGATGTTTGCGTCACCGGATACCCCATGCTGCCAGTCAGGTCGGATCAGGTAGGAATAGTGGAATCACCTACTATTGTGTAATATGCTGGCACATTATACTACTGGCGTAACACGGGCAGCAACCGGGCAGGTGGCCTTGTGCTGGCCGCTGCTGATGGCACGATGATCAGTATGGAAGGCATTTATGACCGGCATCGGTGAGATCGAAAGCTCGGAGTGGCAGTGGATTTTCATCGTCAGCGCGATCCTGCTGGTCATCATCTCGATCCCCTTTCTGTGGGCTTATGCAGTTGCCCTGCCCGATTCGCATTTCCTGGGCATCCTCAACAACCCGATCGACGGGGCCTCCTACCTGGCCAAGATGTATCAGGGCTACAGTGGGAGCTGGCTGGTCACGCTGCCCTATACGCCGGACCCGCACCGCGGCGTGATCACCTACACATTCTACGTGGCGCTGGGCCATCTGGCCCGGCTGCTCAACCTGCCACTGGTGCTGGTGTTTCATGTGGCCCGCCTGGTTGGGACGGTGCTGATGTTCCTGGCCATCTATCGCTTTGTGGCCGATTGGACCGACGATATCGCGCAGCGGCGGCTCACCTGGTTGCTGGTGGTGCTGGGCAGCGGGCTGGGGGCGGTGGCCATGTTGTTCGGGGTGACGGCCCCCGACCTGCTGGTGATGCCCGAGGCGTTCCCGCTGCAGGCTGCATATACCAATGCGCATTTCCCGTGGTCGATCGCGATGGCGCTGATGCTGGCGCATGTGCTGGTCAACATGGCGCTGCGCGGCGACCGCCCCAGCCCCACCCTCAACCTGTATTCGGTCTTCCTGGCGGCCGCCGCGCTGGCGCTGGGGGTGATGGCGCCCTTTGTGCTCGCGCCGCTGGCGCTGGGTTATGCGGCGATCCTCGGCTGGCTGTGGCGCGACCGGCGGGCCTTCCCCCTGCGTGAGGCTTCATGGGGCAGCATTGTGCTCATCTTCGGCATCCCGGTGCTGGCTTACGATTTCTGGATCGCGACCGGCGCCGGGCCGGTCTTCTCAACCTGGATGGCGCAGAACCTGACCCCTTCGCCGCCGGTGTGGCACTATCTGATCGCCTTCGGCCTGCTGCTGATCCTGGCCGGGATCGGGCTGTGGGGCATCCGCAGCGACCTGAACGACCCCGGCTATCTGTTCCTGCTGGTGTGGCTGGCGGGTGGAGCGATCCTGCTGTACGCGCCGATCCCGCTGCAGCGCCGCTTCTCGATGGGGCTAATCGCGCCGCTGGGCGTGTTCGCCGGGATCGGGTCGCAGCGGGTGGTGCTGCCAGCGATCCGGCAGGACCGCCGACTGTTTGCGATGCTGGCGATCTCCTCAGCCTGCATGATCACCACCATCGTGGCTATTCTGCTGCCGATGGGGGGTGCAATGGCGATCCAGGGGCTTCCGCGTGGGGATTACTATTTCATCAGTGCAGACGAGCAGGCGGCGCTGGGCTGGATCGCGCAGAACGGCGGCAGCGACCCGCTGGTGCTGGCCTCGCAGGAGATCAGCCTGCAGCTCCCGCTGTACGGGGCGCGGGTGGTGTATGCTCACCCCTTCGAGACCGTTGATGCCCCGCGGCGTGCGCGCGCGGTCCTCGACTTCTACAGCGGGGTCGACTGCTCGGTGCTGGCCGATGAGGGGGTGGGCTGGGTGATCGTGGGGGCACGTGAGCGTGCGCTGGCCGGGGACAGGGCGATCTGCCCGCTGCCCGGTGAGCCAGCCTACACCTCACCGCGGGGTGAGGTTCTGATCTATGATGTCGGCGGCAGTCGTTGAGGCGCCCGGCACAGCGGCGTGCTGGCCCCGGGCGCGCCTGTTCAGCGCCGCGCTGCTGCTGTTCGTGCTGGTGGCGCTCGTGCCGCCCGGCACGCTCCCCTACGCACCCGGCGCGGCCTATTCGGACGCGGCGATCGCGCACTGGCCTGCCGCCGAAACCCTGCGGCGCAGCGTGTGGGAGCACGGCCAGTGGCCACTGTGGAACCCCGACCGGATGCTGGGCCAGCCCTTTGCCGCCAACCCGCTGAACAAGGTCTGGTATCCGCCGCAGTGGCTGGCGCTGCTGCTGCCCCCCACCGCTCATCTCAACGTGATGCTCTATGCCCATATGCTGCTGCTGGCCCTGGGGATGATCGCCTGGGCGCGGGCCGAACGGCTGGCCCCGGCTGCAGCGCTGTTCGTGGCGCTGGCCTGGGGCCTCAACCCCAAGCTGATCGCCCACCTGGGCGCGGGGCATCTGGATATTTTCTATGCGGCGGCGTGGGTTCCCTGGGTGCTGTGGGCGGTACGTCGTGTGGTCGATGCGCCAGGCCGCGCGCGTGCCATCGATCTGGGCGCGCTGGGCGCGCTGCTGGCGCTGGCCGATGTGCGCCTCGCGTTCTACTGCCTGCCCCTCGCCGCGCTGTATGGGGTGGCCCTGGCCGGGCACTCGCTGCTGCCACGCCGCCGCGCAGATGGCCCCCCGATCCCACGCCTGTGGATCGCGGTGGGCGTGGGGGGGGCGGTCTTCCTGCTTCTGACCGCCGTGATCACCGTGCCGCTTCTGGCCCCCGGCCCGGAGCTGACGCGGGCGGCCATTACCCCGCAGGAGGCGGCGGCCTACTCGCTGCCGCCGCGTTATCTGGTCGGTTTCCTGCTGCCTGATGCGGGCGGCTTCCACGAATGGATGGCCTACAGCGGCCTGCCGGTGCTGGGGCTGGCCCTGCTGGCCCTGCGCGACCGGGCACGGCGGCCCGCCGCGATCGCGCTGTGGAGCGCCGCCCTGCTGGCGCTGCTGTGGGCGCTGGGCGAATACAGCCCGCTGTTCGAGCCGCTGGCGGCGCGTCTGCCGCTGGTGAGCTGGTTTCGCGTGCCCGCGCGCGCGCTGTTCGTGGTGGCGATCTGCCTGGCGCTGCTGGGCGCGTACGGGCTGGACTCGCTGCTGCGCGAGCCGCTGCGCGCGCCGGGTAAGCTGGCTGCGCTCGGCGCTGCGTTCTTCGGGCTGGCCTCGGCTGCCGCGCTGATGATCCTGACGCCTGACCGGCCCGCCTACGCCCTGGGCGCGCTGGCCATGCTGACGACGGGGCTGGGCATCTGGCTGGCGGGTGAGGGGTTGCCGCGCCTGCGTCAGGGGCACGCCGTCGGGCTGATCCTGCTGATCCTCACCCTGGCCGCCTCGCTGGGCCTGCTGGCCGCTACCTTGCTGGAGGGCCGCACGCCGGACGAGATCGACGCCGCCGACCGTGACCTGATCGCGGCGCTGTCCGGGTCGTGCCGGGCGGTGTATTCGCCCTCGTTTTACCTGATCGGCCCGGCGGCGGCGCAGGAGGGGATATGGACTCTGCACGCCGTCGACCCCTACCAGCTCCAGGACAGCGCGCAGGCCATCGCGGCGGCGGCGGGCGTGGCCTGGGTGGGCTATTCAGTTGTCGCGCCGCCGCTGCCTGAGGATGCGGCGGACCCCCGGACGGCGCTGAGCGATGCCACGCCAGATGTTGAGCGTCTGGCCGATCTCGGCGTCGGGCTGGTGGCCACCGGATTCCCGCTTGACGTGGATGGCCTGCGCCTGGAGTGGCGCGGCGAGGGCCGCTACCTGTACCGCGTCGAGGCGGTGCGCGAACCCTGGCGTGTGTCACCCGGCTGCGACCGGACTCCCAACCGCCCGCTCGATGTCCTGATCGACACAACCGGGCAGCAGGGGCCAGCCCTGCTGACAGTGACGCAGGCCTATGCACCTGGCTGGCAGGCGATCGTCTCTGGCAAGCGTGTCCCTGTGCAACAGGTCGCCGACGGGCTGATCGGCATCATGGTGCCGCCGGGAGGGCCTCACCGGGTTGAGCTGGTCTACCGCCCGCTGCCCGACCTGATCGGGCTGGCGATCAGCGTGGGTGGGCTGTGGCTGGCGGCGCGCCTGCGCGAGAGGTGGGCGAATGCGTGACCACGCGCGAGACATCACACGGCGCGAATGGGCACTGGTGCTGGCCACCGGGCTGCTGATCCTGCTGGCGCTCAGCGTCCCCTACCTGATCGGCCTGCGCACCTCGACGCCTGAGATGGCCTTTGGCGGCTTCCTGTTCGGCCTGGAGGATGCCCATTCCTATGTGGCCAAGATGCGCTTCGGGGCGTGGTCCGGGCCGCTGGCCGGGCTGGTTTACACTCACGAGCCGCACCGGGCCGGGCTGCTGTTCCTGTTCTATCAGGCCCTGGGACGGCTGGCCGCGCTGATCACGGGGCAGGGGGCGGCGGTGGAGACCCCCGTCCTGATCGCGTTCTATCACGCGGCGCGGGCCGTCACAGGGCTGGCGCTGCTGCTGATGGTTTACCGCTTTGCTGCCGACTACCTCGACACGCCGCGGCGCCGTCTGCTGGCCTGGGGGATCGCCGTGCTGGGCGGCGGGCTGGGCTGGACCCTGCTCGTAGTGCGAGGGGGCGGGGACTCAGCCCGCCTGCCGGTCGACCTGTACATCCCGGAGGCGTTCACCCTGCTCTCGCTGTATGGCATCCCGCATTTGCTGGCGGCGCGGGCGCTGCTGCTGCTGGGCTGGTGGCTGCTGCTGCGCGCCCTGGACGATGGCCGGTGGAGGCGCGCCGCCGGGGCGGGGCTGGCCTGGCTGGGGATGGCGGCGATTGTGCCGTTCTATGCCGCCCTGCTGGGCGTGCTGATCGCCGCCTGGCTGCTGGCCCAGTGGATCGCCGGGCGGCGCTTCCCGGCGGGGGCGCTGCGTCTGGCGGCGCTGGCGGGCGCCCTGCCCGCGCTGGCGCTGGTCTACTACGCCTGGCTGTTCACCTCCGACCCGGTGATGAGGGCGTGGTCGGCGCAGAACCGGCTGCCCTCCCCGCCCGTGATCGATTACCTGCTGGCCTTCGGCCCGCTGATCGCGCCGGGCCTGCCCGCTGCGGCGGCGCTGCTGCGCGAGCGCCTCACCCCGCGCGGCGCGCTGCTGATCGCCTGGCCGGTCGTCGCGACGGCGCTGGTCTACCTGCCGATCAACGTGCAGCGGCGGCTGCTGGAGGGGGTGATCGTCCCGCTGGCGATCCTGGCAGCGCTGGGGGCTGCCCGCCTGCTGGAGCGTCACCGGGCGGCATGGACGGCGGCGCTGACGCTGCTGTTCGCCGCGCTGCTGCCGTCGGCGCTGATCTTGCTGGCCGGGGGAAGCATGGCCGCCGCCAGACCCGCCCCGCCGATCTTCCACCCCGCCGCTGAGCTGGCCGCGCTCGACTACCTGCGGCTGAACGCCCCGCCGGGCAGCCTGGTGCTCTCCACCCACGAATCGGGCAATGCCCTGCCCGCCTATGCGCCGGTGCGCGTCTATGTGGGTCACGGCCCGGAGACGGCCAACAGCGCGGCTAAGGACGCGATCGCGCTGGCGTTCTTCCATGGTGGCATGGATGACGCGGCGCGCCGTGATTTGCTGGATGAGATCGGCGCGGCCTATGTGTGGATCGGCCCGGCGGAGCGCCCGGCGGCCTGCGCCGCTGACTGCTTCGACCCCGCCGCGCTGGGTCTGGCAGTTTTGTTCAGGCAGGGGGAGTACACGGTCTATGGGGTGGGGCCGTGAGCCGGGCTGAGCGGCGCTGGCTGGCCGCGGCAGTGGTGCTGGCGCTGATCGCGTTTAACGCACCGCATGTGGTGGGGCTGCTGCGGACCAGCCCGGAAAGCCCGTACACCGGGGCGCTGTTCTTCCCCGCCGACGTATTCAGCTACTATGCCAAAATGCGTCTGGGCGCGGGTGGCGAGTGGCTGTTCCGCGACCGTTACGCAGTGGAGCCGCACGCCCGGCTGCCGATCTACCTGCCCTATCTGCTGCTGGGGCGGCTGGCGGCGGTGCTGGCGGGGGGCGGGGCGCGCGTTCCGGTGGGGGCGCTGGTGGCCGTCTATCACGGCGCGCGGGCGCTGCTGGGCGCGGTGCTGCTGGTGCAGCTTTACCGTGTCGGTGCACTGCTGCTTGACGATGTCCGCCAGCGCCGCCTGGTCTGGATTCTGCTGGCCTTCGGCGGCGGGGTCGGCTGGCTGGCCGTGCTGCTGACGGGCGATCCGCTGGTGCTGGGCGGCCCCTATGACCTGTATCTGGGCGAGGCGGCCAGCACCATCCCGCTGCTGGTGTTGCCGCACGTGGTGCTGGGGCGGCTGGCCGTGCTCAGCGGGCTGCTGTGCTTCGTGCGCGCCGTCGAGGAGGGCCGCCTGCGTCCCGCGATCGGTGCCGGGGCGTGGTGGCTGCTGGCGGCGGCAGCGGTGCCATTCCACATCGTGACGGCGGGCGGTGTGGTGATCGCGTGGATGGCGGCGCGCTGGGCCGCTGAGCGATCCTTCCCGCGTGCGATGCTGACCCCGGCGATCATCGCCGGGCTGCCGGGGGCGCTGCTGCTGATCGCCGCCTATGTGCCCACCATCGGTGACCCGGTGTATGCGGCCTGGCAGGCGCAGGATTTCCGCGTGATCGGCGGGCCGCTGCATCTGCTGGTGGGCTACGGTGCCCAGCTCGTGCTGGCGCTGCCCGGCGTGTATCTTGCCCTCAAGAACCGCGCCCCGCGTGCGGCGCTGTTTGCCGGGTGGGCGGCTGCCCCACCCATGCTGGCCCTGATCCCGGTGCCGGTGCGCCAGCGGCTGATCGAGGGCTGGTTCGTGCCGCTGAGCGTGCTGGCCGTCTACGGGGCGGCGCGGCTGCTGGCTGGAGGGGGCAGGGCGGTGCGCGGCGCTGCGATCGCGCTGTGGGGCACGCTCTCGCTGACCGGCGCGGCGGCGATCCTGATCGGCGCACTGGCCCTGACGGCCTACGGCGGCGCGCCCGCCTATCTCGACGCGGAGACGGCGGCGGCGCTGGGCTGGCTGCGCGATCACGCCGCGCCCGATGCGGTGGTGCTCTCGGCGGGGGAGACGGGCGAGAGGCTGCCCGCCTATGCGCCTGTGCGTGCCCTGCTGGGCCATGCCTTTGAGACGCCTTTCTTTGCCGAGAAGGAGCAGGCCGTCGCCGCGTTCTTTGGCGGGAATATGGGTGACACTACCCGTGCCGATCTGCTTGAGCGCTACCGCGTCGACTACGTCTATGCAGGCCCGGCGGAAGCCGCCCTGAGCGGGGCCGCGTTCGATCCGGCGGCGCTGCCGCTGGTGGTGGTATACTCGTCGGCGCACATCACGATCTACGAGGTCACCGCGCCGTGAAGCTCACACCGCGCCACCTGCCGCCGCTGATCCTGCTGTCGGCCACGCTGATCCTGTTCCATCGTTTGCTGCTGGGGGAGGTGATCTTCTGGGGCACGCCGCTGCTTCAGTTCTACCCCTGGCGCGAGATAGCGTTCTCGCTGCTGCGCCAGGGGCAGCTCCCGCTGTGGAACCCGCTGGTGGGCCGCGGCGCGCCGCTGCTGGCCAACTATCAAACCGCCGTGTTCTACCCCCCCAACTGGCTCTATCTGATCATCCCCACCGAGTACGCGATGGGCATCGTGGGGGTGCTGCATGTGCTGCTGGCCGGGGCCGGGATGATGGCCTATCTGCGGCGCCTGGGGGTTGATTCGACGGGGCAGGGGGTGGGCGCGCTGGCCTTCGCCCTGAGCGGCTACCTGATCGCCCGTTTCGGCTTCCTCAGCATCACCTCTGCCGTGCCCTGGCTGCCCTGGCTGTTCTGGGCCGTTGACGGCGTGCTGGCCCCGGCGCGGCGGGGGGCAGATCGGTGCGGGGCGGTGGCGCTGCTGGGCCTGATCGGTGGGCTGCTGCTGTTGGCCGGGCACGCGCAGACGGCCTTCTACAGCCTGCTGCTGGCCGGGTGCTATGCCGCGTGGCGCACGCTGAGCGCCGCCGATCCGCTCCGCGCACGGCTGACGCGGGCGGGGCTGGCGCTGGCCGGGGTGCTGCTCGGCGCGGGGCTGGCGCTGATCCAGCTCGCCCCCACCTATGAGCTGATGCAGACCTCGCAGCGGGCCGCGGGGGTGGATCGCGAGCTGGCGCTCAACTTCTCCTACGGCCCGGCGCGCACCCTGACGCTGCTCTCGCCCAACCTGTTCGGCAGCCCGGCCCGCGGCGATTACTTCACGCCCGGCGCGTACTGGGAGGATGCGGCC
>FWWM01002509.1_pt1 | contig 49177 bp, 37 predicted proteins | sample 2228351 | NCBI WGS metagenome assembly FWWM01 (sample SAMEA103939774, study PRJEB20133) | metagenome | reverse complement strand
CCGAAGAACCCCAGGCCCCGTCCCCGAGTCCACCTCGCCCGTATCGAACGCATCCAAGGCGTCCCGCACTTCCAGCCCCTCCTCCGCGTCACCCGCGTCCGCCACCTCCCCACCCTCCCCTACCTCGCCGGCGTCCCAGACCTCCGCGGCGTCCGACCCATCCGCCCTCTCCTCGAACCCCTCCCCCCGCCCCTCCTCTGCATCCAGCATCGCCTCCACCCCAGGGTCCGGCGGAGGGTACGTCTTGCCCCTCTCGAGCCCCGTGCACCCGAACACCAGCGCCCCGACCACGACCCACTGTGTGCCACGCATTTGTAGTACCCTCTGTCGTTGTCCGGTGGGATTTTCGCCTGACCCCCCGGCCCGAGTCAACGTGCTGCGGCGGATCCAGACCCACCGCCACGACTACGGAGTGCGTCTCGTGGGCAGGACCGCCGTACCCGAGTCCCGGCCGGACGGGCCGAGGCCACGGGACGACGCGACTGCTACCTCCCCATGCCGTGGGTCTTGTTCACCGCGTCGAGCAGCGATGCGAGGCCGGTCATCAAGGACATGGCTACGTCCGGTCCGCCTCCGTGGGTCTGGCTCCACACCTCGGCGGGGGCATGAGTGCACTTCGGGTAGATGTAGCCGACCTCCGCGTTGGCGAGGCCCACCACGAAGCGCCCCGATGTGGCCAGGTGGTCCAATAGCGCCGGCTCGTGAGGGGCATCCGGGAAGACCAGGGCCGGCCCCAGTTCCCACGGGGTCGTGATCTCGCCCGTGACCAGTTCCGGGACCACCTCGCCCGGGAACGCGACCAGCGTGACCACGTCTCCGAGCCTCAACACGCTGGTCGGCACGTCCAGGCACCCCAGGTCCCCGCACATCGGGTCGTCTTCGATCCAGTAGAGATATTCTTTGTATCCCTCGGCGATCTCGAGCTGCACCGCGAGGTACAGAGATACGTTGTCCAGACGGGTTGGGATCGTGGCGTGCCCGAAGGTGACGGGGGCTCCCGGCGGGACCTCCACCGCGCCCGCGAGGGCCGCGAGCACCGCATCCGCGTAAAGGTTTCCGATGTGCTCCATCCGCGCCTGCCCCGCCGGCACGTCCCTGGCCGGGGTCTGCATCAGCCCCTCGGCCGCGCTCACGTACACCGCCATCCCGCCGAGCGCGCCCTCCAGGCGCTCGCGCAGCACGTGGGGAAAGTCCGAACTGATCAACGTGTTTCTTCCCCACAATGCCTCCGGGTGGTTCGCGATGGACACCAGCGTGGCGATGACCTCGCTGCCATCCGCACCCCTCGCCTGCAACACCCCCACGACCGGGTCCGTGTGCTCGGGCGGGTCCGTGTCCACCACGCACGCTGCCCCGCACTCGGCCTGCGCGTAAAACAGGCGCGCCTCGCGCAGCGAGCCGAGCGCCTCGAGCGCCGCGGCCACGGCCTGGTCCTCCAAGAAGTCCAGGTACGCCCTGTCCCACGCGGCCACAAGGTCGTCCGGCCCGAAGATCCCGATGCTGTCCGGACCCGAGTGCGTGTGCGTGGCCGCGACCACGATCCGCGCCTCGCTCACATCGAGCCCGGACGGGGCCTGCTTGCGCACGCGACGCCGGATCGCGTTCGCCCTCCTCATGCTGACCCCGAGCGTGTCCACCGCCACCAGCACCACCGCCTTCCCCCCGAAGTCAAAGGCCACGGCCCGGGCCCACAGGTCGTCCAGGACCCCGGTCGGCTGCCGCGGCCCCATCCCACCCATCCACAGCGTGTCCAGGACCCCATTGTCGTTCTTGTCATCGAAGGGCTCGCCCGGGTCCCACCTCAGGTTGTCGTCCAGGTCCTGGTACGGCTCGAACTCTGGCGTCACAGGGCGCTGGCCGACCCCGACCCGCACCGGCCCCGCCGGCAGCGCCTCGACCACGCGCGTGTCGTGAATCTCTCCAAGCCGCAGGGGCATCACGCGCTCCGCGGCCCGGCCCTTCAGGACCCCCGCGTACTCCGTGTTCAACACGAAGTTCGCGCTGTCGAGCCCCTCGAACGCCGCCCGCACCTCCTCGAAGGTCCCCTGCCCCACGTCCACCCGCGCCTCGGCCCCGGGCGCGGGGGTCAACACCCCCCACATCGAGCCCGCCCGCCAGAACTTCCACGTCCAGACCGTCCAGTGCACCCCGCGGCGGTTCAGCGCGGCCAGGGCCGCGTCCATCGCCGCTGGTCCCCACGCCGCGTCCGTCTCCGGGTTGAACTCCCCGAGCAACAGCGGGCAGTCATATCGCTTCGAATATTCATAATAGGTTTCAGCAACCTGCAATGCCCTGTCGAGCGCCCTCGCGTAGTCCCCGGGCTTCTTTGGCGGGTCCACATACAGATGGACCGAGAACATCGCGTTCTCCCAGCCCATCTCCTTCGGCGACACGAGCACCCCCGGGGCCTTATAGCCGTCCTCGATCATCACGATGTGGTCCGGGTCCGCCTCGCGGATCGCCCGGTAGATCGCGTCGTGCACCTTCCGGTACTGCGCCTCGGTCTGCACCCCCATCGGCTCGTTCAAGAGGTCATAGGCTGCAATATGCGGGTCGCCCGCGAAGTACGACGCCAGGGCCTTCCACAGTCGCGCGGTCTTGTGGATGCACTCCGGCCTGTCCCACAGCGAGCCGCCGTCCGGCAGTCCCGTGTGCCAGGCCGTGCTCTGGCCACCGGGCGCCCCGTGCAGGTCTAGGACCAGGTACACCTTGTGCTTGCGCGCCCACAGGGCCAGGCGGTGCAGGCGCAGGAACCCTTCTTCCAGGTATGCATTCTCCCCCTTCACGTCCGTCTCGAGGTTCAAATAGAAGACGGGGACCCGGATGGCATTCAGCCCGAGCGCGGCGACCCGCTCCACGTCGGCCTCGGTGATGAAGTGGTCCTGGAAGGTCCGGCGTAGTTCCTGTGCGCGCTCCGCCCCAAAGCGTCGCTCCAGCCACTGCCACAGACTCCTTTCCTCGAAAATCCACGGCTGCTCATCGAACCAGGCCCACAGGGCCGAGACCGCCTCCCGCCGCCCCTCCCCCGCCATCTCCATCATCTTCTCTCGCCACCGCTCGACCAGGACCCGGTGCGCGGTCATCTCGAGGGTCCACTCCAGCGCGGTCTCGGCCTTCGCGGCCTCGAGCAGGTCCGAGACCCCGAGTTCCGCGGCCTTCGCGTCCAGGGCCGCCAGGAGGTCCCCCTCGTCCATCGTGCCCATCCCGGCCATCCAGGACTCGACCAAGAGCCACGACCCGAAGTTCACCCCGCGCAGGGCCACGGGGTTGCCGCCCTCGTCCACGATGTCCCGCCCCTCCACGCGCAAAAACGGCAGTGTCGCGGGGATTCGCGGCTCGGGCCGCACGGGAAACGGCGCGTCGTTGGGCTCGCACGACCCGGGCTCCGGGGCCGCGGGTCCCGCCTCGTCGCCCCCGCCTTCCTCCCCCCACGATGCCTCGCGGGCATCGGGCGAGGTCCACGCGTCCCCCGCGTCTCCCAGGCCACCCTCCCCTCCCCCGCACCCCCACAGGACCCCGGCCAGACCCACGACCGCCCAGGTCCTCGCCGCGACACTCTCCCGCCTCATCGTGTCCTGCCTCCGCTTCGACCCCTCACTGCCCCCACGCCTGCCGGACCGCCTCGCAGTCCGCCACCGGAGCCCCGGCCGGATTCCGGAACGGCGACCAGCAGTATTCCAGCACGAACGCGAGGTCCTCCACCCGGATGAAGGCTGGCTCGTGCCGTGGGTACATGCCCCCGTCGCGGAAACTGTACGTCCCGTCCGGCACAGAGGGGTCCCACAGGTCCCAGCGCGGGAATTCCCGGTACGCAGCGATGGTCCTGCGATAGAAGCCCCGCACCTCCGCGGCCTCCTCGGACGTGAGCGGCACGCCCACGCTCGCGGCCATCAGCAGAAGCCTGGCCATGTCCCGCGGCCAGTTCTCGTTGGACTGCCCCGGTTCCCCGGACTGGGGGTCCCGGTAGCGCTCGATCCTCGTGATCAGTCCTTCCAGCAACCTCTTGGCGATGTCATCGCGCCCGCGCACGAGGGCCAGGGCCACCGCCGCCATGTGGAACTGGTCAATGATGTCGTAGTTGTAATAGTTTCCGGCACCCGCGATGGTGTCGTACGGGCTCCCCTGCCCGTCCCCGCAATCCTGGTCCAGCGGCTCGCCGTAGCCCAAGAGCGCGCTCGCAAGCCTCGGGTCGCACTCGGCATCCGGGAAGATTTCCGTGTACCGCACGAAGGAGGCGAGGTCCTGGTCCTCGACCAGGATGACGTTTCCCTGCGCATCCTTGGTCCGGATGTTCCACCCGGAGTCCACGATGTCTCGCGCGAAGCGCTCCAACAGGTCCAGTGCCTCCGCCGCCACGGCCCTCACGCCCGGGTCCGGCGACAGTTCGATCACGTACGGCAGCCACGCCGCGACCCGGTAGAAGTAAGGCACGTCGTCCTTGGAGCGCTTGTTCGTCACCCACACGTCGCCCCAGGTCGGGTTGTGCTCGTAGCGGAACCGGTCCGCGTTCCAGCCCTCGTACGGGAAGTACCACTCCGAGTAGTCCACGGCCTTCTTCTTGCCGCTCGGCAGCACGAAGGAATGCCCGACCGTGATGATGTTGCGGGCCATCAGGTGCTCCACGGGGTCGTTCTCGTCGTACACGAAGCCCCGCGTCACCGCGAGGATGGACTTCGTGAACTGGTCCACGATGCGCCCTGCGGCCTCGTCGCCGGTCAGAAGATACGCCCCGATGGCCTGGGCCAGGACCAGCATGGTCGGTTCCGCGTTGTTGTGCGAGCCTCCATCCTTCGCGCTCGCGCGGAACGTCACCGTGTCCCCTTCCTTGACCGCCACCACGTCGTGCCACCAGATCTGATAGTCGGGCAGCCCGGTGGAGGCGTGCGTCCCGTGGGTCGTCTCGTACACCCAGGTGAAATAGTCAATGTCCTTCAAGAACCCGACCATCTCGCGCGTGAAATCCGCGACCTCCTGGGGGTCGGCAGGCGGTCCAGGGTCGGGGCGCGTCAGGGGGAAGGGCAGCGCGAGCGGCAGGCCCCCTGGCGTGCGCGGGACCTCCTCGGCCGTCTCCCGGTCGGAGGCCTGGTCGTTCCCGTCCATCCACGAGCCATCCTGAACCCAAGGCGCGTCCCGCTCCCCAGGCGCCTCCACCCCGGGGTCCACCGCGTCCGCGCCCGCATCCCCCGGCGCGAGCGGCCCAGGGTCCCCAGCGGTCCCCGCGCCTCCGCAGCCAACCGCCACCCAACAAGCCATCGCGACCCAAACCCGTGTCAGGACCGACCCTGCTCGTCTCATTTCCGACCTCCCGGCAGGCAGTATCAGACGGGGCCTTGAGGGGAGTCAAGGCAAAGAGCGCCCGTCGCCACGCCCCCAAACGATTGCCTCACGGCACCTCGATGGACTCGATGCGCACCTCGCGGCCCTCAAGGACATCGAAGCCCCCGGCCCCGCACGCGGGACACGGTTTGCAGGTACTGCACGGTCTATGCACACAGCGGTGCGCGGCGATTCCTCCCGGTCAATCGGCCAGGCGACCGTTTCCGACGATCCGTCAAGTTTTTTAGACAAACCCATCGGCCAAGAGACGGCCAGGCCCGCCCCTCCTCCGGCATCGCGTGCTACCATGCCGCCGGGCTCGGTGGGACGAGGGTTCCCGATGTCCAATCTGCTCGCCGCGATCAGGGACTGGTTCCGGACGGGGCCGGACCGCCCGCCTCTCGCGCTGCCCCGAGAACGCGAACGACGGATATACGAGGCACGCCGCTGGAGCGTCTTTTTGTCGGTCACCATCGGGTACGGGGTTTTTTACGTCGGGCGCATCAACTTCGGCGTCGTCAAGAAGCCGATGCTGGACGAGGGCGTGCTGGACGCGACCCAGATGGGGGTCATCGGGTCCGCCCTCCTCATCACGTACGCCGTGGGAAAGGCCCTCAACGGCTTCCTGGCCGACCGGGCCAACGTCGCGCGCTTCATGCCGACGGCCCTCATGGCCTTGGCCGCGGTGAACGCGGTCCTCGGATTCGGCCCTGGGTTTCTGGTCTTCGCGGTGCTGTGGGGGCTCAACGGCCTCTTTCAGTCCGCCGGGGCCCCGAGCAGCATCGTGACCCTGTCCCACTGGTTCAGCCCGCGCGAGCGCGGATCGCGCTACGGCGTGTGGTGCATCAGCCACAACCTCGGGGAAATCGTCACGTATGCTTTCACGGCGGCGCTCGTGTCCGCCACCTCCTGGCGCATGGGCTTCTTTGGCCCGGCCCTCGTCTGCGGTCTCGGCGCGCTCGTCCTGTTCCGCACCCTGTCCGACCGCCCCCAGACCCTGGGCCTCCCCCCGGTCACGGTGTACCGCAACGACCCGGCCCCCACCGAACAGCCCGGCAAGTCGGTCGGGAGTCTCCAGATCGAGGTCCTGCGCAACCCGGCCGTCTGGGTCCTGGGGTGCGCGAGCGCCCTGATGTACGTCTCGCGTTACGGCGTGAACCACTGGGGCGTCTTCTACCTCCAGGAGGGCAAGGGACACCCACTGATGGACGCGGGCGTGATCATGGCCCTGTACGCCGTGGCGGGGCTCGCGGGCTCCTTCTTTAGCGGGATCATCAGCGACCGCTTCTTCGATTCGCGCCGAAGCCTTCCGTGCTTCCTCGCGGGGCTCGCCCAGGTCGCGTCCCTCGTCGCGCTCCACGCCATCCCCAGGGGGCATCCGGCCCTGGACGCGATCACGCTGGTCGTCTTCGGGTTCGCCATGGGGATCTTGGTGTCGTTCCTGGGCGGGCTCATGGCCATTGACATCGTGTCGCCGAGGGCCGCGGGCGCCGCGTCCGGGGTGGTCGGGCTGTTCTCGTACATCGGGGCCGCGGTGCAGGACACCGTGAGCGGCATCCTGATTGACGAGGCGCGCACCAGCGCGCAGACCCTTTCCGGGGCGCACCCCGACTTCAGTTCCCTGCTCGCCTTCTGGATCGGCGCCTCGGTGCTGTCCGTCATGTTGCCACTGACCGTGTGGCGCAAGATGGAGCGGGCCAGGACGGGGGCGTGACGACTCGATCCTCTCGATGGAGGTTCTCCAGCCCGCGACATCGGGCCAGGAACGCTGGGCGATCCTTTGGTCCGGGCGGAACGTTGTAGGCGAAAAAGCCAGGCGCGTGGCGTTCCCACGGTCTTCCCCTTGCTCATGAGAACGGCTGTGGAAGTGGCGCCCCCCTCAGCGAGGCCCTGAAGACCCCGGAGCGCACCGTGCCCCTTCCTCGCCGGTCATCCCGGGTCCGGCCGTGCCGCCTGTATCGTTTGCCGTCGGTGGTATCATCCGCCCCCGATGGGAGAGGCGACCCGCCAGGAGGCCAGCCGTGACCGCCTGTTTTTCGCGGTCTTCCTCGTTCTCACCTTGTCGAACCTCGTTCCCCTGTGGTCGGTCCGCGTCCCCCCCATGCAGGACGCGTGGCAGCACCTGGCCCTCGTGGACGTGCTCCACCACTACGACGCCCCAGGGTCCGTGTACCCCGACTACTTCGTCCTGCCGACGTCCCCAAGGCCCAACCTCGTCTATTACTACCTGACGCACCTCGTGGCCTACGTGACCCCCTCGCTCGAAGCCGCAAACAAGGTCGTGCTCTCCCTGTACCTTTTGGCCTTTCCTGCCTCGTTTTTATGGCTGCTGCGCGCCTTCGGCCGACCCCACTGGCTCGCGCTCTTCGCCTTTCCCCTGACCTACAACGCCTTCTTCTTCTATGGCTTTGTCTCCTTCCTCATTGGCATCCCAGTGCTGTTCGCGGGGCTTGCGGCCTACCGCCTGTTCGTCAGCGGACCTTGGCGCGAGCAACTGCGACACGGCCTGTGGGCCGCGGCGTTCATGGTCCTGGCCTTCTTCACGCACGCGCACATCTATCTCTTGTTTGGGTTGCTCGCCGGGGTCTTGTGGCTTTTGCATCCGGGCTCGCGTGAGGACCGCGTCTTTCGCCTGGCCCCGTTCCTTCCTGGCCTCGTCTTCTTTGTGCCCTGGTTCCTCGTGTTCTTTGTGGAGCAGACCCCCTCCCTTTCAGGCAAGGCGTTTGGTTCTGTCTTCGATTTCTTTGGCCCAAAATACTATAGTCCAAGTTATGTCCTGTCCACCTTCTACCGGTTTGTCGGGGACCACTTTCGGGACGACCTGGACGACATGCTCTTTCTTCTGTGGACGGGCGTGGTCTTTGTCCTGCTCGTGTTCCGGCGTGCCCCTGGGTCCCCAGAAGGTCAGCCGCGCCTGGCCGCCCTGGACCTCGAGGTCCTGACCCTCGTGCTCGGGGTGTCGGTGCTTGCGCTCCCGGAGCACATCGAGTCCCAGTCCATCGTCTCGCTGCGCCACGTCTTCTTCGTGGTCGTCTTCTTCATCGGGTGGCTCGGCTTCCGGGAGGCGCCCCGCAAGGTTGCCTGTGGGGCGCTCGTGGCCCTGGTCGCGCTTCAGGCAGCGACCGTCGCGAATCTGGTGCGGGGGTTTCGGGCCTTTGACCGCGAGCTGGACGGCTTTCTGTCCCTGTTCGAGCGCGCCGAGGGCGGCAAGCGCCTTTTGCGCGTCACCCACAACCAGGAAAGTGGGGTCGTCCCGTACGGCGCGCACTGGCACACACAATTCTTCTATTCGATCCTCAAGGGCGGCATCGCGGATATGCAGTTCGCAGAGTATCCCCACAATCCCATCCAGTATCGCCCCGGCATGGTCCCGCCAAAGCCCCCGACCGAGTTCTGGAAATCACAATCGTGGAGATATTTTGATTACATCCTGATCAGGAAGAGCGCCGCGCCCAACCTCGCACCTGTCGCGGACCGGCTGGAGCGGATCGCGCACGTCTCGGACTGGGCCCTGTACCGGGTCGTGGAAGAGCCCCTACCAAGGCCGCCAGACAGAAACGCCAACCCATCGCCGCGCAGGCCCGGCGCCGACAAGGACTGGTCCGCGCTCCGGTCACGCCCAGAGGCAAGGCCGCAGGTGCTCCCCCCCCGCGCTGTCCTTCCCTCGGTCCGCAAACTCCTTGCGCCCTCGGTCCGCCCCGCGCTCATCCGGTTCCCGAGGTGAACACCCGGTAATCCAGGTCCGGGAACAGGCCGTCGCGCGCCTCGAGGTCGCAAAGCCAGGCCTCGTCCACCGCGTCCCGTCGCACCTGCTCCGCAAGGCGGTTGAAGCGCAGGACATGCTCGCGCACGCGGCGGTGCGCGTAGTCCACCATGGTCCCCGTCGTCATGATGAAAGGCCAGTCGGAGGACTGGGCGAGCAGGACCTCCCGCGCGCACTGGTTCAGGGCGCGCCGCTTGAGTCCTTCTGCCTCGGGAAACTCGGCGCACAGCCGCACCATTTCGCCCGCCAAATGGTGCAGGTGTGGATAGATGTAGTCATTCCCGCCATTGACCCAGACCTCGAAGTAACCCTTGTCCCCCCACGAGCCCGTGGCCGGCACCGCCACCTGCTGGGTCGGGTGGCGCCGCAGGTATTCCGATAACGTGATGAATTCGAAGACATTTTGCTCGCGAGCGGTCTTGCGAAACAAAAAGTCCAGGAAGTCCGGCCCCTCGAACCACCAATGCCCGAATAACTCCGCGTCGTAGGGAGCGACCACGATGGGGGGCCGACCCAGGACCCCAGCCAGGTGTTCGATCTGCCTTTCCCGATTGAACATGAAGTGGCCCGCGTGGACCGCGGCACGCTCCCGCGCCGCGCCGGGGATGTAGGGCTTCTTCTGCGACAAATCCACGTCCCCCGTGATGCGGTAGTACTTGAGACCGGTCTGCTTTCGCAGACCCGTGGGCTGAACGAACTCCCGCACCAGGTCAAACGGCAGGTCGTAGCCCTGGTCCCGGTAGAACTCCCGGTAGTATGCGTCCCCCGGATACCCCTCCTTCGAGGACCACACCTGCTTGGACGATTCCGGGTCGCGCCCAAACGCGGCGACCCCGCAGGGCGTGAAGACCGGCGCATACACCCCGTGCACCGGGGTCGGGTCCGCGGCCTCCAGGCAGTGCGTGTCCACGATGAACCAGCGCACGTCCTCGTCGGCCAGGAACTCCTCGACTCCCTCGTAGTACCCGCACTCGGGGAGCCAGATCCCCTTCGGCCGCCTCCCGAAGTGTCGCTCGTACTCCTGCACGCCCAGGCGCACCTGCGCGCGCACGGCCTCAGGGTGTGTTCGCAGGACCGGCAGCAGCCCGTGCGTGGCCGCGCACGTGACCACCTCGATCCCCCCGCGGTCCATCAGCCTCCGAAACGCCCCGATCAGGTCCTGGCCGTAGTGGCTCACATAGAGGTCCAGGAGCCACCGGTAGCGCTCGCGGTAGAACCGGGCGACCGGGCCCAGTTCCGGGTCCGAGGCCAGCCGAGTCACCTCGCGACGCGCCAGTTCCAGGCCCTTCTCAAGGTAGCGCCTCAACCGCGCCTGGTGATGCGGGTCCTCCATCATCGCGGCTAGGGTGGGCGAGATGACGAGATTCAGGGCGTGCGGCACCCCGTCATCGGCCAGTCCCTCCAGGACTCGGAGTAGCGGCAGATACGTCTCGCTCGCGGCCTCGAAGTACCAGTCTTCCTCCAGGAACTCGTCGTACTCGGGGTGCTTGACCCACGGTAGGTGCGCATGAAGGATTAGGGCCACGTATCCCTTGAACATGGCGTCTCTCGCGCGTGCGTCCTAGCGAGCAATGGAGCCAGGGTGGCCTCGACCGAACAGGCGCTCAAACTCCTGCTCGGTCAGGAGGCGGCCCACGTTCTCGGCGTGGCCGGCCCTCAAATCCCGCAGCGGAACATCTGGAGGCACGGTCATGAACCGGACGGCGCCACGCCTCGGCCCGACCGCGGGCGTCTGCACCCGCGACGACCTCAACACGGGATGAAACCCGCCCCGCTCGTCCAGGACCCCGACCTCCGCGCTCACGGTGCACCCGGGCATCAAGACGCGTGCGTAGTAACGGCCCCGCCGCGGGTGCACCTCGGCATCGCTGTGGTCTTGAGCCCCCTCGGGGGTCTCGAAGAACACGCGCAGGTTCGCACGGCCCGGACCGGCTCGTTCCTGCGCCGCCCGCCAGGTCGCTTCCGTGGCTTCCCAGTGGATGAAGGTCCACTCGGGGTCACGTGGGATCACAGCGATCCGGTCCTCGCCGTAGTCTTCCGGAAGGGGCCCGAGGTCCTCCGCTGGAAGCACCGGAGGCCTCTCGCTGGCACTCGCCTCGCCCTGCCCGATCGGAGCGGGGGCGGCTTCGGGCGCCGACAGGGTCGCCCGCTTCCTCGGGGCCTTCGCCGGGGAGCGCCTTTTTTTCGCCCCCTTGGGCCCTGCGGCAGCCCCCCCTTCCCGCCCCTTTCCCGAGAGCGCCTCGACCAGCTGGGCCTTCGTCATCTTCGAGAACCCGCGCACCCCCGCCTCGCGGGCCATGGCCCGCAACTCCGCGACCGTGTGCTTTTGAAGTTCCTTTGCGGTCGCCATCGTTCACCCCCGTCCCGACACGGACGGGCGAACGATAGGGCTGACGCGCGGAAATGTCAATCCGCGGCGGGCAAGGCCACCCGGAAGGTGCTTCCACGACCTGGCTCGGATCGAACCTCCACGACCCCACCGAACGACTCGACGGTCCGCTTGACGATCCAGAGCCCGAGCCCGGTGCCTACACCGGGGGGCTTCGTCGTGAAGAAGGGCTGAAAGAGCCGGTCCATGAGGTCCCTCGGGATGCCGCAACCTGTGTCGCTCACCGAGGCGACGACCCGTGCGCCCTCCTGTCGCGTTGCGACCGTGATGACCCCGTCCTTCTCGATGGCCTGGGCAGCGTTCGCGAGGAGGTTGACGAAGACCTGGGTCAGTCGGCCCTCCTCCGCCAGCACCTCGGGCGGGTGGCCGTAGTCGCGCACCACCCGCGCCCGGTACTTCACGACATTGTGCGTCAGCAGGAGGGCACGTTCGAGGATGCCTTCCACATCGCAGGGGCGCACCTCGCCCCCTTGGCGCGCAACAAGCCTCAACTCCGCTGTGATCGCGACGAGACGGCGGACCCCGTCCAGGGTCTCGTCGAGGACCCCGCAGACCTCCGCGAGCCCTGCGGAGAGGTCAGGTCCGGCCAACGGGAGGAGGCCCGCCAGTTTCTGTCGGACATACTCCACGTTGGACTTGACGAACCCCAAGGGGTTGGACATCTCGTGGGCGATGCCCGCGGCGAGCATCCCGAGGCTTGCCAGGCGGGCCTGGGTCTCGAGGGTCGCGTCATCGGCGGCCTTGGTCCCGCCTAACACCTCTTCCGCGTCGCCAGGCTCATACCCAGAGTCCGGCGGGGCCAAGGTCACCCCCCGATGTCCACGTCGGGACTGCCCTCGACCATCTTGCCCACGCCCCCGCAATGCGTATCCATGTCCCCGAGCCGGTGCGCGGGCTTGTTGTTGATGAAGACCGTCCTGGACCCCTGCGCGGCCTTCCACGTGTTCGGCCCGCAGCACGCGGCATGGATGCCGGGGTCCCCCACGCGGACCGCGGGTCTACCGTTGATGAACACGTTCGGGGAGCCGGCCACTGCGGGCCCGATCACGCCGTGCGGACACCCTGGGCACCCGTGGCCATCGGCAGGGCACTGGGACTTGTCACCGACCCTCGCTGCTGCGGGCATCCGAAGCCCTCCTCATGGTTCTTACGTCAGCATTCCACCGTTCCCGACCGCGGCCACCACCGGCGCCGGAGGGGCAGGCGGCGGCGGAGCCGCTCCCCCCGCCCCGATCACGTTCGTGATCATCGTGGTGCCCTTCCACTGAAGGAAGAGCATCGAGAACGCCTGGGCCATCGCGTCGAAGATGTCGAGCGCGTGGTTGCCGAGCATCCCGTGATTCGCGATCATCTGGCCCTTCAGGGCCCCTGCGGTCATCATCGCGTCTCCAGGGCTCGACCCAGCCGCAACCGGCACCGGTACGTTGGGGGAGGGCGGCATGGTCACGGAACACACCGCCCCGCCGGGGAACGGCAGCGTCACCATGTAGCCGACGCGCCATGCCTCGAAGGCCGTGCCAATGGCGAACGTAATGGAGCGCGCGTACTGAATGAAGGTCGGCTGCTTCCCCGCGAGATTGACCTGCGCGAAGATCATCGGGCCGCTCATCACCGGAGGGGCCATCAGGCTCCCAGGAAAGGCGGTTCCGACAGGGCCGTTGATCAGGACACCGACGAACTTCGCCGCGGACTGGAACTGCGCAAAGGCGTTGCCGATGGCCGTGGAGCACGCGTCAATCAGTTCCTCGACGTTTCTGCCGATGCTGTCCGCCGTGTCCACGTGGTAACTGAGCGTGCTCGCGGCCACGAACAGGCTCGCCGGATTCGGGGCCTTCTGGTCCTGCGCCCCGAACGGGGCCTGCTCTGGCAGCCCCTGGAAGTTCGTGGGGAGCCGGATCGCCTTGGCCTTGAAAAGCATCTTCGCCGTCTGCGCCAGTTGCGAACCCTGGATGGCAGGCATGTCCCTTCTCCTGACGCCACGATTATAGACAACCCGATTACCGGACCGCAAGTCAAGACCATGTGGACCTACCCCTCTCGCCGGCATCGCACCACCATGCGGACCTCCTGCGGTGCGAAGTCCGAGGCCACGGGCACGCGCGGAGCCGAGCCTTGCGGGCCCGAGTCCGCGTCGAGCAGGGTCAGGATGAGCCCAAAGATGTCGCGGGGGACCTCGTCCAAGCGGACCTCGTGGAGGCGCGTTCCCGGACCGGCAGCCTCCGGGCCAGGACCCACGAGTCCCTCGCGCTGTCGAGCCGTTGTTCCGCATCCAGGCACCCCTCGCGGCGACGGTCCTGACCATGGTCCACCTGGGGCCACAACTCCGAAAGAGACGACCACAACGGGTTGCGACGCCGTCACGCGACGAGCCGCAGCACGGCCTCGACGTGGGCGGTCTGGGGGAACATGTCCACGAAGACCAGGGCGTTGGGGCGCAGGCCGGCCTCGGTCAGGACGCTTGCGTCCCGGGCCAGGGACGATGGCTCGCACGAGACAATCACGACCTCGAGCGGCCCCAGTCGCCGCAAGAGCCTCGTCGCTTCCCCGATGCCCACCCGGGGCGGGTCCGCGAGGATGCCATCGAAGCGGCGCCTGGCGTCCAGGAAGCGGCGGAGCACGGCCTCCGCGCGCCCGCGCACGCACTCGAGGCCTGGCTCCCCCGCAGGCTCCACGAGCCCGTTTCGTTTCGCCGCGGCCTCGAGGGCGCGCAGGGCCTCGCGGCTCGACTCGACCGCGGTGATGCGGGGCGGGGGGACCAGGGCGCGCGCCCCCGCGAGCATGGGCAGGGTGAAGTTCCCGGCCCCGGCGTACAGTTCCAAGACCTGTGCGCCCGCGCGAAGCGAGGTCAGGCGCATGACCGTCTCGACGAGCCGGGGGTTCAAACCGACGTTCGCCTGCGAGAACCCTCGGGGGTCGAGGTCCACTCGTAGGTCCTCTCCGTCGGGCCCCGGCACGACCCAGCCCACGGTGGTGCGACCCATGGGCAGCCAGTACCGGCCGCGCGTGTGCAACAGGATGCCCGCGACACCCGGCAACTCCATCAGGAGGGTCGGCAGGGCCGGTGTGAACCAGCCTGGCGGCCCGTCTCCCACCAGGATGACCTCGCCGTCCTGCCCGGCCACGGCCTCGATGTTCGCGGGGCCAATGACGCGCGCCTCGGCCACGGCCTGCGCGAGCGCTGGGATCAGCCTGCGGATGGCCGGGACCGCGATGGGGCAGTCCTCCACCGGGACCAGGTCGTGCGACTGGGGCGCAAAGAATCCCAGGCGTGAAGCCGCAATATGGAACTCCATACGGCCACGATATTCCCACTCGCCCCCGGTGACCACCTCGGGCTCCGGCACATCGCAGTGCCCCAGGCGGCGCAGGGACTCCACCAAAATGCCCCGTCGCGCCGCGACCTGGGCCTCCCGCGAGAGGTGCTGGAGGTGGCAGCCCCCGCACCGGCCGAATACGGGACATCGCGGGTCCACTCGACCCGGTCCCGGCTCCAGGACCTCGACCAGGGTCCCCTCGACCCACGTCGCGTGCTGTCGGACCGCTCGGGCCTCCACGAGGTCGCCCGGCGCGGTGTACGGCACGAGCCAGACCTGCCCCCGGGCCCTGGCGAGCCCCGCGCCCCCGTGCACCACCTTTTCGATACGCAACCGCTCCACGTGCGCGATCATGCGACGGCAGACGGGGCCGTTTCAAATATTCGCGAAACGGCACGAATCGTGCCGGTACGCGCATTATCGTGCGCGTTGGGGGTCGGGGATGGACCCGGCCCCCGTGGTTTATCACACAAAGGAGGTCACGCATGAGGCGCAAGGCAGCGCACGAGGTACCGGAGGAGGTCCGGGCCCGGAAATTCGTATTGGTGGACGAGGGGGGCAGGGACGTGGCCGCGCTCGGGATGGAGCGCGGCGCGGTCCTGTTCGAGATGCGGGACTCACGGGGACGGCCCAGGGTCCAGGTGAAGGCCGACAAGACGATGACGTCTCTCGTCTTGCGCAGGCCGGACGGTCGCCAGGTCTCGATCGAGGTCGCGAAGAAGTACTTGAACCTCGTATTCGCCCGTGGCGAGAAAGATGAGCAAACCCTCGCCTACCTCGTGACGGGTGATGATGGCGCGACCTTGTTCCTCGGGACAGAGCGTCTGCGTCGGCATCTCGCTCTGAACGTGCTTCCCGAGCACGTCGGGATCAACCTGCACGACTCGCGACACGAGATCGCAGCGCAGTGGCTCGCGGACGACAATTCTTCGAGCCTGGACCTCCGCGGGATGGCAACGCTGAAAGACGAAGAGGGTCACGAGGTCGGCGTGGGCCGCATCTCGGCAAGGTTACAGGCATCCGAGGACACCGGCCTCGAGGTCAAAGGTCCACGGGGAGAATACGTCGAGGTTTACTGCGATGTTGCGCAGAACGAGGTCGGAGCCAGGTTCCGGCCCGGAGAGAGCCAGCCGTCCACGTGGCTCTACGTGGATGAGCAGGGGTCGTTTTTGCGCATGGACGACGACGCAGGCGAGCCCAGAGTCGAGATGTACTATAGCGTGTGGGCTCAGGACGGCGGATTCTTCGAACACATTCCGCCAGAATCCGAGGATTCGAGCGACGCCTCGGACGACCCCGACAAGGACCGCTTCGACGCCTGACACCTCGCCGAGACCGCGGACGACGGGCTTGCCGGGACGGCGTCCGTGCCAGAGCGGACGGGCAGTGAACCGGACGGTCGCCGTTGCCCGCGGGGCCGGTCCTACCGCGAAACGACCTCCTCCAACGCGGCGAGGACGGCTCGTGCATGGCCGGCCACCTTCACCTTCCGCCAGACCTTGCGGACAATGCCCTGGCTGTCAATCAGGAAGGTGGTGCGCTCGATGCCCAAGAAGGTCCGCCCCCACATGCTCTTTTCCTTGAGCACGCCGTAGGCCTCGATGACCCGGCCGTCCGGATCCGACAGCAAGGGAAAGGGAAGGCCATACCGTTCGCGGAACTTTTTGTGGCTTGCCGGGGAGTCCTTGCTGACCCCGAGCACCACCGCGCCCATGGCGTGGATCTTGGCCCAGACGTCGCGGAAATCGCAGGCCTCCCTGGTGCAGCCAGGGGTGTGGTCCTTGGGATAGAAGTAGAGAACCACCGGGCGACCGCGCAGCGATTCCAGCGTCATAGGGGTCCCGTCGTCCGACTCGAGAGAAAACTGGGGTGCGAGCATGCCGACTTCGACCTTGGAAGACATCCGGACCTCCTTCGAGAGAGCCAGTGCGAAAGTAAATCGGACTATGGATATCCTAGTTTTTCCGCGCAAGGCCCCGCGCGACCGGGTTTGGGTCCGGCGAGGCCGTGGTGAGGCCAAGACAGGGAAATCCCTGTCTGCCCCGCGGTCGGTCATTTTCGACCCTTGCAATGCGATGCCGACTTGCTGTAAAAAAGGTCTTGTCTCGAAAACGAGGTGTCTCATGCAGACCACAGCCGTTCGTGAGCGACGGACGTCCCGGAATGCCGCTGGTCCTGAGCGCAAGAGGGGCGAGACCAGGACAGACCCGAGGCGGCGCGAGGAGTTGCGGGGCCTCTCGTACGAGGAGGGGCGCCAGGCCTTGAGCCCGCAGCCGGAAGCGCTTGGGTTGCCCTCGAACCAGGAGGAGGCATTGCGCCTTGCGCAGCGCTCGGTCGAGGGCGCTGGGGTCTCCGCGACCCTGACCGAGGGGCAGATGGTCCACAAGGACCGCTCCGTGGAGGTCGTGTTCGAGGCGGGCTCCCGTCTGAGCGCAAGCCTGGACCCTGGGGGCCTGCACTTCACGAGCGACCCTGGGATTCTCTTGAAGGTCAGGCACGCCCCGGACCTGCGCATCACCCACATCCGCTGGGACTTCCAGGAGGCGCGCTTCGATTGCTCGGCCACGGCCAACTGGTTCGACATCCTGGGCATCATTGGCGCTATCGGCGAGCGCAAAGTCGAGCAGGTCCTCAACGCGAGACTCAAGCCCCTCCTGCCGGAAGCGGTGCGCAGGCCCGGATACAGCCCCGCCACGGACCCCAATCTGGCCGCGACCATCGCGCAACTGTCGCGGGTGTTCCAGTTCGCATCGCCCTCGGTCGAGGGCCGAGGCGTTGCGCCCGGGACCGAGCGTGGGGCCGGTGCGAGCGGAACCGGCGCGACCGGGATGGGGCCTCGCCACCTGAAGGACCCGTCCGCGTCCCTGACGATACGGATGCCAGAGGACCTGCGCGTCCCCTTGTCGCAGAACGGTCTGGAACTCGTCGTGTCCAAAGGGGTCCTGTTCTTCATCTCCGCGCAGGCGAAGGGCCGCCTGGACCGCCCGCTCGTGCAGAGGTTGTCGCTGAACGCCTCCGGACAGGGGATCGTGGTGCGACCTTCTTCCGGCGCCTTCCGGGCCTTCAAGGAACTGCATTTGAAGGGGGTGACGATCTCCCACGGGGGGAAGTTCGATTTCGATTACGACCTCTCCGCCGAGCAACTGGGCGAGGGACTGCTCGCCCTGGTGGCCCTACTCGGGCTCGCGAGCGGTCGGGACGTGGGACCCATCCCGGACGTGAAGCTCCGCGAGGTACGAAAGGAGATCGACGCCCGCCTCCAGAAGGAGGTCCCGCCGCGCTTTCGCGCCTTCCTGAAGCAGTATGACCGCCTCGTTCCTGGCCTATCCTTGATGAGCGTGTTTGGCGTTTGAGATGGGCAATTGTGGAAGTCGAGGCGCCCTTTTCTCGCGCCTTCCGTCCGTCGCAACGCCTCGGGGGGCACCTTTATCCATCCCGCCGCACAACCCGACGATTCGCGCCGCAACCTTGGCCGGTCTTGTGGGACACACCCGACTTTTTTGAGGCAACGATGCGCCTTCAACAAGATTTTCGATGAGGCAACTCGAAGACGTGACACGCCCCAGGCCCCTGGGGACAATCGGCTCCGAGGTGCGTTTCGGGGACGAAGCTTCTTATAGGCCAACCTCCGTCTTGATCTCCCCCCGCCGATATCCGTATCGTGATTCCGAGAGACGGAACGTCGGAGGGAGGGCGTCATGAGACACATCGGAATCGCGATGGTCCTGGGTGTGATGGTGGTGGGTGCCGGCGCGGGGTGTCACGGGGCGAGGACGCCGGGGTCGTGGGAGGTGTGGCCGGACTTCGGGCCCGGCGGGGGGGAGGTCGCGGACCCGGGGGCGAGCCCATGGAACGCGCCCGACTTTGGTCCGGGAGGGACGGGGAGCGTGGGGAAGGCCCTGGTGTTCCTGAAACCCGCGGAGTCGTGCGACGAGGTCATGGCGGACTGGAAGCAGGCCGCCATCGAGGAGATGCGCAAGCAACTCAATGCGGCGTGGGACCGGGTGGCCAACTGGAGCATGCCCTGCTACCCGGACTACGGGTGGGGGTGGTGGGCTGACGGCGTGCCCGTGGATGTCCCCGTGGCCTCCGACCCGGGCGGCGGCGCCCAGGAGTACTCCACCACCAACGTGCAGGTGGTCGGGGTGGACGAGGCGGACTGGCTCAAGAACGACGGGCAGTGGATCCAGGTGCTCGCGGACGGGAAACTCCAGGTCATCTCGGCGTGGCCCCCGGAGCAGGCCCACGTCGTCTCGAAGACCCCCATCGAGGGCCGGCCGATCGCGATGTTCGTGCACCGGGACGTCGCGGTGGTGTTCTCGTCGGTCGGGGTCGGATATTCCGGGGATTCCGGGTACTACGGCTCCCGGTGCACCTACGGCTACGACTGCGAGTTCACGGGGGACGGGGCGGACACGAAGGTCACGGTCCTCGACCTGCGAGACCGGGCCAACCCGAAGCGGCTGCGTGAGGTCCGCCTCAACGGCTCGTACCTGACCTCGCGGCGCATCGAGAACTTCGTCTATGCGGTTGTCCACTTCCGGGACCCGCAGGTCCTGCCGCCGGGCCTCATCGAGGTCTATCCGGAGGTCGTGAAGCAGGCCATGGCCGAGGCGGTCTGCGACCAGCCCCTGCCCATTGATCCGGACGTGGCGAAGAAGGCGTTCGAGGAACTCTACGAGGAAAACAGGCTGAAGATCCTGAACGCGGATTTCTCCGCGTGGATCCCGAGCGTCTCGGATGTCATCTACAAGAACGGGCAGCCGGTTGCGCAATCGAACCCGCTGACGGACTGCAAGGGCTACCTCCTGGACCAGTCCGGGGACGGGATGGCCCTGTTGAGCCTCGTTTCCTTCGACCTGACGCGCCAGGACCCGCTGAACGCGACCACGGTCCGGTCGAGGCCGGGGGCGGTCTTCGCCTCGAAACAGTCCCTGTACCTCGCGATGAGGCACCAGGCTACGGGGGGCAAGCCGTGGTACGAGGAGATGGCGGGTTACAAGGAGGCCACGACCGTGCATAAGTTCCATCTGTCAGAGGCGACGCCCGCGACGACGTACGAGGGGAGCGGCATCGTCAAGGGGCGGGTCCTGAACCAGTTCTCGATGGGCGAATACCAGGGCCGGCTCCAGATCGCCACCACGACCGGGTGGCTGCCGGGGCCGACCGAGAATACGGTGGCGGTGCTCGAGCCCCGCGACGGGCGCCTCGAGGTCGTGGGGTTGCTCGACGGCCTCGCCCCGAACGAGGACATCCGGGCCGTGCGGTTCGCCGGGGCTCTCGCGTTCATCGTCACCTTCAAGAAGACCGACCCCCTGTTGGTGATCGACATGAGCGACGCGGCGAAGCCCACCGTCAAAGGGGAACTGAAGATCCCGGGGTTCTCGACGTACCTCCATTTCCTGGACGCGACCCACCTGCTGAGCATCGGTTTCGATGCGGAGGACCACGGCTCCTTCGCGCTCTTCCAGGGGGTGATGCTCCAGGTCTTCGACGTGACGGACATCACCAGGCCGTCGCTCCTGCACAAGGAGGTCATCGGCACGCGCGGGACCGCGTCCGAGGCGGCCACGGACCACCTGGCCTTCAACTACTTCGCCCCGAAAAAGTGGCTCGCCGTTCCCATGGTCGTGTGCGAGGGCGGCGGGAGCGGGTCGTACGGCGACAAGATGACGTTCAATGGTCTGATGGTCTATGAAGTGACCGTCGAGAACGGCTTCAAGTACCTCGGCGGGATCCCGCACGCGACCATCGCGAACCCCGACTACTGGGGCGGCTGCGGGATGTGGTGGTCCCAGTCCTCGTCCACGGTCAAGCGCAGCGTCTTCCTCGACGACTACGCGGTCTCCGTGGCCCTGGACGTCTTGAAGTTCGCCAGGGTCTCGGACCTCGCCCACCCGGTCTCGGAGGTCCCGGTCGCAGGGCCGTGAGGTCCAGGGGGCGCGGGTCTCGCGCAGGCGCCCCTGGAGTGCAGTGGCTCGACACCGCCTTCCCCGATCAAGGCGCCGACGACCCGGTGCACCTGGAAGGCTCGCTTCGCTCGCCGAAGCCGCCTGCAGCTCCCCATCGCGCGGTTTGCTCCATTTGTCATTTTCTTGACACGCGGCCAATCCGGGGAGACGATGATGATGGCTTGAGGTTTGGACAGGGGCATGGGCCTGTTCGGAGGGCGCCACGGCCTGGTCGGACTCGATATCGGGTCGAGCAGCGTCAAACTGGTGAGGCTCCGTCAGTCCTCCGGGGCGTGGGAGTTGGTCTCCTTCAGCATGGGCCCCCTCCCGCCGGACGCGGTGGTCGAGGGGCGCATCATGAACTTCACCGCGGTCGTGGAGCGCATCCGGGAACTGGTGCGCGAGGCCAATGTGCGGGACGCGGAGTGCTGCATCTCGGTCTCGGGCTCGTCCGTCATCATCAAGCGGCTGTCCTTGCCGGAGATGACGCGCGAGGAACTGGAAGACTCCATCCTGTGGGAGGCCGAGCAGTACATCCCCTTCGATATCAAGGACGTCAACGTGGACGCCCAGATCCTGAACCCGCGAGCGGGCCAGGGTCAGATGGATGTCCTGATGGTGGCCGCGAAGAAGGACGTGGTGAGCGAGTACGTGTCGGTCGCGGTGGAGGGCGGGCTGAGACCGGCTGTGGTGGACGTCGCGATCTTCGCGTGCATGAACATGTTCGAAGTCAACTACACCGTGCCTGCCGACCTGACGGTCGCGCTCCTGAACGTGGGGGCGAACTCGATCAACGTGGGCGTCCTATCCGGCGGGACCATCGCCTTCACCCGCGACCTCCCCATGGGGGGCGCCCTGTTGACGGCCGAAATCCAGAAGCAGTTCAATGTCTCGTTCGAGGAGGCGGAGGCATTCAAGACGGGCGCGGAGTCCTCGCTGTCCTCCTCCACGGTGGCGCGCGAGGTCGCGAAGATCGCGGACCGCGTCAGCGACCAGATGGTGACCGAGGTCCAGCGCTCCCTCGACTTCTTTGTGGCGACCTCGATCAAGGCGGACATCGGCCGTGTCTATCTATGCGGAGGGTCCGCCCAACTTCCGGCGCTGATTCGCGCGCTCGAGCGCCGGATGGAGGTCCCCGTCGAGCTCGTGAACCCCTTCCGGAACATCGCGGTGGACGCGCGCCGCTTCGATATTGACCTGCTCCAGCGAGCCGCGCCGGTCGCGGGAGCCGCCGTGGGCCTGGCCTTGCGACGACCGGGGGACGCCGTATGATCCGCATCAACCTCATCGGAACCAAGGTCAAGCCCCGCTCGCGCGCGCCGAGCGCTCAGTTGTACATCTACCTGGCCCTCTTCCTGGTGGAGGGGGTCATCTTGTTCTTGTGGCACCAGATGCTGGTCTCCGACCTCGCGGAGGCCACGACGAAGGCCAAGGAGGCCGCGGCAAAGGTCGAGACCCTCAAGAAGGTCAAGGAGGACTGGGAGAAGTGGCAGACCGAGAAGGCGGACCTCGACCGCCAGGCCAAGGTGTTCGAGACGCTGCGCGCGGGTCAGGTGGGACCTCCGGCCTTGCTCGAGTACCTCTCGTACGCCCTCACGCGCGTCCCGGACTCCCCGGCCTTCGCCGAGGAGGTCAAGGCGCAGGAACTGGTGGGCTGGAACCCCAAGTGGGACCCCTCGCGCGTGTGGCTCCGCCGGATCGAGGAGAAGGGGGGGATGCTGACCATCTACGGCGAGGCCGTGGACCATGAGGACGTGGCCGAGTTCTATCGGCGTCTCGACTCGTCGGACTTCATCACCCACGTCGAGCCGGGGCTCCAGGCCCGCAAGGTCTCGCCGGAACTCGCGATCAAGTTTGTGGATTTCACGGTGACGGCGGGACTGTCATATCGGCCGTTGGAGGGCGAGGGTCCGGCGACGGCGGCCACGGGGCCGTCCCGTGGTGCCCCCTGAAGGGGAGGTGACCCGGTGGAGAAGTTCCTCGGCCTGGCATTGCCGCAGCGCCTGCTGGTCGTCGGGATCGCACTCGCGGTCCTCGGCGGCCTGACCTACTACCTGGTCCTCGCCCCGATCAGCGATGACATCGGTGCCCAGGAGCGCAAGTACCGTGCCGCGATGGCCGAGTACGGGAAACTGAAGGAGTTCGACTCACCCGAATTCAGGGACCGCATGACCCAAGAGCGGACCGAGGCCCTCCGGCGGAAGGCCGAGTTCGAGAAGATGCTCCCCCGCGAGGAGGAACTGCCAGGGCTCATCGCCTCCATCAAGGCCGACGCGGACCTGGCCGGGCTCGTCATGCTCCGGTTCGAACCCCTCAAGACCCCCGTGGAGGGGGAAGGATACCGGGGCATCCCCTTCACGGTGGAGATGACCGGAACGTTCCCGCAGTTCGTCAACTTTTTGAGGGCCCTCGCGGCACCAGCCAAGCGCGTCATCAATCCTAAAGACTTGCGGCTTGAGGCCGTGTCCGCCGGCGCCTTGGAGCAGGTCGCGGGTGACGTGGGGCTTTTGCGCGTCCTGAACGAGCGCGAGAAGCGGCGCGGTCTGACCCCGCAGGAGCAGTATGTGAAGAAGGTGCTGATGTTCGAAGAGGCTGCGAAGCAGACCCTTCTCAAGGTCAAGTTCACGGCCATGGCGTTTGTCTACACTGGGGCGGCGGGGGGGGCCCCATCTGGGGGACCAAGATGACGACGGCGCGAGCCTACGTCAGTGCAATCGTCTGCCTCCTCGGGGTGGCGGGTTGCGGCCAGGTGACCACCGACCTCGGCGAGCGGCAGGGACCATCGGCCGAGAACGTCAAAGCCCTGACCGACCCGCGGACCGGACAGCTCATCCGTGAGCCGGGCGCCGAGAACGCCCCCGCGAAGACCGCGCAAGCCGCACCCTCGCCCGTTTTGTCCGAGGCGAATCCCAAGGCGGCCCTCATCCGGCCTTACTTCCTGCAATCTCTGCGCAAGCCGATCGAGAGCAAGGTGGACCCGTTCCGCTCGAACCTCGCCCGGTTCGCGCCCCATGTCGAGATCGCCACGGAGGAGGAAGGCCCGGGTGGCGAGGAACCCAAGACCCCGCTCGAGTTCTTCGATGTGGACTCGTACCAACTCGTCCTGATCATGAGCGGCACGGCCCAGGCCAAGGCTCTGGTAGTGGACCCCAAGGGCAAGGCCTACATCGTCCAGGCCGGCACTCGCATCGGTAACCGCCAGGGCAAAGTCGTCTCCATCACCGCCACGGAGGTCCGCATCGAGGAGCCCGGCCGCCCCCCTGTGGTCAAGTCCCTCGAACCCCCTGTCAGCGAGATGGAGAAGGAACTCCAGGCGGTGCAGGAGTTCTAGCGGTCGCGGGCTTCTGGCAATCGCACGTTCCCCGCGGGACCGTCTGGGGCGAGACTGCCTAGAAGACCACCACGGTCGGCGTCACGTTGAGGTCGCGCGCCGCATCGAGCGCTTCTGCCTTCGTCGCGCCCATCAACACGAGGAAGCGCCAGACGTAAGGGCCAGGGCCGTTCAGGGTCTCGTCGCGAAAGGACACGCGCGGCTCGTCCTTCGGGAAGAAGGCGGACAGGTGGAAGGAGCGCAGGTCCTTGATCAGGAAGACGCCATCGCCGAGGCCGACCAGGCCGTTGGCCGCTGGCACGTTCACGCGCCCCTTTGAGCCAGGGAGGTCGTCGAGCGGCAGGTCCGTCACCTCGTCGAGCATCGCAGGGCTGTATATCAAGCGGTCCCCGGAACGCGGAAAGGAGATCGTCGCCCGCGAAGCGGTTGCCTCCTGCCGGGTGAGCGTCACCGTCAGTTCCAGCGTGTGGGGGCCAGCGGGAGGCGGGGACCCGACCTCCTGCCAGCGCACGCTGGCATCAAAGCCTGGCGCGGTCACCTCGACATCGAAGGGAGGCTCCGCTGGTTCAAGGACAGGTCCCGGGGGCGCCTCCTCCACGGCCTCCACCTCGCCCGTGTCGGTGTGGACAATCAGGCATGGCTTGCCCGACGCAGTCCGGACCGCATCGAGGATTTCGTGTGCTGTCTCGAGGGCCGCAGCCGAATGCTCGAGGGAGTACCGGACCTCCCCGGCCCAGGGGTTCCAGCCTGTGGAGTCGCTGACCTCGCCCAGGACCTGGAGCCGCATCGCCTTGTCCCAGGCCTCCCAAAACCCTGGCAGCATGAAGCCCTGCCCAAGGGCCCACTGAAGCGTTGCCTCTGCGGCCTGAAGTGCGATGCGCGAGCGCTCGAGCGCCGAGAGGACCTCATTGTCGGCCTCGTCCTCCCCCCACAGCCCGGCCCGGCCCATCCAGGCGAACAGGTTGTCCCCGTCGTCAGGGCGCCACTGCGTGTCGAGCGAATACGGGAGCGGCTCGGCCTGGACGCCGGCCTCCTTGAGGTAGCGCACGTAATCGGCGACCGTGGTCAAAAACCAGCCATCCGCCTGGAGGGCCTCGAGTTTCTGAACGAGCCTCTTGGCCGATGCCTCATCGTAGCGGAACGCGGAGCCCATATAGGGGTTCATGTCGCCGGTCAGCGCGAGTTCCCCGTCATCCACGAACCACCACGTCACCGAGAACGGTCCCTCCGACGCCCCGCGGGTCGTCACGACGTCCTGGCCCCGTAGTGTGTAAAGCAGACGATGCGGAACCGATTTGTATTGATAATCGAACGGACCTCCCTTCATCAGAGCGATGGTCTGTCCGGCACCCTTCATCACCTCGAGCATCCCTTCCGAGAACTGGCCTTCCTGGGCGAAGACCACGGGTGCCATGGGCAGGCACGCCCGCTCGAAGGCCCGGCGGTTCAGCGCGACACTGTGCTCCATGGTGAACCGCGAATGTGCGACGAACAACTGGTCCGCGTAGTGAAAGGACTGGACCTCGATCTGACCGCGCTCCACCAGGGTGCGCATCTTCTCGACCACGCCGGGATGACGGTCCATCAAGACATCGAGCATATAGCCCTGCATCTCGATGTCCGCAGCGAAGGTCGGGTGCTCCAACAGGAGGTCGAGGAGCGGCTCGAAGGATTCAGTGACGATCCGGTCCTCGAGCGCGTCGTTATCGAAATCGAACATCCCCTCGGGGTCCATCTCGGGTGGCACGAGCCCCTTCAGCCCGCCCGCCACGTATTGGATATTGAAGTGAAACACGGCCAGGGCGAACTTCGTCGGGTTGGGGACAGGTGGTGCAAGCCGCCCCTGGGCCGGGGTGACGCAGGGCAGCGCCCCCTGGTCGGGCATGTCGGGTCCGCCGCCATCGGGTAAGGCGTCGCTGGCCCCCTCGTCAGGCCCTGGGTCGGGCGGTACCTCTGCCCCGAGGTCAGACGGCTCGACGGACAGTGCATCCCCACCGGCATCCGTCTTCATCGCATCGCCCTCGAACAAAGGCCCGCCCGCCCCACCGCCGCAGGCCACGAGCGCTGCGGCCACCACCTGTGCCATCCAGGCCCTTTCCATCTTCGCCCCCATCTGAGATCGCGCAGTCTCCGCACCGGAACGCATCCTATCCATTCCTGACCACATGGACAAACGGCTTTGACAACGAGCGGGGCTGGCCTAGAATCAGGGACGACTGGCTTGCCTGGAGACGGTATGGGCAAGAAGGATGACGAGCAGGTGGTCTTCCCGGACGAGGACCACAAGACCCTGATTGACACCGCGGCGGTCGGCGAGACGGATGAGGAGGCCCCCACGTCGGTGTTTCTCGGACAAGGGTCCGGCGAGGCCCCAGATGACGAGGAGGCGACCCGGGCAGTCGAGAGCCCGAAGCCCAAGGCGGCGAAACCCGCATCGGATGACGACGAGCCAGAACTGGAGAAGACGGTTTTGTTGCAAGCCCCACTGTTCCCCGAGGGCTCCCCGGCCCCTCGTCCCGAGGCCCGCCTGATCGTCAAGTTCGGCAACGACCGGGGCCGCGAGTTCCCCCTGTCCGACCGGTCGGTCACGGTGGGCCGGGCCCTGGAAGCGGACATCGTGCTCAACGACCCGAGCGTGTCGCGCCGGCACTTCGAGATTCACTACCGGGACTCGCGTTGGGTCCTCAGGGACCTGGGCAGCGTCAACGGGACCCGGGTAAGCGGCCAACGCGTCCAGGGGGAGATCGTCTTGGAAGAAGGCGCGCAGATTGAGGCCGGACAGACCCTGCTCGCCTTTACGAGCGACATGGAGCGCACGCGTGCCCTCGCGGCCCCAGAGGTCCCCAAGGATGAGGCTGCGACCGTCATGGTCGAGGCAGCGGCCATTGGGCAGATCCGGGTCCAGCCGCCCGCTCGCATCGAGGTCTCCGAGGAGGCCGCAGGCGGTGGACGGAGCCGGTGGCCTTTCGTGGTCGGGGGCGTAGTCGGGGTCATGGTGGTGGCGGTCCTGGTCGCGCAGTTCGGCTTCGGGGTACGCGTTTTGCCGTTTGGCGGCGAGGGAGGGCCGCAGGGGCCGACCCCCGAGCAACTGCAGGCTGCGGCCAGGGCAAGGGAGGAGGCGAAAGCCGAGGTCGCGAAGGGGCTCAAGGCCTTCCAGGACCGGGAGTGGGACGCAGCCATCGCCGCGTTTGAGAAGGCGCTGGAACTCGACTCGGGCGTTGAGAAGGCGCAGGAGTCCCTGGAGAGGGCGCGCGAGGAGCGCCGTTATGCCCAGGCCCTCGCGGCGGGCCAGGCCCTCCTTTCGGAGGGCAAGGTCCAGGGGGCCGTAGCCGCCCTGGGGCGCATCCCGGATACGAGCGTGTACTACGCCGAGGCGCGGCAGGCCATCCAGACCGCTCGAGACCAGATGGTCGTCCAGGTCATCGAGAAAATCCGGTCCCTCCTGAAGGAACGCAAGAAGGCGGAGGCGAAGGAGGCGTACGTCGCGCTGCTCGAGCAGCAGCCGAACGACGAGCGCGTCCTGGCGCTGCGCAAGGAACTCGAGGCGGTGGGGATCCGCTTCGAGCCCGTGCCCGCAGCGCCCTCGCCCACCGTGGCAGGCGCGGCCCGCCCGAAGGCGGGGAGGGTCAATGTGCAGGAGGCCCTGGACCTCTACAATCGGGGGGCGTTTGCGCAGGCCGCGGGCCGCTTGAGGGAAGAGGCAAGTGGGGCATCGAAGGCCGAGGCATCCCAGGCCCTGGCGCTCGCGCACCGGATCGAGCGGTTCGGGGAGCACTACAGGGCGGGGAAGGACGCACTGGCCGGAAACCATCTGGACGACGCGGAGCGAAGTCTCAACATGGCCTTGAGGCTCGACCACGAGATCAATGACCACTACCAGGGGGAGGTCCGCAATCTCCTCGGTCAGACCTATCGGAGACGCGCCGCCGTGGCCATCCAGAACACGGATTACCTGCTCGCCGCAAAGAGCGCCAGGAAAGCCCTAAGTTACAACTCCGAAGACCGCACGGCCAAGGAGATCCTCGACAAGTGCGTGGCCAAGGCCTCCCAGTTGCTCAGCGAGGCCCGGTCCGACCTCCAGGCGGGTCGAAAGGAAGCGGCGAGAGAGAAATTGGTGCGAGTGCTCGAGATGGTCCCGTCAGACCACGAGGTATCCGGGAAGGCCCGGGAACTGATGGACCAGACCCGATGAGGGCGGGTGTTCCGGGTGGCCGGCCAGCGCGAGGAGGGGCGGATGGGCCACGATGGGCGGTTCGGTCCGGTCGAGGAGCGGCGGGTCCTGCTGGACGGGGCGGGTGTCGAGACCACCCTCGACCTTCTGGTCCGGCAAATTGCGTCGTACGCCGGGGACCGGACGATCGCGGTCGTCGGGATTCAGACCGGTGGGGTTCACCTGGCCCGAAGGATCCTGGATCGCCTCTCACGGCTCGGAGTGGCGCCCGCCCCCCTGGGGGTCCTTGACATCACCCTTTATCGCGACGACATCTTCCTCGGACTCCAGCAGCCACTGGTCCGGCGAACGGATTTGCCGTTCGAAGTCCATGGCGCGGACCTGATCCTGGTGGACGATGTCCTGTACACGGGGCGGACGATCCGGGCGGCCCTGGATGCGCTGGTGGACTTCGGGCGACCCCGCGCGATCCGGTTGGCGGTCCTGGTGGACCGCGGACTGCGCGAGTACCCAATCCAGGCCGACTTCGTCGGGATGCGGGTCGAGACATCGCCGGACGAGACGGTCCGGGTGGAACTGGTCGAGGCAGGTGCCCCGCGGGACAGGGTCGTCGTGTACGCACGCTCCCAGGCTCGGTGAGAGGGGAGAGGTCCACATGACCCAAGACGCGCGACATCAGGCCACGACAGCGCCCCTCCCTCGGCACCGCCATCTCCTCGGACTTCAGGGTCTGTCGCGCGAGGACATCTCGGCCATCCTGGACCTGGCCGCGGAGTTCAAGGCCATCTCGAAGCGCCGGATCAAGAAGGTCCCCACCTTGCGCGGCATCACGGTGGTCCTGTTCTTCGTGGAGCCCTCGACGCGCACGCGCATGTCCTTCGAGGTCGCGGCCAAGCGACTCTCAGCGGACACACTATCCTTCACGGCCTCGCACTCCTCGCTCGCCAAGGGCGAGACCCTCCTTGACACCGCGAAGAACCTGATGGCCATGCAGCCCGATGTGATCGTGCTGCGGCACTCGGCCGCGGGGGCCCCCCACTTCCTGGCGCGGCATGTCTCCGCTGCGGTGATCAACGCCGGAGACGGCTCGCATGAACATCCCACGCAGGGACTTTTGGACCTGTTCACGATGCGGGAGCGCAAGGGGCCCCTGGACCGGCTCACCGTGGCCATCGTGGGCGATATCGCCCACAGCCGGGTCGCTCGTTCGAATATCCACGGGCTTCGCGCGATGGGGGCCAGGGTACGGGTGGCCGGTCCCCGGACCATGATCCCGGCGGAACTCGGTCGGATCGGTGTCGAGGTCCACGACCGCGTCGAGTCCGCGCTCGAGGGCGCGGATGTGGTCATGATGCTCCGTATCCAGAAGGAGCGGATGGGCCGCGATTTGATCCCCTCGGACCGGGAGTATGCCCGGCTGTTTGGGCTCAACGCGCGCAGACTGGAACTTGCGGCCCCGGACGCCATCGTCATGCACCCAGGGCCGATGAATCGGGGCGTCGAGATTGACGCGGACGTGGCGGACAGCGCCCGCTCGGTCGTCCTCGAACAGGTCGAGAACGGGGTGGCGGTCCGGATGGCCGTGTTGTACCTCGTGACGGCCCATCTGCTCGAAACACAGTAGGGTCGGGATGCGGGTCAGACTGGCAAACTGCGAAATCCTTGACCCTGCCAGCGGCGAGAGATTTTTGGGCTTCGTGGAGTGGGAGGGGGGGGCCATCACGGCGGTGGGCCACGCCGGAGAAGGGCCACCTCCGAGCGCGGAAACTCGGGTCCTGGACGGCCGCGGGCATCTTCTGGTCCCCTCCTTCGTGGACCTGTTCGCGGACTTCTGTGAGCCCGGTCATGAGCACCGCGAGGACATCGCGTCAGGCTCCCTCGCTGCGGCGGCTGGGGGATACACCTGCGTCTTCGTGACCCCGCAGACGCGCCCTGTCTGCGACGGGGCCGAGGTTGCGGCCTTCGTCATCCGGCGAGGCCGAGAGGTGGGCCTCGTGGACGTCCGCCCCCTCGGGGCCACATCCCAGGGGCTCTGGGGTGAGTCCCTCGCCGAGATCGGCGAGATGGCCGAGGCCGGCGTCTTGGCCCTGTCCGCCGGGGAGGGGTACGAGGCGGATTCTGGCCTGCTCAGGCGGGTGATGGAGTATGCGGGCCAGTTCGGCCTTCGCATGGTCCTGACCAGCGAGGACCCGGGGCTCGCCCGAGGCGGGGTGGCGCACGAGGGTCTGGTCGCCACGCTCGCCGGCCTCGAGCCGGTCCCGGCGGCAGCCGAGGAGGTCGCGGTCGCCAGGCACATCGCCCTGTGCGAACTGACCGGAGTCCCGTTGCACCTGGCGAGGCTGTCCTCGGCCAGAGGGGTTCGGCTCGTTCGGGACGCCCGGGATAGGGGGCTTCCGGTGACGGCGTCGGTCTCGGCCCTACACTTGCTCTTGACCGAGGAGGCGGTCCGGGACTACGACACGAATGCCAAGGTCCGGCCCCCCTTCCGCTCCGAGGAGGACCGCAAGGCCCTGGTCGCCGCTGTTCAAGAGGGGGTGGTGGATGTGGTGGTCTCGGACCACCGGCCGAGGGCCCGGCAGGAGAAGGAGGTCGAGTTCGACCGCGCCGAGCCTGGGGCCTCTGGGATCGAACTGACCTTTGGGGTGCTTCATACCCTCGTCATGGCCGGCGAATTGTCGTTGCTTGCGGCAGTGAGGGCGCTCGCCCTAGGCCCGCGCCTCGCGATGGGGCTCGGGGGTGGGCGGATCGCGGCAGGCGAGCCGGCAGACCTGGTCCTTCTGGACCTTACGGAAACCTACGAAGTGACTGCAGAGGGCATGGTGTCCCAAGGCAAGAACACCCCTCTGCTCGGGCGGACATTGACCGGGAGACCCGTTCTGACGGTGCGTGCGGGACGCGTCACCTGGGACCGCCTGGGGACAAGGCGACTGTGAGCGACGCGGCCTTCAAGGACAATGCAGCCCTGGTGCTCGCCGATGGGTGCGTGTTCCGCGGCTTCGGAATCGGTCACAGCGGGATCGCCCGCGGCGAGGTCGTGTTCAACACGAGCATGACTGGGTACCAGGAGGTCTTCTCGGACCCCTCCTACCGCGGGCAGATCGTGGCCCTAACCTGCCCCCACATCGGCAACGTCGGCACGAACGAGAGGGACAACGAGGCGCGCGCCCCGGCCCTTGCTGGGGTGGTCATGAGGGCGCGGACCAGCACCCCGTCCAACTGGCGAGCCGAGGGCGACCTGGACCAGTGGCTGGCGCGGCAGGGGGTCGTGGGGGTCGCTGGGGTGGATGTCCGGGCGTTGACCAGGCGCATCCGGGAGCGAGGGGCGGTCTCGGGGGTCGTGGCGTGGCCCGTGACGGAGGAGGACCTCCCCCGCCTTTTTGAGGAGGCCCGCTCCTGCCCTCCCCTCTCGGGTCGGGACCTCGTGCGTGAAGTCACCTGCCACGAGCCATACCGGTATGAGCCCCCAATGGACCCGTGGGCGCCTCGACGCGGGCAGGATCGTGGACTGGCCGTGGTGGTGGACTTCGGGGTCAAGCGCTCCATCCTGGACTGTGTCTGGGCCGCGGGATACGAGGTGGAGGTCGTGCCAGCCGTCACACCGGCGTCGGAGGTCCTGGCCCGTGGGCCTGACCTGGTGGTCTTGTCGAACGGCCCCGGAGACCCCGAGCCGGTGACGTACGGGGTCGAGACCGCACGGGCCCTGGTCGGGCGCGTGCGCCTGCTCGGCATCTGCCTCGGGCACCAGGTCTTGGGGCTGGCACTGGGCGCCAGGACCTACAAACTCAAGTTCGGCCATCACGGGGGGAATCACCCGGTCCGGGACCTGCGTACCGGTCGCATCCTAATCACGGCGCAGAACCATGGGTTCGCGGTCGAGGCGTCCTCGCTACCACACGGCGCCCAGGTGACGTTCGAGAGCCTGAACGACCACACACTCGAGGGATTCGAGGTCCCTGGGCTGGGCGTCCGAGCAGTCCAGTTTCACCCCGAGGCGGGCCCGGGCCCCCACGATGCGCGGTTTCTGTTCGAGGAAGCGCGTGACGCGTGTGTGTCACGCGGCCTGGCCCGAGAGACGACGCTCGCGGGCGATCTTCTCTTGCAGCCGAAGGATCCCCTCGGCCAGGGCCTCGGGTCGGGGCGGGCAGCCCGGGATGTAGATGTCCACCGGGATGACCTGGTCAATCCCTTTCAGCACAGAATACGATAGATCAAACAGTCCGCCGCAGTTCGCGCAGGACCCCATCGAGATGACGTACTTGGGGTCCGCCATCTGCTCCCACAACCTGCGCACCCGGCTCGCCATCTTATAGGTGATGGTCCCCGCGACGAGAAGCAGGTCCGCCTGGCGCGGGGTCGCACGGAAGACCGCGCCAAATCGGTCGAGGTCCGTGCGCGGCCCGCCGGCCTGCATGAGTTCGATCCCGCAGCATGCCGTGGCGAACAAAAGGTACCACAGCGAGTTCTTGCGGCACCAGTTCAGAATGTCGTCTAGGCGCGCGAGGAGCACGTTTCCGGCTTCGCCCATGTCTTCCCCCTGCGGCCAGTCCTGCCGCGGCTTCACGGCGCGAATCCTACATTCCCCACTTCGCTTGTCAAGGAGCCATGGGTCGGTGATGCGGTTTGCTCGGAACATGACCGGATTGTCCGCACCCGTACTTTTTGATATGAATCCTGCCGTGGAGATCCGAGACCCCGTCCACGGTCCCGTCCTGGTGACCCCGGTCGAGCAGGAGGTGATCGACCACCCTCTGGTGCAGAGATTGCGGCGGGTCCGTCAGCTCGGCTTTGGCGAGCAGGCGTTCCCAGGGGCGACCCACACGCGCTTCTTGCACTCGGTCGGAACGATGTACCTTGCCGGACGCGCCTTCGATGCGGTGGCGCGCGACCTCACGTTCGTCCCGGGACCCGACCTGGAGAGGTTGCGAGCCACGCTCAGGCTCGCGGCCCTCCTCCACGACCTCGGCCACCCTCCCCTCTCGCACAGCGGCGAACGGGTCCTGCCCAGGGCTGTGGACCTGGGCATTGCGCCGGTCAACAGGCCAGTCACCCATGAGGAGATGACCCAGTGGCTGGTCCTGCGCTCCGACCTCGCGGACAGGTTGGACCGGGTGGGCCGGGAGGTTGGGGTGAGCGCGGCCTGCGTGGCGGCGGTTCTCGGGCGTTCCGACCCGATGGCGGAGGGGGCGTTTTGCTTCGACGGCATCAGCGTTCTGCCCGTGCTGCGGCAGTTGATCGCCGGGGAACTGGACGTGGACCGCATGGACTACCTCGTCCGCGATTCCTACTTCACGGGCGTGGCCTACGGGCGTTTCGACGCGGACTGGCTCCTGTCGCACCTCGGGGCCCACGTGGAGGGTGGTCGGGCCGTGCTGGCCCTCGACTCGAGCGCGGTCTTCACCTTCGAGGACTTCCTTCTGTCCCGTTTCCATATGTTTCTGATGGTCTATACTCATCACAAAACGATGATCTACCACCGAATGCTCGAGCGGTTTCTCCAGCGCGGGGGGCGCTCTGTCCGCCTTCCAGCCGACCCGCACGATTTCGCGCGGTGTGACGACGAGTGGCTGTGGCGACGCCTGCGCGACTCTTCGGACCCATTCGCTCGCCGTATCGCGGAGGGACGCCCCCTCAAGCGCGCCGTTGAGGTCTGGGACGAAGACGCGCGCTTCTTGCGGCGACTTCAGCGCCGGATCGCGCCGCTTCTTCCCCCGTCTTCCGAGTGGATGGACTCCGCGGTGGAGTTCTCGAAGTACTTCGAGAAGGCGGGCCGGCGGAGCCCGCGCCTGATGGTCCGCATGAGCCATCCGGGCGCAAGGCGCTCCGTGGTTCCTTTCGAGGAGTCCTCGGACCTGTTCGAGCGGCACGCGCGACGCCGTCGCGTGCTCAGGGTGTACGGGCCCCCGGAGTCGGTAGAATGGATTGCGGACGTGGTGTCGCGCGCGGTCCGGGAAGCCGCTCGGCTTCGGGACGGTTTTGGCGCGCAGACCTATGAAGGGAGCTGACGATGGCAGACCACCCGGACGACCTCCAGTCCCAGTTGAGCGCTGCGGACATGATGCTGGAGCAGGGGGAGGTGGGGCAAGCCCTCATCCTGCTCGAACGACTCGCGAGCCAGTATCCGGACTCTCCGGACGTGATGATCATGCTCGGGGACGCCAAGTACGACTGGGGGGAGCTCGAGGCGGCCCTCGAGGCGTACGACCGCGCCGTGGAGTTGGACCCGGAGTGGGCCGATGCCCTCGCCGCGCGGGCCAGGTGCCTGGTGGACTTGGGACGCTTGGCCGAGGCCGGGACAGACGTGGACCGGGCCCTGCGCCTGGACAGCCGCTGTGCGGACGCCCACCATGTGCGCGCCATCCTTCTCGAGTTCGCCGGGAGATACCGCCGGGCGGACGACGCCTACCGGACCGCGAGCCGTCTCGACCCTGACCTGTTCCCGATGCCGATCCGTGTCACGCGCAAGTCGTTCGATGCGGCGGTCCGCAAGGCCATCGGGCGATTGCCGCGCAGTTTCAGGGAGCGGATGAAGGGGGTCGAGATCTACGTCAAGGACCTGCCGGACCTGGGGCGAGACCCTGGGACGGATATCTCGCCCCTGGTGATGGGGGTCTTCGATGGCTACTCCCTGACTGAGCGCCGCGAGTCGGACCCGTGGACCCAGTTTCCCCCCCGAATCGTCCTCTACCAGAGGAACATCGAGCGCGTGTGCGCCACGCACGAGGACCTGGTCGAGGAGATCGAGGTTACCCTCCTGCACGAAGTCGGTCACTATTTTGGGCTCGAGGAGGAGGACCTCGAGCGGATTGACCTCGCGTGATACAGGGCGCTCATGCCCAGTCGAGGGCCAGGCGCAGGGCTTCCTCCCCCTTCGCGTGGGCGAGGCGCCACTCCCGCTCCGCCAGGCGAGGCGAGACCGCCGAAAACCGGGCCTGGCCGGCGACCAGGCGCCGCAGGAGCGCAAGCCGTCGCTTCAGGAGCGGCACGCCCTCGAATGGCGCTTCTTGGAGGGGGGTAGAGCGCTTGGGCACGAATGGCGAGACGGAGAGGGTGACCGGGAGGATGGCGGCCAGGGACCGGATTAGGCGGACACCCTCCTGAAGGTCATCCTCGGTCTCGCCTGGGAGCCCGACCATCAAGTACAGCCGCAGGTCGCGGATGCCCGCACCCCGGGCCATGCGTGCGCATGCGAGGATCTGCTCTCCATGGAGCCCCTTGCGGATGCTTCGGCGGATTGCCTCGGAGACGCCGTCTGCGGCCACGGTCAGGGTGCGCAGACCCCCGGCGACCAGGAGGCGCGCCAGGTCCGGGGTCATGCGGTCTGCCCGAATGGACGACAAGGTGACGCGAACGCCGCGCGAGACTAGGGCATCGAGGATAGAGAGGAGCCCGGGATGGTCCGAGACCGCTGCCCCGACCAGCCCGACGCGACGCACATCGGGCGGGATGCGCGCGAGGACGCGTCCTGGGTCCACAAAGGTAACGGGGCGCGCGCCCCGACGCACCACGCAGAAGGTACACGCCCTGGGGCAGCCGCGCCCCACCTCCACCAGGAAGGCATCGCCGAATACGTTGGACCGGTTGGAGCCCACCGAGGCCACGGGCAGGCTCGCCACTGAGGCCCGCACCGGCAGCGGCGCTGTTGCGTCCTCTCCGTGCACGGCGGGGACCAGGACCGCGGGGAGCGCGGCCACGCGCACGAGCGCGTCTTCACGGTTCCTCGCTTCCCCTACCGCGCGCGCCAAGGCATCGAACCACTCGTCGGCCTCGCCCACGAACACCGCGTCGCAGATGCCGGTCAAAGCCTCGGGATTGGCCAGGGTGAGGGGTCCCCCGGCGATGACGAGCGGTTGCGAGGGGGGGCGGCGTTTCCTTGATGGCTCTACCCCGGACGACTGCAAGGCGCGCACGAGGTCCACGACCTCCAGTTCCCAGGCGATGCTGACAAAGATGCAATCGAAGTCCGAGAGGGAGCGGCGGGTCTCGACAGAACGCGCGGGCTCGCGTGGGTCGGAGGGCAGGGTCGCGTGCTCGCAGGGGGACAGTCCGGCAAAGGCCGCATGGAAGCCGAGCGACGACCAGGCGAGCCTCTCCCCGACAGGCGTGAACAGGACAAAACGTCCGGTCGTGGCGACCCCCCGCACGAGACCCACCCGATGATAGCGGATGAGGGCGTATTCAGAATTCACGCCTGATTGGCCAGGAACGAGAGCATCAGGGGATTGCGAGGCCCCTCGCCTTGTGGCAACCTTCAAGGCGCCGGGTCTCGCTGGGAGCGGCTTTCGGGCCCGCAACGTGAGGGATCGGACATGGACCTGTGGACTCGCGCCCATGCGCTGTTGCTCGCCGGGGGCAAGGGGACAAGATTCTGGCCTTTGTCGCGGGAGGACCACCCCAAGCAACTCTTGCGGCTGTTTTCGGACCGCCCCCTCGTGGAGGAGACGTATCTCCGCATCCACACGGTCCTCCCGAGCGAACGCATCCACATCGCGACCTCAGCGGCCCTGACCACCCGCCTGATGGCGATGTTCCCCGACGTCCCTGCGCAGAACTTCATCGTGGAACCTGTACCTCGCAACACTGCGCCGTGCATCGCAGTGGCAGCGCAACGTTGCCTGGCCCGGGACCCTGATGCGGTGCTCGTGGTCCTCCCGTCCGACCACTACGTGGCGGACCCCGCCGCCTTTCTCGACGTCCTTGCCGCAGCGATTGCCCACGCCCAGAGAGGCGAGGTCGTGACCCTGGGCGTGACCCCGACCCACCCCGAGACAGGCTATGGCTACATCCGTTTCGGGGAGTTCGTGGAGAGCGACGTTCTCGATTCCGGCGGGCATGACGGGACGGGCAGCGGCATGCGTGCCAGGGCCCTCGACACGCCCGAGCACCGCCATCGAGCCCGCCGCATCCAGGCCTTTGTCGAGAAGCCAGACAGCGAGACCGCCCTCTCCTACCTGCGCGCCGGTCGTTACTTGTGGAACAGCGGGATCTTCGTGTTCCGGGCCGATGTGATGCTCGATAAGGTGCGGCGATACCTCCCGGACCTGGCCGCGGCGGTCGAGGCCCTGGCCCTTGCGGGGGACGCCCCGGCAGAGGCCGTGTCCGACATCTGGGCCCGGATGCCCGACATCTCGATTGACTACGGGATCATGGAGAAGGCGGAGGGCCTCGTCGTGATCCCGGCCTCGTTCGGGTGGAGCGATGTGGGCTCGTGGCGGGCGCTGCGGGCCTTTCCGACCGACGACCGCGAGAACTTCGTCCACGGTCGGGTAGTGGCCTTGGAGTCCCACGGCAATGTCCTGTACTCGACGCACGGGGTTTTGGCGGCTTTGGGCCTAAAGAACATGGTCGTGGTCGTTACTCGTGGCGCGGTCCTGGTCTGCCCCGTGGAGCGGACCCAGGACGTGAAGGCCCTCGTCGCGGAACTGAAGAAGCGCGGTCTGAGCGAGTTGCTCTAACGGGGGTTTGAGGGTGTCGAAGATTGTCAATCCTTTGATATTTCGCGAGTATGACATCCGGGGCGTGGTCGGAGAGGACCTGACCGACGAGTCCGTCACCATCGTGGGTCGGGCCTTTGGTACCTATCTGCGCGAGCGCGAGGTCCGGGCCGCGTTTCTGGGGCGGGACTGTCGGACCTCCTCGCCGGCCTTTGCCGAGGCCATCGCGCGGGGGCTCACGGCCTGCGGGGTGGATGTCGTGGACCTCGGTGTCGTTCCGACCCCCTTGCTCTACTTCTCGATGTTCCTCGCGGAGGCAGGGCCAGGCGGCGGAGCGGTGGACGGCCCGGACGTGCGCGCGGGCGTCATGGTGACCGGAAGCCATAACCCAAAGGATTTCAATGGGTTCAAGTTATGTGCCGGCCGGGCGGCGCTCTTCGGTGAGCAGATCCGCGAGGTAGCGCGAATCGCATTGTCCGGGCGGTTCGCAGAAGGCTTTGGCGCCGTCACGCGATACGATGTGGTCCCGGCCTACCTCGACCGGGTCGCGGGTGATGCGCGCCTGGGACCTCGTCGTCTGCGCGTCGTGGTGGACGCGGGCAACGGCACCGGAGGCGTCGTGGCCGTTCCCTTGTTCGAGCGCCTGGGGGTCGAGGTCATCCCCCTGTATTGCGACATGGACGGCGAGTTCCCCCATCACCACCCCGACCCCACGGTGCCCAAGAACCTCGAGGACCTCCGGCGCGAGGTCGTGCAACGCGGCGCCGATCTCGGGGTCGCCTACGACGGCGATGCGGACCGGCTAGGCATCGTCACCGAGAAAGGCGAGATCGTCTTCGGCGACATGGTCCTACTGGTCCTCGCGCGGGCCCTGTTGCGCGAGCACCCGGGCGCGACCATCGTCTCCGAGGTCAAGTGCAGCCAGGTCCTCTTCGACGAGGTCGAGCGGGCCGGTGGCCGTGCCGAGATGTGGCGGGTAGGGCACTCCTTGATCAAGGCGCGGATGGCCGAGACCGGGGCCCTCCTGGGCGGCGAGATGAGCGGACACCTCTTCTTCCGGCACCGCTGGTTCGGCTTCGATGACGCGATCTATGCCTCGCTCCGCTTCATCGAGGTCCTCTCGCATTACGACGGGCCAGCGTCTTCCCTGCTCGCGGACGTGCCGCGCACCGTGGCGACGCCCGAGATCCGGGTGGACTGCCCGGACGAGGTGAAGTTTCGGGTGGTCGAGGTGCTGACCGCTCAGTACAAGGCCGCGGGCTACCCGGTCGTGGACGTGGATGGAGCCCGGGTGCGCTTTTCGGAGGGCTGGGGGCTTGTGCGGGCCTCCAACACGCAGCCCGTCCTCGTGTTCCGGTTCGAGGCGCGCTCGGAGCAGGCCCTCTCGGCCATCCGTGATGAGATGCTGGCCCGCGCGGAGGCGGTCCGGCAAAGCATCCAGGGCCAGGGTCGCCAGGCCGGGGAGCGGGCAGAATGAAGGCCGCGATCATCGGCTTGCCGCAGAGCGGAAAGACCACCCTCTTCCAGGCCATGGTGGGCTCACACTCGGCACGCGAGCGTGGCGCGCTGACCATCGGGACCCTGAAGGTCCCAGACCCGCGCGTGGACCGTCTGGCTGAGATGTATCGCCCGCATCGGGTGGTTCACGCGACCATCGAGGTCGTCGAGGCGAACGCGCCGACCATGGGTCGCCACGGCGACAGCTGCCGGCGCGGCAAGGGCCTGGACGCCGCCTTCCTGAACCTGGTGCGCCCGATGGATGCCTTCCTTCTGGTGGTGCGCGCGTTCGACGAGAGCGACGAGCCCGCGCGCGACGCAGAAACCGTCCTTGCGGACCTAGTCCTGTCCGACCTGATGACCGTGGAGAACCGTCTCGACAGGCTCGCAAACGACAAGAAGAAGGGAAAGCACGTGGGAGCAGAGGAGGTCCGGGCACTCGAGCGCGCGCGGGAGGTGCTCGAGACCGGCCAAGGTGTGCGGGACGCGATGGACCAGGGTGACGCATCCCTGCTCCAGCCGCTCGCCCTGCTCACGACCCGCCCCATCCTCGTGGTGGCGAACGTCGCCGAGGACGACCTGTCCCGCGACCCCGAGGAGGTCTTGGCGCGCCTTCGGCTGCCCGTTCACGGGCTTCGCACCTTCTTGTGCTGCGCCCGCGTCGAGCAGGAGGTGCAGGAACTCCCCCCAGAGGACCGCGACGAGTTCCGCCGGGCCCTTGGGGTCCGCGAGCCGGTGACCGAGGTCATCGCGCGAGAACTCTACGCGGCCATGGGGTTCATCTCGTTCCTCACCGTGGGCGAGGACGAGGTCCGCGCCTGGACCATCCGGGAAGGGACGCCGGCCCCGCGCGCAGCGGGCGTGGTCCACAGCGACATGGAGCGCGGCTTCATCCGAGCCGAGGTCGTTCGTTACGAGGACCTCGTCTCGCTCGGGTCCGAGGCCGCGGCCCGCAGGGCCGGACGCTATCGCCTGGAGGGTCGAGACTACGTGGTCCAGGACGGAGACGTGATCCACTTTCGATTCGCGGTGTAGCGCGAACGAGACCGGTTGTTGCCCTGGCGGCCTGGGTCCTGTCCTGCACGCGGAGGCCGGGTGCCGGGGACCTCGGGGCCGACGCCGTGGTGCTGGACAGTGCAGGGACGCGCGATGTCTTTGTGGATGGCCGCCCTGCGCGGTGATCACGCTCCCGAAGTGCACCCTGCGCGGCCAGGACACGTGCACCGCGGTGATGTCAGGGACCTGACCCAGCCTGGCACGCGCTGGAATCGAGCGCGTCCTGGGCCAGCCACACGACCCCAGTGGAGAGTAGCGCATCGAAGTCGGCAGGCAGGGGGCTTGGCCTGGGACCCGCGCCGGAGATGCCTCCCTGAAAAAGCACCCCTCCCCCCGGTAGGGCTACTGCGGCGACCCCGAGACGCGACTGCGCATCTTCATCGTCCTCGTCCAGGATGATGGCCGCCTGTCCCGCATCGAAGCCAAAGGCCGCGACCGTCCTCGGGAAGCAGAAGGCACCCCACACCGCCCCGCCCGTCCCGCAACCGGCCACGCCTGCCTCAACCCGGAACGACCGGAACCCCCCTGCCAGCACAAGGCGGTCCCCCGCCCGCGCAAGGGTCGCGTAGGACCGGGCTGCCCACTCCCCCATGCCCGAGACCGCGCGTGTGCGCGCCGAGGCCGGGTCATAGGCCTGGCCGTCCCCGTCCAGTTCCAACAGGAAGGCATGGGCCGCGCCCACATCCTGAAACGCGGTTGCCCCACCCACAACCGGATTTCCTCCAAAAACCAGGATGGCCGCGCGTGTCCGGTCGTCTGCCACGACAGCCGCCTGGGCGAACGCCGTGGCGAGGACCCCGTCCGGCAAGGCTACATCCACGGCGACCGTCTCGAGGGAGTCCGCGCCAACGGGGTACACGACCTCCATCCCCGCGGGTCCCGCGCCGTCGTACCCGCCGACCAGTACGAGTTGGCCTGTGGACAGGAACACCGCCGAGGCCCCGAAACGCTTGCGCGCAAGCGTCCCGGACCGCACCGCCGGGTGGCCCGTCCCGGACAGGGCCGCATCATCGAGCGTGCCCAACAAGACCCTGGCCGACACCGTGCCTGCCTCCTGCCCCCCGGCCAGGGCCACTGTCCGCCCGTCCGCCGAGAAGGCCCACGAGGGCAGAGTCGCCCCGTACGACACCGCGAGGGACCTCGCAGAGGGCCCCTCGCCTTCCTTCAGGGGCAGGCGAACCACCTCGACAGCGGCACCGACTGGCTGAAAGTTGTCGAGCGGGGCCTTCTTGACCGGGTAACCCTCCGGGCCCTTGGGGCCCAGGACAGCGGAGGCCACCCCTCCCGCAAGCACGAGCCACTCCGCGTCCGCAGTCTTCAGGGCCGCGGCCCCATGCATGGCCCTTGGCTCCGCGAGCATCAGGCGCTCCCCGGAGTCCGAGAAGACCCCCGTGAACACGCCGGTCGCCGGGTGGTACTCCCAGACGCGGCGGCCCGCCTGAAGGAGGTCGCCGGTCGGCTGGTACTCGTCGGACACGAAGCCCCCCGTGACCAGGACCCGTCCGCCCGGGGTGACGACGCCGGCCTGAAATCCCGCACGCCCCGCGACGTAGAAGCCATCGCCATCGGCCTTCGGTTGCAACGGGTTCTGGTTCTTCCCGCCCGCGCAGTTCAACGCGCCGGCCCGCCTCATGTGGACGATCGGGGCGGACTTATAGGCAGCGTGTACAGAGAAGACCTCGCTCTGGCCAGCCCACAGGGCCGCACCATCCGCACCGCACCCTGTCACCTGGAGCCGGTAGCGCCCCTCTGGCACCCCTGTGATGACGACCTCGCGTCGCGCTACGAGGTCCTCGCGTGTGACGACGCGCGTGGCAACAACCTGACCATCGGGCTCGCCCACAACCTGCACGACCATGCGGCCCACGTCCGCGGGGAGGCCCCCGCGAAGGGACATCGGGGTGACACACCCGGTCCCTGCGTCCTCTGCAAAGACCAAAAACCCGGTCTGGGTCCCGATCTCGGACACCCCCTCCCCCGAGCACGCAACCGCGGTCGCGAGGAGGAGCCTTGCTGCCTTCATGTCCTCAATCCGGGTTGTAGAAGACCGCGTCTTGGACCGGCGTGTAAGGCTGTGAGAAGCCCCCCACGAAGAAAACCCGCCTCGTCGCATCAAACAGCGCGAGGTGAGCGGCGCGCGCCGGCTCGAGCAGCGGGGTTGCCCCATGCACAACGTTGATCATGTCCACACACCCGAGTTGTCTCACAGGGTCCGTGCAGACGCGGTTCTCCACGATCAGTTCCATCGTGTTCATCCCATTCCCCCCGCCCCCGCGGCCTCCGGCGATCAGGATCGTATTGAAGTCCATCAGCGTTGCAGTCATGGCCCCGCGGGCCTCCTTCAACCACAGGACCTCCTTCGGCTGGCCCTGCTCGTTCAGGCGAAACCCCCGCTCGTTGGTCCGATACACATCCACGCGGTTGGATGGACTGTTTAGGGTCAGGTCCGTGAAGCCGCCGATCACGTACGTGATCTGCTGCGCGGGCACGTGCACCGCGGACAGGAGGGTCCGTCCGCCGCCCGGCAGGTTCACAACCGCAGTGTTGTCGAGAGTCACCTGGTAGCCGGAAACCATGAGCGGTTCGACCTCCGCCACCGTGCCGCTGTCGTTCTGGCCCCCAAACAGGACAAAGGTCGGAACCCCTTTCCTATCGTCCCCGAGCACGCCCCGCCCGTAGTCCGGAACAAAAACCATCGCGTGGTTGTAACGGACCTTTTTCAAAGGAACGTGCCCGACGATACCGTGGTCTGGCCAATAGACGTCCGCAAACCCGCCCGCAACCCCAGGGTCCGCGATCCCTCCCGCGATCAAAATCATGTTCGTGGAGGCATCGAGGAGGGCCGCCGTGAACAAGGCCCGGCCCCCCTTGACCCCGGTATTGTGGTCCGGCCACGGTGCGATCGGCGCCGTGCTCTCTCCGAACGTCCCCGTCTTTGGGTCGAAGAACTCAACGGTCCAGTCGAGCCTCGGCGCGCCCCCGCTCTCCTGCGTATAGCCCCCGAGCACTGCGACCTGTCCGTTCGACATCTTCACCGCCTGGTGGAAGGCCCGGGGCCTTGTCATCGCCCCCACCTCTCTAAACTCGCCGGTCTTCGGGTCGTACACCTCGGCCTTGCCATGGACCGCCTCCAGGTCCTCCGCACGAAACCATGTCACGGCCCCGGCCTTGACCTTTGCCCCGCCTAAAATAAGGACCCGCCCGTCATCCAGAAGCGTCGCCGTGGCGCCAATGCGGTCCCCCACGGTAGGCGTGGTGGGCTCCGTCGCCTTGGTACCCGGCACCACCCTGGCCGGCTTCGCAAACGAGTTCCTGGGCGTCACGAAGACCGCGACCTCTTCCGGTGCTTGCCCAGGCTCCAGGACATCGAACGGGACCGAACGCCCGCGGGCCACAATCGCCTCGGCGACCCCGGGGTCGCACGGGTCGCACGTCGGGGAGGGCTCGCAGTCCATGGAGCACACCTCGACCGTCACCTGCCGCGCATACCCGAACGGGATGGTTCCCGGCGTGGCCAGTTCATACTTTGAGAACCTTTCCGTGGCCACCACCGGGGTCATCAAGGGTCCCGTGACCGAGACTTTCACCCATTTGGCCTTTGCGACATCGAACGGGTCCACCTGCGGGCTCGTTTGCGTGTCCCCTTTCACAGGATAAACCGCCACCGAGACCAGCCCTGGGTGCTGGCCTCCTTCCGTGCCCCCGCACGAGACGGCGCCAGCCAGTGCGAACAGGACCACGCTTCTCAAGCGATGCATCGTCATGGTGCCTCCCATCACCAGCTGACCTTCGCGCCGAAGGTGTCCTGACCGCCGCCGCGACCTTTGCCGAGACCGACACCGAGGCCCACGCCGAGGGCAACCGCCGCGGCTCCCCCGATCGCGGTCCACACCCACCATTTTTCGTACCAGGCCTTGGAGGGCTCGCGGCCAGGCAGACCCTCCATCGGGAAGTCAGGAGGGATGTCCTCGAAGGCACCGGAAGGCGTGGTCGCGACCGGCGTTGGGGCCGGGGTCGGGGTCGCGGGCTTAGTGGGGGGCGCAGGCACGGGGGCCGCGACCACGGGTGGTGCCGGCGCCACCACGGGTCTCTGCGTCGGCGCGATCGCGTAAATCGGGGGTCGCGTGCGGACGATCCGGTCCTCCGGGAAGCGCTCCACGGCCTTGGCAAGCCGCGATTCCAGTTCCAAAAGCGCGACCTGGAGGTTCGTCAGGTCCGTGTCTACCACCGCTGGCTCGATGGCCGCGAGCCGTCCCCCGCCAGCCTCGAACAAAAACAGCCCGATGTGAAACGCCGTGTCCGACCTCGCCACGTACCCCAGGGCCGCAAACTCGCATGACACCTTCTGCACGGCCTCGCGCGCGTCCTGGACAAAGGCCGCATCGAACTCGCCGGTGCGGGCGTACTCGGTCAACGGTCGCGCCGGGCGGCGGGCGACCTCCCTGGGCTTCGCTGGTTTGAACTGGAACGACGCGGTGGCTGTGCCTTTCCCCACCGTGACGAACCGGCCCTGCGGCTTCATGCCAGGCACCGTGACCCGGACAAAGTGTCGGCCCTGCACGAGGTCCCCAACCGTCTGGCTCCCCTGGCCCACGAGTCGGCCATCCACATACACCGAGGCGCCATCGTCATTGACCTGGATCGAGAGCGTCCCCCCGCGGGCGAGCCGCCCCTTGGCCGCCTCGACCGCATCACTAAACCGCTTGTCGAAATCCGTCGCTGGCAACACGATGTCCGGGCGCAAGGTCACCAGGTTGCGGACCGCCGGCCCCGCCTCCTCTCGGAACCCACCGAGCACCAGTCCCGCCGCGATCCAGACCAGGACGTCCACGTATTGTTCGAAGTCCTCGAGCTCCGCGAGGTGCGCGCGATACAGTTTCTCGGCCGCCATCAACTTCAAAAGCCCTTGCTCGTAGCGCCTCTTCTGGACTGCTTCCCGTCCGAGCCCGGCCTGGGCGCGCGCTCTCTCGATCGCGGGGTTTGTGCGCAAAGGCTCCGCATCTGGGGCCGGGGCCACGACCTCCTCCGGTGCCTTCCAGGTCTCTGGCGGCAGCGTCACCAACCGAAGGCTAGGGTCGATCTCCACCAAAGCCCGTAGGTACTCCTCGATGCGGGGAGGGACGCCCTCGGGCACGTGCTCCGACCGCTGAAACGGAACAAACAGCACGGCCCTCTTGCCCGCCTCCAGGGGTCTCGGTGGGGGCGTCTGGGCCACTGCGGACCCCACCATGAACTGCCCGGCGAACACCCCGAGGACCGGGAGCGCCAGGGCTCGACTCACTTTCTTGAAACGGACCAACATCTTCTAGCCCCCATTCAGGCCGGCGCAAGGTTAGCATCGGACTCGCACCCGGTCAAACGGGGAAGGGTGGCCTGAGTCCCGGTCGAAACTGCCCTCGCGGGGTCGGAAAAGTGGAGTGCAACTTTTCGAAGTTCCAGCGAAATGGCCTCAGTTTCATTCGAATCCGTGCGGCTTCGTCCGCCCACCTGGAATCCATCGAGATAGTTGGCGAAATCAAATTCCCGTTGTTTTCTTGGCAGAGACGCGCGGATGGTCCTAGACTCGGGGCAGGATGGTGGACGAGCACCTCAAGACCCTGGTCGAGCGCTACGAGGTCCGAGACCTCTTGAGCGGGCATGTCCTTCTGGTGGACGACGACGTGCCCAACCTGGAGGTCCTGGCTGCGGTCCTCGGGTCAGACTACATCACCCATGTGGCCGACTCGTCTAGGGCGGCCCTCGAGGTAGTGGCCCAGAGTCCCCTCGATGTCATCGTCGCGGACCAGCGCATGCCAGGCATGACCGGTGTCGAGTTGCTCGAGGCCGTTTCCCGCGAGCATCCCGACATCGCGGGCATCGTTCTCACCGCTTACACGGATTCCGAGGCGATCATCGCCGCGATCAATCGGGCGGGGGCCTTCCGTTTCCTGACCAAGCCGTGGACCCCCGAAGAAATTCGGATGGCTGTCGCAGATGCGAGCGCCTACGTGTACCAGCGCCGGGCCATCGAGCGACTCGTGGCCTTGGTCGCCCGGCGCAACGAGGAACTGGCCAGGGCCCTAGAGGACTTGCGCCAGGCCCAGGACCGGCTGCTGCATCTCGAGCGCCTCGGCACCATGGGCCGCCTGACCGCCGGTGTGACGCATGATTTGCGCAATTTCTTGATGGGGCTCGCCCTGCTCGAGGAGGAGTTCGCCTCGCGTACCGAGGTCCCTGATGACCTGCGCGAGACCGTCACGGTCGGCCTCGCGGGCCTGCGAAACCTCCTGGCGACCCTCGAGACCTTGAACCAGTTCGCTCGGGGCGGTCCCATGAGCATGAACCTCAAGCCCGTATCCCCGGCCCGACTCGTCCAAGACGCCCTGGTCGTGATGCGCGGGGACATGGAGTTTCGCAAGCGCGAAGTCGTCGCGCATGTCGCAGAGGACCTGCCCGAGGTCGAGGCCGACCATGCGCGTTTGGTCCAGGTCCTGGTCAATCTTCTTCACAACGCGGTCCAGGCGACGAAGCCGGGCCAGCGGATCCTCGTGGAGGCCACTCGCGACCCCGAAGGCGGGGTGGTCCTGGCCGTGGAGGACGAGGGCCCAGGTATCCCGCCGGAGATCCGCGACCACCTATTCGACCCCTTCGTATCGTCCAAGGGCGAGGGCGGGATGGGGATGGGGCTCTACATGGCGAAACTGATTGTGGAGGGCTGTGGAGGACGGATTTGGTGCGGTCCCACGACCGCCAGTGGGACGCGTTTTGAGACGGTTTTCAGTCCATGTCGCAGCAAACGGGTGGGGAGGAAAAATGAGTTCGACACGGAGCTATGAAGACCTAGAGGGTGGCTGTGGACGGGAGCGCTTCTTCCGCCCGCCACGCTATAAGGAGGCGAACCCAGTCCAGTCCCAGTCAGCCGTATCCTTCTACAGTCCGCTCACTGGACAGCGGGTATCCTACTGTCTTCATGACATCTCCCAGAATGGCGTTTCTTTCTTCAACGACGGCGAGACGCTCAACATTGGAGACGTCCTTCGCGAAACCGTGGTCACGGTCAACGGCTACCCGGTCTACCAGGGCGAGTCCACAGTGAGGTCTAAACGGCGCTCTTCCGAAGACGAGCGGGAGATCGTGGGACTCAATCTTTCCGACTACCTAATTGACATCGAAGACGTGGTGCGGCTCAAGGACTTGCTCGTCGGTGTTGCCGACAACAATGACGCTCTCGTGGCCTCCAAGAGCCCGTGGTATTTCCCTGGCTGCGACCAGTTCAAGGCGCTGGTGGCCGAGCTCCGGTTGTTCCTGGAACAATCGAAGGCCTATCTTGATTCGCTGGAAAAGCATCTTCCGTGGCACGTAGTCCACGGCGAGCAGCAGACCGCCACCCGGACCGCGCTGTTTCGGATGATCGAGGAAACTTTCGTTCCGTCCTTCCTCAAATATGCCCGCGAAATAGACCGGTCCCTCCGTTCGGCCGACAAGGAAGCTTGGTCGGCTCTCAAGGAGTTTTCCCTCGCGAACGTCCTTGATTTCTTTCTGATGTCACCCCTGATGCATCGCTGCCGATTCAAGCCACTCGGCTACCCTGGCGACTACGAGGTGATGAACATGCTGTATCGCCGGGCGGCGGACGGAGCCACGCTGTTCGCGAAAGCCCTCAATCTCGGTGCCCAGGAGACGGCAGCATCGGTCGCGGTCAGGAGCAGGAAGGACATGATTCGCGACCGACTCCTCGATCTCGTCCGGCAGCATCAGGGAGAAGAGCGATTGCGCGTCTTTTCGGTGGCCTCCGGACCCGCGCAGGAAGTGTACGAGGTCCTCGAGTCTCTCGACCCTTCATACGAGATCGAGGTCGTGCTGTTCGACCAGGACCGCCAGGCGCTTTCCTTCGCGTATGCGCGCCTCCGTTCGCTCCTGGTAGGTCGCCGCCGGCAGGACACCATCCGGTACTTCTACGATTCTGTGAAGCGTCTGATCACAGACCCAGACGTTTTCCGTGATTTCCAGCCGTTCGATGTAATTGTGTGTTCGGGCCTCTTTGACTACCTCTCAGACCGGACGTTTCTCCACCTTCTTGCCAAACTTTCGGGTCTCCTCAAACCGGGCGGGGAGTTGTACGTTGGAAACATGACGCCCCAGAACTGGTCGCGATGGATCATGGAGCACGTCCTGGACTGGACTCTCAACTATCGTGATCGCGACGCGATTCTCGAGCTTGGCAGGGCTGCGTTGCCCCAGAACGATATCTCGCTGATGGAGGAGCCCACCGGTGTGAATCCGTTCCTAGTGGTCCGAGGCTCTTGAGATGGCCGCAGAGGTACCACGCGATCTCCTCGAGGCGAGATGGCGTGCGTGGCTTGACGAACGAAACATTTCGGCAGCGAGAATTGCGTTTATTCTTGCGTCCATTCTTTATCCCGCCTTCGGACTGCTTGACTACCTAACCGTTGCCAGACCGGACCATTTGCGCTTGCTGTTGGCTAGCCGTTTTGTCGTAACGCTAATCACTATTGTTTTACTAATACTGACATCAATCGATATATTTCGTGTTCACTGGAGGCTTCTCACGTCATTTCATATAATCGTGTGTGGTATCGGTATTAGTATGATGGTGGGCCTGCTTGGGGGCTTTTCTTCACCCTATTACGCCGGGCTGAACCTCACGATGCTCGGTGCCGGACTGCTATATGTATGGCCCCCGAGCGTTGTGCTGACGACTCACTGTGTCATCTTCGCCTCCTATTTTGCATTCAGTGCGTGGCTCGGTACGGCGAGCCTGGCCGATGGAGTGAACAGTGTTTTCTTCTTGACCTCGGTCACGCTCGTCGTAGTCATTGGGCAGATTTTTGCCTACCGAAGAACCTTCAGGCAGGTAGCTGCTCAGGTCGCGATCGAATATATAAAGAAGAACCTCGAAGAAGCCCATGAGCGCCTCAAGGAACTCGACCGCTTCAAATCGCGCGTCTTCGCAAACGT